>MTLC01003294.1_pt2 | contig 13944 bp, 5 predicted proteins | sample 1982451 | NCBI WGS metagenome assembly MTLC01 (sample SAMN05710165, study PRJNA340218) | biofilm metagenome | isolation source: sample SPH anode biofilm adapted to +100 mV | place: USA | collected 2012-02-03 | reverse complement strand
CTGGTTCTGGCGGTTTATGTTGCTTGTACGGGGCAGTGGCAGTTTTGGTAACAACGTAAATACTTCCAAAACAGTAAAAACAGTAAAATGGATGAACCCGGATAACCATTCTAATGGACAAATCTGCCCGCCTCCCCTGGTTTAATTAAATCTCAAACCTTAATGTTGGAATACTTTACAATTCAGATAAAACCATCGAACGCTACACCTATATTGACGCAATTACAGCACCATAAGAGCTGGCATCACATTTGCAATGGGCATAAGAAGAGTATGTTTTGACTGGATTGTCCGCACACATAAGATACAAAGGGAGGGTACTCAGATGAAAAAAATTTTGTTAATACTGGCGGTGGCAGCAATAACAATGGTAACAGCAAACGCGATGGCAACTCCGATTGCTGGCAAGATTGATTTTGCGGGTGGCTTGACTTTAGTTGGCGGAACGAATTTGGCGGCGGCCACTGGAATTCATTTTACCAATCCGTCCTTGGTAGTTACCGGCGCCACCGGAACGTTCGCATCAGTTCCGGGCTTTCCACCTTTTATTACGCCCGTTACATTTTCTGACTTCGCTTTCACCTCTGTAACAGCCTCCGGAGTTCCTCTTTGGACGTTTACATCTGGCTTGAGTGCATTTGATTTCATGCTTACTTCCATCACAGAAATAACAGCCACATCTCTTTCCGGAAATGGAGTAATGAGTGGTGTAATGGGTGGCACCATTTTTGATAGCACCGACAGCATTTGGCAACTGACCACCCAAAATGGCACCGGGATACTTTCTTTTTCCTCATCCAGTGCTCCAGTACCCGAACCCGGCACAATGGTTCTGTTCGGCGTTGGCCTTTTGGGTTTGGCTATCTACGGCAAGCGTCGCATGAACAAAGAATCCTGATATCTGTTGGAAATGAAAGCTTAGCGAAGGAAGGCGTTGCGATTGCAACGCCTTCTTTTTTGTATGTTGCAATCGCTAGTAGCACTCCCTAGACCAACAAGTTTCATAAAGATACATAAAGATGTATATCCACACTTATCACGATGTTATATCATGCACCTTTCCTATCGAGGCCAAGGGTGTCAGGCTATGTTTTTTAAGTAAATCATAAAGAGTCGGACGACTAACCCCCAACTCCTCAGCCGCTTTGACAATATTGCCGCTATGGCGGTCGATCGCAATCGAGATCAGATCCCGTTCCACCTTCTCCCTGGCTTCACGCAGAGTTACAACCGGCTGTTCCGAGTCCTGTACAGGTCTGGCAGACTCCTCCGTTTGACACCCCAGATCTACAGGCTCTATAACAGCAACATCACTCATTATAATTGCGCGCTGTATCCGGTTCTGCAATTCCCTGACGTTACCTGGCCACTCGTATGTTCTCAGACAATTGACAGCAGCAGCACTGAAGCGTCTTACCTTTTTCTTATACTCATCATTAAATTTTCTCAGAAAATAATTGGCCAACAGCAATATATCATCGCCTCTTTCCCTAAGCGGAGGAAGATTAATGGTAATAACGCTGATCCTGTAATAGAGATCCTCCCGAAATCGGGCTTCGCTGATAGCCTTTGCTATATCCACATTGGTGGCGCAAACCGTTCGTGTGTCTATGGCAATATCTTCCCTTCCACCGACCCTCTGAATAACACCTTCCTGTAAGAAGCGGAGCAACTTCACCTGCAGATTAAATGGAAGTTCACCGATTTCGTCCAGAAACAACGTGCCTTTGTGGGCATACTGCAGTTTTCCCTGCACGGTAGCATGTGCGCCGGTGAATGACCCTTTTTCATGTCCAAACAGTTCAGATTCCAGCAGATTTTCCGGTATGGCACCGCAGTTGATTGGTATGAAAGGCCCTTTCCGGCGGATTCCGGCTTCATGGATAGCTTGGGCCACCAGCTCTTTTCCGGTACCGCTTTCACCTGTAATAAATATCGACACATCGGAAGAGGCAACTTTCTTTATGGTAGAAAAAACCGTCTGCATCGCCGGACACTGGCCGATGATACCGTGGGAATTTGCTGTTTGAAGTCCTATGGTGTGTTGGAGCGAACGGTTCTGCTCCTCAATATTGGCTAAATGGAAAGCACGAGTAAGAATAACCTTTAGCTCACTCAGTATCGGAGGTTTGGGATAAAAGTCATAGGCTCCCATCTGCATGGCTTTAAGTGCGTTTTCACGTTCACTGTTGCCGGTCAACATGATGATCTTGACATGGGGATTAATCTCAAGCATCTCAGCCAGACCACGAAATCCTTCCACTGAAGTATGTTCATGTGGTGGGAGCCCAAGATCCAGCAAAACAACGCCAGGCAGGAATTTTTTGTAAAGATTCAGCGCATCATCAACGTCAGCGGCCAGCAACACCGCATAATCTTCACCCAGTCCCCACTTCAATTGCTGACGAATGTCTGCATTGTCATCAACTATCAGGATTTTATCCACAATCATCTCCTTGTGCAAATTCAGACAACGGCTCACTCTCGTTTCTATCAGGGTTGCTGAACCATACGGTAAAGACCGTTCCCCTGCCCGCAACGCTGGCTACTTCTATTCGACCATTATGAGCTTCAACGATTTTGCGGCATTGATACAGGCCGATGCCCAATCCGTGGCTCTTGGATGTCCTGAAAGGCTTGAAAAGTTCATTGCGGATATAGCGGGAAGTCATGCCACACCCCCAGTCTGTTACCCTGATATAAGGCGATGAGCTACAGCCGACTTCTATGACTACCGGATCAAGCGAATCAGACGCCTCAATTGCATTGATGAGCAGGTTCATAACAACATTCTTAATTTGATCCTCTTCAACGCGCACCATTACAGCTACGCCAGATACAATTATTTTGTAGCCAGTAATCGAAGCTGCTGTGCTTTCAACCAGATCCAAAAGGTTTACCATTTGCGGATTGTAAAACTGTTTTTCTCCGAGGTTTTTAAGCCTGCCAATCAGCTTCTGCATCCTGCCAACCGTATTACCGAGTGACTGAAGCATATCTTGCTGAAATTCTGGATTTTGAATATGTCTGGCTGCATTTTCAACGATCAGGGAAAGATTGGAAACCTGGTTTTTCAGGTCGTGGGCCACAAAAGCGGTTACATTTCCGATTGCCTCAATTTCGCGGGATTGGGATATCTGTTCCGAGAGATTCTGATGCAATATGGCAAGCGAAGCCTGCCTGGCAATAGTTTTCATCAAGTCATAATCTTCATAAATATAGGTTTCATCTTCTTTAATAGCACGCCCTAAGACGATAAAACCTTCCAAATGTGTGCCGTCAAATAAAGGGACAATGAACGAGATGTCGTTATCAATAAAAAAATTCCTGTTTTCGGGCATAATTTCAGGGTTTTCATCCTTGACACAGATCACCCAGTCGTTCTTTTCCATGAAGCTAACAAGAGAGTTTTCACGGGCCACACCACTGGAGAACGGCCCCATTCTAAAACTAGATGTCACGCTGTATTCGCCACAACTGGCTTCATATAAAAACAGTGCGGCTCCGTCAATCCCGAAGATTTCACAATAAACTTCAAGAATCCTCATCAATAATTCATCGGAAGTTCGAGAGGTAGACAGTTGTTTGGTAAAGCTCAACCACTGGGTTCGGTAATCATGCTTGTGCTGATAGAAATTTTTGTGGAGGGCAACTTTTACTTCACGCCTTACCCGACCGGACAGAATCAAAATCAGCAAGGCGATTCCTGAAAGGAAAATAAACGATATGGTCACCGTGCGTGGGAAGGAAACGCCAAAATGCTGCATCCCCTCTCCCAGCAGACTGATCAGCAGCAGATAAATGCCCACTGCAACAAGAACTACAGATTTGAATGCAGCTTGCCGGGAAACCTGAATCCGAACTTCACCTCGCCTCCGGTACATCGAGTAGAACATCATTGTTGCCGCAACCAAATACATGAATGATCGAACTGGCAGATAACCCATGTTGATTGTTCGATAAAGCAAAGCCTGACTGAAGTAGAAAATCTGTACGGAAAGCATGGTTCCAATCCCGATGATGTCGAACTTCATCTGGACTTGGGAACTGGGTGAAGCATTTGCAAAGGTTTTTTCAAAGTTGACTAGGCTAAAAACAAGCCAAACCATGAGCCCTATAAAATAAAAATATCCAATATTATTAAGAAAAAGAAGGCGCTCTGTTGGAAAATCCGGGGCATAAATGAATGCGTTTAATGGTTTGATAAGTGGGAGCAATGCTGGTGAAAAAGCAACAATCAAAATAAACTTAAAGACACGGCCGACCCTCCATGGGCCGGCCTGCCTCGCATATGTCAAACTACAGATTACCCACGTCGGGGCAAGCAGTGCTTCACAGACCAATGCGTATTTTTTCCAGACCAATGCATCTATTGTAGCATTCAAAGATATTAAATCAAAAAACTCCAGCAACGAAGTAACAGATAGCACAATACAGAGAAACAATCCGGAGCGTGACCGGTCCCGACAAAGTGATAATCCAGCCAGCAAGAGTAAAGCAATCACCGCAATTATGGAAACAACCGTATTGTTCATATATGCTTCAAGATTTTGAATTTTGTTATAGCAAGACTAAATCCAGGAAGTCCGACTTCGCTCAATTACTACACCCTCCAAATTTTGATAATGGAATCCATTTTTTTGATACTCGTCGATTCCGTCATGTTGAATGCGTAAACTTGCCCTGCATCTGTTGATGTAATTTATACTACTGCGAGCGATGCACAAAATATAACTCGCTCAATACCCAAGCCATCCCATTAACTATCCGCACAAGAAAAAAGACATTAACAAGTCTATAACCAGCAAGCTATCATACAGTTTTAATTGATATTTACAACCATTGAATGTGTCATCATAACCCAGGCAGATTGAATAACTAAACAACGAAACCTATCTGGATCAATTGGGTTTATATGGTTGTTAATGATAATCGATCACTAGTAGCTAGACATGACGAACCCGGGAAATTTATTTGCGCATGTTATACCATACGCTGTTGCCCCAGCAGTCAAAAATAGTAAAGGCGACCTTATTTGGCCGCCTTTATCGTGGTTTCAAATGATTGCAATAATTTATGTTTACATTGCAACCTTTCCAGTCAGCTTATTTAGGATTACTATAACATCACTAATATCAATCTTACCGTCCGGCTGGGATACTCCGTCAATATAAGGGGCAACATCCAACCGGGTCAACTGGTCAGGGTTGGGTACGGCCATACCAACCGCGATCTGCAGCGCGTCAAGAGCGTCATACACCGTCAGAGGTGAAGTTCCTGTCAGTGTGATTATAATAGCAGCTGTACGGCTCGAAGAAATGTTGCCGGCGGCGTCCTTGGCCCAGGCATAGACCGTAGTGCTACCTGCACCCGAGAAGGTGAAGATGGATGGAACCGTGGCTGACCATCCGGATGCGCTGGCAGCGGGGACAGTGGAGCTCTCGGTGATCAGATAGCCCGTTACACCAACAGCATCCGTAGCTGTGAAACTTGAAACCGGCACCGAAAGCGACGTTGACGTGGCAGGCATGGTGAAAGAGTTTACTACTGGGGCTGTTTTGTCAGGCAATGTTATTGTAACAGTGGCAGAGCGAGCTGAACTCACATTTCCAGCGATGTCTTTGGCCCAGGCATAAACCGTAGTGCTACCTGCACTCGAAAAGGTGAAACTGGATGGAACCGTGGCTGACCACCCGGATGAGCTGGCAGCGGGGGCAGTGGAGCTCTCGGTGATCAGATAGCCCGTTACACCAACAGCATCTGTAGCTGTGAAGCTCGAGACCGGTACTGAAAGCGACGTTGCTGTGGCGGGCATGGTGAAAGAGCTTACTACTGGGGCAACAGTATCAAGAATCTGATTGTTCACTAACACTACTACCGCATTGGATAGCCCGACATTTCCAGCCGCATCATATGCCTTAGCGGTCAAGTTGAAGGAACCATTTGCCACAGCAATTGTGTTCCAACTGAAAGTGTAGGGTGAAGCGGTATCAGTGGCCTGCAGAACTCCATTCACGTAAAACTCAACTTTGGTAACTGCTACGTTATCCGAAGCCGAAGCGGTAACACTTGCAGTACCGTTCACGGTGGCGTTGGCAACAGGTGAACTAATGGAAACGGACGGTGAAGTAGTATCGACATTCCCAGTGGCAGCCAGGCTAAAAACCACATCAACCCAGTAATTGGAACCATTCCACCCATTTTTCGGAAAAACACTGCTTGAGCCATAGGCATACACGCCGCTTACCCCGGAAACACCATCCGCCAAGGCGTGCAGAGGAGGATTATCGACTCCTTTGCCGGTGAAATAGTTTACATCGTCACTGTAGTGTCCAACAGTTGTGAAGTAGGACGCCACATAGGTAGTGTTTGAAGTAATGGCCACGGGAGTAGCAAAGTTTACCTGCTGCCATCCCGAGGCTGTCTCGTTAGTAAAGGTGGCCGTGGCCAGACGTGTGCCGGTGCTTGTCCAAAGATTGCCGACGTGACTGCCTGTGTTGGTACTAGCTTTGTAAAAGCGGATGCCGGTGATGTAACCATTAGAATCGGAGCGGAATTTAACACCCACTTCAACAGGACTGTCGGGCCCTTCATCTTTCACAACAGGCACTGAAGTGGCTGGCCAGATGGAGAAACTGGCCGGAGCGACAACTGCGTTATTAACAGTAACCGAAACCACCGAGGACTGGCCAACATTGCCGGCCGCATCATAAGCTTTGGCGGTCAACGTAAAGGCACCGTTGGCTGCCGTAGTTGTGTCCCAGGAATAATTATAGGGCGATGTTGTATCTGTAGCTTTTAAGACGTTATTCACATAGAACTCGACCTTGCTCACGCCCACGTTGTCAGAGGCGGCAGCATTTACGGATACGATACCGCTAACAGTTGCATTGCTGGCAGGAGCGCTGAGGGAAACAACCGGAAGGATTGAATCTGCAACGGGATTATTCACCGTCACCGACACTGCGGATGACTGACCAATGTTGTTGGAAGCGTCGTAGGCCTTGGCAGTCAAAGTGTAGCTGCCGTTTGCTGCTGTGGTGGTGTTCCAATTATAGCTGTATGGCGCCACATTAGATGCAAACAGGAGGGCTCCGTTTGCATAGAACTCGACCTTGCTAACCGCAACGTTATCGCTGGCACTCGCAGTAATTGCAACAGTACCGCTCAATGTGGAACCATTGACTGGTGCGGATAATGACACCGTGGGAGCGGTAGTGTCATTGGCAACCGCAACGGCAACGCTGCCAGACTGACCCACGTTGCCGGCGGCGTCATAGGCCTTTGTCATCAATGTATAAGTTCCAGGCGCGAGGGAAGATGTATTCCACGAATAGACGTAAGGAGTGGACGTATCAGTCGCCTTAAGGGTGCCGTTCACATAGAATTCAACTTTTGATACCCCGACGTTGTCGCTGGCGCTGGCGGCAACCGAAACAGTCCCGCTTACAATCGTATTATTGGCAGGGGAACTAATGGATGTTGTCGGCGGAACCAACTCAGGGATGCTGACTATATTCGAGTAAGGGCTTTCTACGCCTGAAGCATTGTATGCTGTAACTGCAAAGTAATACGCGCGGTTCGAATCGAGACCACCGATGGTGGCAGTAGTCTGTTTGAGGGCATTGATTGGAGCGGCACCCTGAGTGGCCCCTACTCCTTGATATGGTTGAGCTGCCGAGTCCGCTTGATAATAAACTTTGTAGCCTGCAACACCCGGATCCGAAGAAGGATTCCACTCAAGAACAACACTCGACGCAAAGCAATTTACTTGAAACGCACAAAAAAAAGCCACTGTAAACATCATGCTAAAGAGCAATCTGGTTCCAGCAAGCCATTTTTTTGTCGTTTCTGTTCTAATTTCGGTATTCATTTCATTCTCCTGTTATTTCATAAACTAAAAACCGCGCTGTAACTTCACACAGCCCGGCTTTTAATTTGAAAAAAGCCGGGACCGATTTACCCTGTAGGCACTTCGGCGACCCGGCTGTCTCTAGGAGACCCAATAGGCTTTCCGTCCCATTCTCGCGAATGGTTTAGTATTATCGTCTACCGCTCTTTATGTAGTTCTCTTATCGCAAAAAGCGCTTTTAATGAGTGTGACAGGAGTCACAATAAATATAATCACCGACAAAATACTGATTCCACAAAATCTGCATGCCACAAATAAATATGAAAAACAGCGCCGATGTCCCTTGTTAACTTTTCGGCGCTGCGAATTTTGATATAGATTCTGTGGAGTTTCCAGACTATTTCTGCGAATGGCTCGGTATACCGTATACCATTTGAGATGACTAACGGACTGTCAACTACATGAAACTGTGTCAGATGTCAAATGCTTTTGGACAAATCCCCACAAACAATCGGTAATTTCACGATCCGACTCACGCCATTGGCTATCTAATCTTAATAAGTATCTCTATTTTAATTAGATTTAACTGTAACCGAACTGTGAATGCGATAGCCATGAGACCACTTTGTGGGTATCGACAACCCCGTGGAACGAGTTATCTAAAGGTATTGGCACAGATTCAGTAGTGCACCTTTACTCCTGTAATATACCTATAGACACAAGACATTGTGCATCAAGATCACACTTAAGTGAAATTATTTTAAACAAAAAAATATAATGTATATTATAATGCCCGTACCGAATTTCTTCTCGTACTTGCAGAAGTGCTGACTTAATTATTTATAATGACCAGAAACATCATTATTGCCCATAGATCAGGCGCATGTACGCGCTTTCAGGAAGAATGATGCCTATCGGCAATGGGGGTTTTGCATGTCAGGATCAATCGCAAGCCTACTCCGTAGCGCTTTGAAAATAATCATCGAACCATTGAAGACTGCTACATCAGGATCGGATTCGCAGCATCACGCAACTTTTGCCTCAAGGATACTCCCGCCGATAGCCGGTGCATTGTTTCTCTGCACCGGCTTTTCTGTACAGGCTGCCAACCTGACTGTTGATGGCGCCCAAAGGTTCCAGACAATTGACGGGATGGGCGTAAACATAAACGTCAACAGCTGGAACAACGGCCAACTGAAGCCTGCCTTGGATTTTCTCGTCACGGTGAACGGCTCTACACTGTTCAGGGTAGCACGGGATCCGATGGATTGGGTGAGCAGTGAAACTATGATCCCCGCCCTGCACGCTCTCGATCCGAGCACCCTGCAACAGGTCTATGAAACGGAGAAAATGCAGGACATCTGGAACACGATCTGCTACCTGAATCAAAAAGGGATCGGTGGCAGGCAGATCATTCTCAGCTTCATGGGGTGGACGCCCGCATGGATCGGCGGAAGTGGAACCTATGGGGTGGCGAGTTACATAGCAGCAGGTAAAGAGCAGGAATTCGCGACCATGGTAGCGTCGCTGATCTACTACGGTAAAAAAGTGAAGGGTCTTGATTTCACCTATCTTTCACCGATGAACGAGGAGGACTGGAACTGCCTTGAAGGACCGTGTGTAGGAACGACACAATACACGACCATTATGCATAACATCGCCGATGAGCTGAACTACATGGGGATTATCGACGTGCGCTTTGTCGGCCCCGAGACAGCAGACATGGGCACGGGCAGGAAATACATTCGGCAAATGATGACAGACGGCACGGTTGCAGGGCTGACCGATCATTTTGCACTTCATGTTTACAGCGGGCCTGTTATCCCCGGAATCTCATACCCCGGCAAGAATTCCTGGCTCACCGAGACTTCGGCGTGGTGCTCGAGCTGCGACGCCGGGGGCGATGGTCCCCCGAATGAGTGGAGCTTTGCTACTCAAACCACCGACCTTATTTTGGGCGACATCAACAACGGCTTTTCGGCCGTGCTGCTCTGGGAAGCATACGACAGTTTCTGGTATCACCACAACGCGTCAAGCCTGTGGGGCCTTCTCGCATACAATCCGGTTTCGGGCATCTACACCCCCCGCACACGCGCCTATGCTTACGCGCAGTTCAACCATTTCGTAGGACCCGGCGATGTTGTGATCGGTTCAAATAACTCGATAGGCGGCGTGCCGACAACCGTGGCGGTGTACAACGCCACTACCGGAAAGATTGCCATCATCGGCAGGAACAGCGGAAGCTGGCCGATAACGATCAACGGCCAGCTATCCAATCTGCCCGAGGTAAACGCACTTACACTGTATGAAACCAGCTCATCGGACAATCTGGCAAGAAGGAGCGACGTACCGGTTGCGGGTGGTGTCTTCACGGCACAGATTTCAGCTGATGCGATCTTCACGCTGACAAACCAGCCGATTTCATTCGACCTCGCCCCCCCAACGATCACGATCACTTCACCCCCGACGGCAGCAATCACGTCGCCTCCAACGGTCGCAGTCGCTCCGCCGCTGACAGTCGCAATCACGTCTCCGCTGAGCGGTACTGCGACTACCGGAACGATTAAAGTTACCGCTACAACCTCCAACGACAAAATGGTGGCGGGTCTCCGGTTCGTTCTGGACGGAGCCAATATCGGTCAGGAACTGGCGACTCCACCCTATTCCATCAACTTGGATACGACCATGCTGGCGAAAGGCGGACATGCCCTTTCGGCTATCGCACGGGATCCTGCCGGCAACGTAACGATGAGCACGCCCGTCTCGTTCACGGTCAACGCCGTTGCAGCTCAACAGGCGAGTTCCACCATCTGGCCCGACACGGCAGTCCCCGGCCTGGTGGACACCGGCCCGGACAACGCGGTGGAACTGGGGGTGAAGTTCCGTTCCGATACAAACGGCTTCATCACGGGCATCCGTTTCTACAAGGCGGACACCAATACCGGTCCCCATGTCGGCAACCTCTGGACGAGCACCGGCACACTGCTGGCCAGCGCTGCCTTCACAGAAGAAACCGCCTCCGGATGGCAGCAGGTGAATTTTCCCACCCCGGTCGCCATCACCGCCAACTCGGTCTACATGGCCTCCTACCACACCAGTGTGGGACACTACAGTTATAATCTGAGCTACTTCTCGGGCACGGGCATGGACAGCCCGCCGCTACATGCCCTGGCGGACGGAGTATCCGGCATCAACGGAATGTTCTCCTACGGCACTGCCAGCAGCTTTCCCAACCAGGGGGCGAGCGCTTCGAACTATTGGGTCGATGTGGCGTTCAGCCCGATTGCAGCGGCACCTACGACGACCTCGTCGATCTGGCCCGGCACAGCTGTCCCGGTCGAGGCGGACACCGGCCCTGACAATGCGGTGGAACTGGGAGTGAAGTTCCGCTCCGATACAAACGGCTATATCACGGGCATCCGTTTCTACAAGGCGAGCACCAATACCGGCACACATATTGGTAATCTATGGACCGGCACCGGCACACTTCTGGCCACGGCCACATTCACAAATGAGACCGCCTCCGGATGGCAGCAGGTGAATTTTTCCACGCCGGCAGCCATCACCGCCGACATGGTCTACGTAGCCTCCTACCACACCAACGCAGGACATTACAGCGACGACCAAAACTACTTTACCAGCAAGGGTGTAGACAACCCGCCGCTGCACGCTCTGGCCAACGAAGTATCCGGTGTCAACGGCGTATACGCCTACGGCTCCACCAGCAGCTTCCCAATCAATGGCTGGAACAGTTCCAATTACTGGGTGGATGTGGTGTTTCAACAATGACTCGAAAAAGTACTACGGCTTCGCCACGCATGTAAGTTGTGATTGAGGAGATGAGATCATGGACCTATCCAAATGGTTAAAAACGTTGGTAACGGCAGCACCAATCCTGATCTTTGTTTTTGCCGTGGAGGCGTTTGGTGCCAGCATCTGGCCGAGCACGGCGGTTCCGGTGGTTGCGGACGACGGACCGGACAGCGCGGTGGAACTGGGCGTGAAATTCCGTTCCGATTCCAATGGTTCCATCTCGGGAATCCGTTTCTACAAGGCGAGCACCAATACCGGCACCCATGTAGCGAATCTCTGGAGCAGCACCGGCACGCGTCTGGCTACGGCCACGTTCGCTAACGAGACCGCCTCCGGGTGGCAGCAGGTGAACTTTTCATCTCCGGTAGCCATTACTGCCAACACGGTCTACGTAGCTTCCTATCACACCAACACCGGCCATTACAGTGGCGACCTGAACTACTTCACCGGCAAGGGTGCTGACAATCCGCCGCTGCACGCCTTGGCCGACGGGGTCTCCGGTGTGAATGGTACCTATGCCTACGGTTCGACCAGCAATTTCCCAAACAATGGCTGGAAGAGCTCCAACTACTGGGTGGATGTGGTGTTTACTCCGGGCGATACGGCTCCACCGACGGTAACAGCTTTCACGGTGCCGGCCACGGCCACGACGCTGGCAGTGTCGATCAGCAGCTTCACAGCCACCGACAACATCGCGGTAACCGGCTATCTGGTCAACGAGTCCGCCACGGCGCCGGCAGCTTCGGCGACGGGTTGGACGGCAACCGCACCGGCCAGCTACACCTTCGCCACTGCAGGAACCAAGACCCTCTACGCCTGGGCCAAGGATGCCGCCGGGAACGTGTCGACCAGCAGGAGTGCCGCGGTTACAGTTGCACTGCCGGATACGATAGCACCGACCGTGACAGCCTTTACGGTGCCGCCCACGGCCACAACGTTAACTGTAGCGATCACCAGCTTTACCGCCACCGATAACGTCGCGGTAAGCGGCTATCTGGTCAACGAATCCGCCACGGCGCCGGCAGCATCAGCGGCGGGCTGGACTGCAACTATACCGGTCAGCTATACCTTCACCACCGCAGGATCAAAGATCCTCTACGCCTGGGTTAAGGATGCCGCCGGAAATGTGTCGACCAGCAGGAGTGCCGCGATTACCATTACGTTGCCAGCCAGTTCCAGCATTTGGCCGAACACGACCGTTCCCGGGACAGCGGACTCCGGACCGGACAGCGCAGTGGAACTGGGCGTGAAATTCCGTTCCGATTCCAATGGCTCCATTTCCGGGATCCGTTTCTATAAGGCGAGCACCAATACCGGCACCCATGTGGCGAATCTCTGGAGCAGCACCGGCACGCGTCTGGCTACGGCCACGTTCGCTAACGAGACCGCCTCCGGGTGGCAGCAGGTGAGTTTTTCGTCTCCGGTGGCCATTTCTGCCAACACGGTCTACGTAGCTTCCTACCACACCAACACCGGCCATTACAGTGGCGACCTGAACTACTTCACCGGCAAGGGTGCTGACAATCCGCCGCTGCACGCCTTGGCCAATGGGGTCTCGGGTGTCAACGGCGTATACGCCTACGGCTCAACCAGCAGTTTCCCAAGCAATGGTTGGAACAGCTCCAACTACTGGGTGGATGTGGTATTTGCTCAGGGCGATACGTCTCCGCCGACCGTAACAGCTTTCACGGTGCCGGCCACGGCCACGACGCTGGCAGTATCGATCACCAGCTTTACCGCCAGTGACAATGTCGCGGTAACCGGATATCTGGTCAACGAGTTCGCCACGGCGCCAGCAGCATCAGCGGCGGGCTGGATCGCAGCCGCACCGGCCAGCTACACCTTCGCCACCGCAGGGGCCAAGACCCTCTACGCCTGGGCCAAGGATGCTGCTGGGAATGTGTCGACCAGCAGGAGTGCCGCGATTACCGTGACTCTGCCGGATACGGCAGCACCGACAGTGACAGTTTTCAGCGTGCCGGCCACGGCCACAACACTGGCAGTATCGATCACCAGCTTCACCGCCACCGACAACGTCGGAGTCACCGGATATCTGGTCAACGAATCGGCCACGGCGCCGGCAGCTTCGGCGGCAGGTTGGACGGCAAGCGCACCGGCCAGCTACACCTTCGCCACCGCAGGAACCAAGACCCTCTACGCCTGGGCCAAGGACGCCGCCGGGAATGTGTCGGCCAGCAGGAATGCCACACTTACCGTGACCCTGCCCGATACGATAGCACCGACCGTGACAGCCTTTACGGTGCCGCCCACGGCCACAA
>MTLC01000740.1_pt1 | contig 13992 bp, 11 predicted proteins | sample 1982451 | NCBI WGS metagenome assembly MTLC01 (sample SAMN05710165, study PRJNA340218) | biofilm metagenome | isolation source: sample SPH anode biofilm adapted to +100 mV | place: USA | collected 2012-02-03 | reverse complement strand
CTCCGCCGGCATTGATGGTTGCGTCGGTAGTTCTGTCGCTGATTTTAAGGCCATCGCGGCCATGTCCATAGGTAATCCCGCCACCGCCCACTGCAAGATACGGTACCAGTGGCCCTTCAGGCAGGAAGTTGTAGAGGACGTCTAAGCGATAGGACAAGGCGTTGACACTTCTATCATTACGTGTCCCCTCCGTTGCCAGATAGTCAGTCACGGCTTCGACAGCCCAGTTCTTGGTCAGGTCGTAGCCCAAGCGCAGCCCAAAGACGGGAGCCGTTTCCAGATGTTGTTCGCCATCGAATGTATAACCACCGACAAAAGGAGAAATTGAAAATGCCCCCTCTCTTTCTCCAGCGATAGAGGCCGTCGCCATTGTGAGTACGGCTGCACACGTAAGTAATGATGAAACAGTCTTTTTCATACGTTCTCCTTTGAACGGAATTTTAATGCCAGTGCGTAGGAAAATAAATAAAGCACTGTAAGATATTCTGGAACTATTGGAAACGTATCATACATATAGGTGGCGTTCAATAATGTTTAGATTAAATTAATGCAACACTTTTGCAATTATTTAACGTTAAACTAACTCCGATAAGACTTGCTGGAACGTTTACCACGGATGTTCCTGCTCCCGAAATGGTTATATTGCTGGGGCCTTGCAGCACCCCCTGAGGCTTTATTCATAGCATCATGTTCATGGGGTGCTGACGTTACTCCAAAAAGAAGCGGTCTTCCTTTAAGTGCATTGTGGTTAGTTGTGCCCGTGTGCGCTACCAATATTTCTGCTACAAGGTACAATCAGAAAGCGCGTGTTGCTACTAAAGCCGGGGGCATATTGACTTATTGTTACTTCCGAAAATGAACTTATCACTTAGGATGGTCCGAGAGGAGGTGACATGACTGATATAACTGAACAAAGGCTTGCCGAACCCTTGTCGAATCAGAAACATATTACCACCTGCCATTTTTTCGATAACAGCCCGTTTGCAGTGTTTAGATCCAAGCTCAACGGGGCCGAAATCATAAATGCGAATGAAAAGTTTTTCGAGCTTTTCGGGCTTACCCCTGCGGAGGTTTTAGGCAAGCCGTTCCTCGCCCACTATGCAGACCCCGCCCAGCGAGACTCGATTCTTCGTACCGTCAACGAAAAGGGGCATATCGTTGACGCCGAAGTCCAGTTCATCCACAAAAATGGCGAGGTCCGCGACTGCCTTGTCTCGGTGGCTGTATTCAAGGACGAGGGCATTTTAGAAGGGATTCTGCTTGATGTAACGGAGCGAAAGCGGACGGAAGCTGCTCTTTTGCAGACTATGGCGCTTTATCGGGATTTTGTGGAGGGCACGAGCGATCTCGTGACCCAGGTCGATGCAAAGGGACGTTTCCTTTTCGTTAACCGTAACGCTGAAAAGTATTTCGGGTGGTCACCTGCAGAGTGCGTCGGAAAGTTTGCCTTCGACTTTGTGCACCCGGATGACCGGCAAAAAACGTTGACAGCATTCCAGGAATGGGTTGGCTCCTGCACAGAATCGGTGACTTTTGAAAACAGACAAATTAGCAGGACCGGTGAGGTCTACGACATGCTCTGGACTATCAACCTCTCATACGAAGACGAAGAACTGAAGCAGATCAATTCGATTGCCCGCGACGTCACCCTCCAGCGACGGTTGCTGAACGAGCAGCTAAAAAACCTGAAACTGGAATCACTGGGGGTGCTGGCCGGCGGGATAGCCCACGACTTCAACAACATCATGACCGGGATCGTAGGGAGCATATCCCTGGCACGGGTATCCATGGACAGTCTTGAGCGGGTATCTGAACTTTTAGCCCGAGCGGAAGGCGCCTGCCAACGTGCCACAACCTTATCCAATCAGCTTCTGACTTTTGCCAAGGGGAACCGACCGGTAAAAAAGCTGGTGGCTGCCAAAGCACTTGTCAAGTCGGCAATTTCACACGCGTTGAAAGGTTCCAAAACCAGGAGCATGATAAACTGTGCCGATGGCTTATGGGACCTTGAGGCGGACGAAGGGCTGATGGTCCAGGTCCTGTGCAATATCATGATAAATGCCTCTCAGGCCATGCAGGGGGAAGGCGTCATCTCGATAGCGCTGGAGAATACAGTTCTTGATAAATCCAACGAATACTCCCTGCAACCTGGCCCTTATGTACGGTTAAGTTTTAGTGATATCGGATGCGGAATCCCAAAAGACAGCCTCAGAAGAGTTTTCGACCCGTACTATACAACCAAGGCCACAGGAAGCGGGCTGGGGTTGGCCTCGGCCTATTCCATAGTCTGCAAGCATGACGGCCATATAAGCGTAGAATCCGAAGAAGGCGTTGGCACGACCTTCGTCGTTTTGTTGCCCGCAAGCAGTTGTCGGGTTCAGACTGAGCAAAGCCTGGTGCCGAAACAGGCCCCTGCAAAACAGATCGATGGCCCGATCCTGGTGGTCGATGACGAAGAGATCATCAGAAATCTTGCAAAAGAGGCGTTACAAAAGCTTGGATACGAGGTGCAAACCTGTAGCAGTGGTGAGCAGGCCATTGCGCTCTACCATGCCGCAATGGCGGCTGAAACCCCCTTCGCGGTTGTTGTCATGGACCTTACTATCCCCGGGGGCATGGGGGGAGGAGAGGCTGCCAGACGCATCCTGGAACTTGATCCATCGGCCGTCCTCGTAGTATCGAGCGGGTATTCCAACGATCCCATTCTCGCCGAGTACGCCAGATTCGGTTTCAGCGCAGTTTTGCCTAAACCGTACAGTCCGGCTGAGCTGGAGGAAGTAATGGCTGAGCTTACCCAGGCAAGTTCCTTGGATGAGGTGTAAAACTGGGCGGCGGTTCCACGGCTCCGGGGGGGGCTTTCCCCCCCGTTGTCTGGTGCTGGCGTCTAGCTCTCCTTTTGATCGAAATCCAAGCCAAGGATGCTCTCGCGCAAGGCTGCGAACTTGTATGGCTTCTGGATGAACCCAGATAATCCTTTCCCTACGAACTTCTGCGTCACTTCCAATTCTCCGAACCCACTGCTCATGATCACTCTCACCTGAGGATTCAGCGCCCGTAGCTCCCTGAAGCATTGCTCGCCACCCATGTGCGGCATGGTGAGATCGAGGATGACAAAACTGATATCAGGGTGTGACCGGTAAGCGTCTATCGCCTCCCGACCATCATTGGCTGTCAAGACGTCAAAACCCATCTCCTTGAGCATTTCCGATCCCGTCCCGCGAACGGTCTCTTCATCATCGACGAGGAGCACGGTCCCGTGCCCCTTCCAATGATCACTCCTGGTGTCTTGACTAAAGACTTCAGCGGGGTGGTCGCTCGCGGGGAGGAGGATCTTGAAGGTGCTCCCCTTGCCCAACTCACTGTACACCTTGACTGCCCCCTTATGTCCGCGGACGATGCCGATGACTGCGGCCATCCCCAGCCCCCTCCCGGTGAATTTCGTGGTAAAGAAGGGGTCGAACAGCTTGGCGAGCGTTTCCTTGCTCATGCCGCACCCGGTGTCGGCAACTTCAATGAAGACATAAAGCCCTTCCTCTATGTTCTCATCAAGCCAGACGTCTTTCAAATAGCAGCTGTCACAGTGCATAGAGCCGGTGGTAATCGTGATCATGCCGCTCTCATCGCCCATGGCTTCCGAGGCGTTGATTACCAGGTTCATGATGATCTGGCGAATCTGGGTGGCATCCGCCTCGACCGGGGGCAAGGGGTGGGTGAGGTTGAGGCGCAGCATCGCCTTTTTCGAAATGGAAACCTTGAGGATGTGAAGCATTTCTTCCAGCAGGTCGTTGATGTCATGATTGCCGATGACAAACTTGCCCTTGCCCGAATACGCAAGCATCTGCTTGGCCAGATCGGCAGCCCGGGCCGAGGCCTTTTCGATGTTGTGCAGGTTATCGACGGCGGCCGATTCAGGGTTGATGCGCATGAGAGCCAGATCGGCGTTGCCGATTATCGAAGTGAGAATGTTATTGAAGTCGTGAGCAATACCACCGGCCAGCACGCCGAGGCTTTCGAGCTTCTGAGCATGGAGAAGCTGTTGTTCCAGTTTCAGCCGTTCCTCCATGGCATGCTTACGCTCCGTTATGTCGCGGGTGAAGGCGAAATTGAATTCATGAATGCCGAAATGAACATAGTTGGCGTTGACTTCGATGGGGAAGACCCGCCCATCCTTGGCGCGGTGGCGGGTCTCCAGGATGATGTTACCCTGCCGCCTGAGGTTCTCGAAGTGCTCGTTCCACACTGTCGCTGGGAAATCCGGGTCGATGTCGAAAATGCTCATGCGCAGCAACTCCTCCCGGGAATACCCAAGCCCGGAGCAAGTTGCATCGTTGACGTAAAGGATTTGCCCCTCGCTGCTGATCCAGAACATGCTGTCGCCCGCATGATCGACGCAAAAACGCATCATCTGCAGCGACTCTGCCGCCTTTCTCTGCTCGGTGATGTCATGAAATGACCAGAAACGTCCGACTATCTCGCTGCCGACCTTTTGGGGCTGCGTGTAGCGCTCGAAGATACGCCCATCTGCGAGATAGAGGGTGTCGGTGCACGATTTTTCCGGATGCTTGTACAGCTCGGTGACACGACCGATGAATTCCTCAGGGTTGGCCATCTGTGCTGAGGCATGGGCAAGCAACGGCTTGCTGTCGGTCATGTCGAGCAGATGGGCTGGTATCTTCCAGAGTTCGACAAATCGTTGGTTCCAGCGGGTGGCATTGCCATCCAGGTTAACAATGAGGATGCCGTCAGGGGTCGATTCCAGTGCGGCCGTGGCGAGCGCGGTTGAGTAGAGGAGTTTATTGTCGGCTGTGCGGCGGTCTTCCTGTTTTTTCAAGATGAGGCCGATAATGGTGGTGAGGACCGGATAGATGAGGAGGATGGGAAGGACCGTATTTTTCAGGATGATATCGCGCATTGCCGCAGGGAAGAGGAACATGCAGGAGAGCATGGCAATGTGGACGACAACGCCGAAGGCGTACAACTGTATCCAGTTGAGAGACTTGCCGCGCTTATCCTTCCAATATGCTCCGAGCAGTCCTACCGATGCGGTGACCACGATGACGACCGTTCCGATTACACCTCCCGGACCACCTTGGCAGAGTCGGAACGCACCGGCTATGGCGACTGCTATCAGTGTGGGAATTATGCCGAAAAAAAGTCCGCACAGGCTGAGGAGGACCGACCTGGTGTCGAAATACAATCCCTCTTCCAGGGGCCAGGGGGTGAGCATGACTGCGATGCAAATAAGCCCTACCAGGACGCCGGTAAGTACCGCCCGCAGCTTTTTGTTCGAGATCGCATAAATGCTGAACGTATCGTAAACGATGCAAAGGATGAGCATCAATGCCGCATTGTCAAAAAGACTTGAGAACGTGTTCAAAATGCCCCCGTGTCGCGGCAGGATGTTCTACAACTGAAGATTGGACTGGTGCGGCGACCTGCGATCAGTTTCAAACTTACCTGCCAGGGCCGAAGATCTGACACCTGATACCTGCGAATGTTTTGGCATGGTGTCACATAGCAGGTTTCGACCCAAATGATAGCAGCATTATAATGCTTTGCCATGCGGATGGGGCTTCTGGAGCCCCCGTGGGCGAAAAACCCCATGTCTGATACGAGTTTCGGGCTTTATTTTGAGTTTTTCCTGTCGATATGAGCAGAACGCGTTATTTAGCTAGTTCACCCCGGATGACACAACCACACCCCATAGAATCTGCTGTAGATCTGAAATTGGCAGGTGAAGCGTTTGAAAAGTTCTGGAGATTTTAGGTGCGTAACAGGCCATTAAAAGTACCAGAGTAAGAGGTGCTGCTGTGCTCATCGAATTGAACAGCGGTGCTGTTGGCGGCCTGACCGCAAAAGTGCCGAACTAATTATTTGTTGACACTTTTGCGTGTTAGCGCTAGTTAAGCGTTGACACATTTGCGTGGTCTTAGCTGCAAAAGAAACTCAGTATAAAACAGTGATAAGCATCTTATGTCAGTTACCCATAGTTGTAGGATTCGTATCTTGCAGTGTACGGAACAGGAGAACATGTCATGGATTGCCCGGCTTTGAATGACCGCAGGAGGGTGGGGGCTGATTCTATCGTCAGGCGGACCCGGGAGATCGCCGTCGCGGTGGGAGTGGATGTTTCTTGGGTGGGGATGGACTATGGACTGCCTATTGAGTCTCGTGCATACCATACTCTAGGCATAGTTTCAGGTGGCAGGTCTATCCAGTTAACCTTGGATGATTGCTTCTTGATTCAGGGGGAAGGTATTGAAATCTCTAAATTGGAAAAGAAAATAAACAGCTGCTTGGGTATTCAGACTTTACAAGAGAACTAAGTGGGCGGTATCGATCTCTTGCAGGGTATCCTTGCATGCGGAGCGAACCGGTACCGCGCGTCGGCACAAAATGGAAACGGAGTTCATGGAGGCATTGCGACTTTTCGTCAATCTTCGGTGACGATAGACTATTAAGCTGAAGCAACCTGGAACTGGTGCACGCCCCCAAAAGGGCCACGAGCGCGGTCTGGCGAGGCGGAGGTCGTGACATGCCGCTACAAAATATTAAAGTCACAGACAAGAAGGACAGCACCCTCGTGACCATCAGTGGGGCGATGACGGCTGTGCAGGTCCACGACATCACGGAAGTGCTTTTAAATGCCTTTGCCATGGAGAAGAAGGTTGAGCTTTCCCTCGCAGGTGTAACCGAGGTCGACCTCGCCGGCCTGCAGCTTCTTTGCATTGCCCACCGCATCAGTTGCAAGAAAGGTGTTCCGATCTCAATTGTAGGGCGGAAACCTCCGGCACTTGCCTAGGCCGTATAGCCCGTGCGGTGTCAGCGAGGCTGCCGCCACAGGGCGGTTGAAAGTCGATTTATACCCTCCATTCCCCACGGCTGCGACGGACAGAATGACAGCAGCGTTACCTCGCATCGGGTTCACCTACGGTATTATCCCTGATGTGCAATGTCCAGTGTTTGCTGGTTTTTTCTCCGTAAAATTGAGCCATTGCCCAAGACCGGCAGCGCCATCCCAGCCCCCCCCTTCTTCTTCCTATACCGGATGATATAGAAAGCATCCCCCCTTTGGATGTAGATAAATGTATCTGTCGAATAATTGTGTTGAGTCTTGCTTTAATATAAAAATGTAAACGTGCCACCAGATACCGCCCCAGACACCCTCTTTCGTTTTCCGAAAAAGCTTTATATGACGTAAAACCGCAGGGGATGCCGGCTTGAGTTTCTTAGAGCAAAGGAAGGCGACACGGTTCAACGGCGAAATACTCCTTGAGCTTCAAGAGGGAAGAGGCCTGGCGAGTAATTTCAGTAGTGACGGCGTTTATTTTCATACGGACCAAGTCCTGTGCATAAACGAACCGATAGATTTTGTCATGCTCCTGGAACACACCGGCACGGTAAAAGTGCATTGCAGCGGCAAGGTGTTGAGAGTGGAGGCGGATCAGGGGATGTCGGGCGTCGCCGTAGCCATCACGGCGCATCGGTTCGAAGTGATGTGCCGCAACGGCTGAACACCGTCTATACCCGGTGGGGCAAAACCAAAAAATGCGATTTCGAGCGAAAGTTTTTTTATCATCTTGACTAAGGAGGGGAAAATGAAGAAAAAGGTATCGTTTCTGCCGATGGCGGCCTTACTTTTAGTCACGGCTCCGGCATTGGCCGATCAACCGGTCTGCCAGAAGGCGCAGGCTATTCCTAATCCAGGCAACCAGATAGGCGTCAAACCAGGTGTAACGGTTTTCCTCGATGGCACCAACTCAAACCCCAAGGACAAAGTCGCCTGCGCATGGCGCTCGCTGGATTCCCCGGCGATAACGATCAGCAATCAGAACAGCTGTGTCGCAACGTTCACTGCGCCAGGGGAAGGCCCATCCGGACAGACCTATAAATTTGAACTTAAAGTCACTTCGCTGGAAACCGGTTGCTCTTCCCAGGTTGATGCTAAAACGACCAACGTTTCGGTCGTCAACACCAACCATCCTCCCGTGGCCTCCGCCGTGGTTGCCGGCGGGGTTCTCCCATACAGCGTGAACGAGGGGGCCCTGGTAACACTGGACGCCAGCGGTTCGTCGGATCCCGACGGCGGCGCCTTGTCCTATTCCTGGGCACAGATAACCGATCCGGCCAATCCGGTCACCGCTGTGACCATCAACAACCCCGAGGGCATATCGGCCACCTTCACCGCCCCGCCGGAGCAGTACCCCAACGGCGAAACCCTGAGATTCCGCTTGACGGTTTCGGATGGATACCTTAGCAGCTCGGCGGACGTTCTCGTTCAAGTCATGTCGGTCAACGTGGCCCCCACCGCAAAGGTGTCTTGTCCGGAGACGGTGAACGAAGGGGATCCCATCACCCTGAAAGACCAGGACTCGTCCGACCCGGACGGCGGGGCCTTGACGTACCAATGGAGTCAGTTGGAAGGGCTTCCCAATGCCGACCTGAGCCAGACCGATCTCACCGCTGCTCAAATCTCATTTGCCGCGCCCAAATTGAGCTCTTTCCCCTACGACAAGATGTCTTTCGGACTGACAGTGACCGATAACGGGAAACTCACTGCCGATGCCTCCTGTCAGGTGAAGGTCAATGACATCACGCCGCCGGTGATCAATGGGGTCCCTGAAGTTGAGGTAGTCAAGGAAGCGACCTCTGCGGCGGGAGCGGCGGCAACCTTTGCCCCCACGGCGCACGATGCCTACTACGGTGACGTGGATGTCACCTGTGACCCATTATCCGGCAGCACCTTCCCCCTCGACGTGACGACTACCGTGAAGTGCAGCGCCGGCGACCTGGCGACGCCTCCCAACAAGGCGGAGGCTTCTTTCAAGGTGAAGGTGGTGGATACCACCCCGCCTGAGCTGACCCTGCCCGGCAATATCGGACCGACTGAAGGCAACGCCCTTAGGGGCGCTACCATCAATTACGCCGATGCTGTCTCGGCACTCGACCTCGTCGACGGGAAGGACGCGGTCAGTTGTCTGCCGACATCCGGAGCGGTTTTCCCGGTCGGTGCGACTACGGTTAACTGCAGTGCCAGCGATGCCCATAAGAACCAGGCAAACGGTAGCTTCTTGGTAACCGTAAAGGATACCACGCCTCCCGCCGTGGCATTTGCAGGCAACATCGCCGATGGCGACAGCTTTTACTATGGTCAAACCCCGGTTGCGCCGACCTGCTCGGCAAACGACATCGTTTCGGGAGCGGTGGCGTGCCAGGTTTCAGGGTACAGCAGCTTGGTCGGCACGCACACCCTGATCGCGACCGCAAAAGACGAAGCCGACAACACAGGGACGTCGACTCGGACCTACACGGTCCAGCCTTGGACCCTCAAAGGGTTCTACAACCCGGTGGTGATGACCAGCGGTACCCTCAATACCGCCAAAGGCGGGGCGACCATACCGCTTAAATTCGAGGTGTTCATTGGCTCGACGGAGCTGACCAGCACCTCGTCAATATCGAGCGTCCAGACACAGTCAATAAGCTGCAATTCGGTGGCGGGCACGGAAGACCCGGTCGACGCCACCGCCACGGGCGGCACCGCGCTCAGATATGACACCACCGCGGGGCAGTTCGTATTCAACTGGCAGACACCCAAAACACCCGGCATCTGTTATGCGGTCACCGTCACCACGCTGGACGGCTCGAAGATTGTCGCAAACTTCAAGCTGAAATAGCGCACCGTTGTATCGGTAATAAAAAACTGAAAGGCGGCCGCCTGCATACCGGCGTCCGCCTTTTTTATAGGAACGCCCGACAGGCGCGTGGTGTGTAAGTACCATCGAAACAGCCAGATTATAGGGTGGCTTCCTTCCCGAAGTAACTGCCGAGAAGGCGGAGAGTTGAGATCATTGCCAGGCACGTGAAATAAGGAAACAGAGAAATGTCCCTGCGGGACATGCGCATTCTTCTTTCGGCACCATTCACCTACTGCCGGCCTCTGAGCGTCTTCCTGAACTCCCAAGGCGGCTGCGGATTCCCTTGCCGCCACAGCCCCCGCTTCTGCCGTCTTGCTTCTTCTTGTGCGCGGATGTACTCGGAAACATAGGGCCGCTCCAGATACTGCCGGTAGGCCTAGACAAACCCCTCCCGCACCATCTCCCGATTGATGTCCCGGCTCCCAAGGCGGACCACGGACACCGCCCGGCGGTACCGGTCGATGTCCCGTACCTTGACCCTCACCCTCTGCCCGCCGATCTTCTCCTTCAGGGCCTGCAAAGCCTCCTCACCGTAAGGCTGTCCCGGCTTGGAAACCCGGCCCGTCTTCCGGTTTCTTTTCTCCGTCTCGGGCGCGTCGATCCCGTACAGACGGACCTTGACCTTCGTCCCCATTGCATCCCGCACCTGCACCGTGTCCCCGTCGCTCACCTTGGAGACGGTCCCTTCGATGGTCCGGATCGGCTCCTTGGCCCAGGCAGGACCAGCACACTACGCGAAAATTAGCACTATCAAAAACGCTGATTTCACCGCATCCTCCCGTGGTCGATCAGATAGGCGCGATCAACTCGCAACTGTCATGCCCCGGCGTGTTGACCAGCGGAGACACCCGCCACATCTCCAAAAGGTCGGCAGGGTAAGGCTGGAAAAAAACGGAGAGGTGTGTCGGGTCGGTAAGGTACCGGTCGAGCCAGCGCCCGCACTCGTCCGGGTGCAGGATCACCGGCATGCGCTCGTGGATGGGCTCCAACAGCCTGTTCGCGACGGTGGTCAGGATGGTGAAGGACTCCACCAGTTCACCATCGGGCGACTTCCAGCTCTCCCAGAGCCCCGCGAACAGCATGGGGAGGCCGTCTCTGATGCGTATGTAGCGGGGGATATTCTGCTTCCCCTCATGCCGCCATTCGTAGAACCCGGAAGCGGGGACAACGCAGCGGCGGTACTTGAACGCCTGGCGAAAAGAGGGCTTCTCCAGGAGCGTCTCCGATCGCGCGTTGATCATATTGCAGGCGATGCCCCTTTCCTTGGCCCAGGCGGGAATAAGGCCCCAGTGCAACAGGTCCAGCCGGTTCTCCCCGTCCGCCCCCTCCCTGACGACAGGAACCTGCTGGGTAGGCGCCACATTGTACCTGGGCTCCATGGAGGGGACCCCAGCCAGGCCGAACGTTTTCGACAACATCTCGGGAGCAACATCCACCGCGAATCGTCCACACACGTCGCATCACCCCCCAATTCGATTGAACAACAGGTCCTGCTGTTAGAAAAAGCCTTTGCCGACGGACAACTCCGGGAGCCGGTCCGTCGATCAGGGTGGCTTTAGTGTTTACATGTATCATATTTTGTATAAGTCAGTGTATAAATCGGCAGTTGAACCGAAAAGCTTTTAAGGCAGTCAAGAAGCAATCGGCCTACCCGGTTCCTGGCGCGCGCTTTAGCGCTACTGGGGCGGGAGCTGGAACGGGCCTCGCAAAGATCGCACACCTGTCGAAAACCGGGCGAATGCCGTCTGCGTCTCGACAGTCCTAGAAATCATGGAGGACGGATAAGATGGTTGCCTTGATGGGAGGGTATTTTCGTTTTTTGGATGCACTGGAGGCGAAGTGGGTACGACTCATCGCGCTGATCTCAACGAGCGTTGTGTTCCTCCTCGACATCTACCTTCCCGACCAGTACCTGTTCACTTTCGTGTACCTGCTTCCGGTGACCTTCGTCGCCTGGTTCGTGGGCGCTCGATGCGCTGTCGGCCTTTCGCTCATGGCCTGCATCCTGATGTCCGGCCACTACAGGGACTTCGCTGCGCCCGCCATGGTCTTCGACATCCTGTCCAATTTCGGCGTTTTCATCGCGGCAGTGGCGGCGCTGGCGAGGATCCGCGTGCTGCTGGACGCATCCGCCGCCCTTTGCAGGACCGACCCCCTTACCGGCGCCTACAACCGCAGGGCTTTTATTGAAATGGTCGAATATGAGCTGGCCAGACAACAGCGGGGATGCTGCATGTCTTCCCTGGCATATCTCGATCTGGATAACTTCAAGGCGGTGAACGACACGCTGGGACATGCCGCCGGAGACCGACTTCTCAAGGCGGTTGTCGACTGCATCAAGGCAAACTTGCGGGCGACGGACATTTTCGCGCGCATGGGTGGGGACGAGTTCTGTATTTTATTGCCGAAATGCAATGAGGCCGGTGCCCGAAATGCCATGGCCAAGCTCAGGGCGAAGGTCATGGCGGTGGTTGAGGAAAATCGGTGGGCGGTGTCCTTAAGCATCGGGGTGGTCACGATCGGTGACCCCGCCTGCGGTGCAGAGGAGATCATCAGGAAGGCCGACGAACTCATGTATCAGGTGAAAGGAAAGGGGAAGGATGACATTGTCTTCGCGTCGCTTTGACCGAGTTGGAAACTGAACATCTGCTTACCGCTACATGGGGGGGGGCGCAAAAGCATGAAAGTGGGCCAAAGCAGCCCTGCGCCAAGCCTCCAGGCAGCTTTCGCGGCCCCACCCCGTTTGCGTGATCCAGGCTTCGCCTCCGCATGAGCTCCGGCTCCGCCTTCCTCCCGCCAACCGGCTTCCCTGCAGCACCGTCTCCCCGCTGGCCTGACCGGCGAGCCGGCATCCGGAAAGTCAAAGGCGCCGGACTGAGCGCCCAAGGCCGCACCGCCCGACAACATCCCCTCCCTCCTATGCCCGTCCCTTCTTGAGACATCCCCCTGGCGCACTATAATCCACTCTGCGTACGGTCCCGACAAGGAGGTGGAGTCATGAAAAGACCCCGTCCAGCCACCCTTCCCAGCGTCACCATGGAGATGCCGACCCGTTGCGGCAAGATCTACGTCACCGTCGCCGTTGACGCGAACGGACTCCCCTTTGAGACATTCGTGAGATTCGGCAAGGCGGGACATTGCGGCGCTGCCATCTTCGATGCGACCACCAAACTTCTCTCCTGCGCCCTTCGCTCCGGCATGGACCCGCGCGAGGCGGTGAAGGCCTTGGGGGGCATTGGCTGCCACTGCGGGAAAGACAGCTGCATGAGCGCAGTGTCTATGGTGCTCCGAGAGGTGCTGGAACTTCCAAAGTCCTGCAAACATGCGTTACGCTCCAACCGACAGGCGCTTTAAAGGGGGAAGCCTCCCCCTCGCTGCAACCGCCAGGGGCTAAGCCCCTGCCGTTTTCCGCTACCCCCTCTGCAACGCCCCATCCTACATGGGCCAAAGCCGCCCGACCGAAACCATTTCGGGCCGCTTTCCCGGCCTCAGCACGATTCCATGCTCCCGTCTCCGCTTCCGCATGCGCTGCAGCTCCGCCGGTCTCCCGGAAACCTGCTTCCCTCGAAACGGCAGCTTCTCCACCTTCCACTTCGGGCAGGCCGAGAAGCGGGACCCTAAAAACCGCCGCAAGTACCGGCCGCTCCGCATCCGAATCTAGTGGCCACCGCCCTACCCCTTGATTGAAAATGTCGCGGCGGAGTTGAGAATTAGGAGGAGCTAAATATACTCCTTTCTTGGTGCCCAATAAGAAGAAGGGCAAAACGATCCGACCGGACATAGTAGCTCGACATAACGACTGCGGACCGTCCTCAGCTCGACAATCGGAGGCCAACCATGGACAAAGTCGTCAGGCGAAAGCAGCTGCTGGAACTCATCGGGGTCAGTTCCACGACCCAGTGGCGTATGGAAAGGGCCGGAGAATTCCCCGCCAGGGTGAAGATCGGGAAGGGTTTGGTCGGCTGGCATCTTACCGAGGTCGAAAAGTGGCTTGAGAATCGGGAGAGGGTTTTGGGACGTGTCACGTTTAGCGAAGGTTCAGGAGCACCGGACTAGATGATGGGAAACCAGTTGGGCGTCGACAGCGAACTCCCCCTATGTCGGGGGGCGAAGCAGTCCAAAAGTAAGGATGGGTAAGGTGGAAGGAAAAAGGGCGGTGGCTGCAACTCACGCCTTGGCAAAAAGTTCACTCAAAAGTTCACTCTAACAAAAAAGGGTTACAGCCTCTAGCTGCAACCCTTTGTATTTATTGGCGTCCCCGAGACGATTCGAACGTCCGACCCCTTCCTTAGGAGGG
>MTLC01003657.1_pt1 | contig 13998 bp, 16 predicted proteins | sample 1982451 | NCBI WGS metagenome assembly MTLC01 (sample SAMN05710165, study PRJNA340218) | biofilm metagenome | isolation source: sample SPH anode biofilm adapted to +100 mV | place: USA | collected 2012-02-03 | reverse complement strand
TGATTATTGCGGCGGCTGAGAGCATAGCGATATGCTCGTCAGAGCCAGTTTTATAGCTTTCGTTATTTATTCAATATGACCGACAGAGCCATCCATCTCAGATGAACACAAAGGCTCTGTCAGTCAGAAATAGTTTTTAAACAGGATCTTCAGCCAGCCGCTGACGCATTGAGACATCGCCTTGAATTTCCATGATATTAGAGCCTGGGACAATGCGATCAAGAATAGCGTCGGCGATAGCACCGCCACCTAACTGTTCATGCCAACCTGTGATGGCGAATTGAGAACAGAAAATAGTTGATGCCTGGCCGCAACGGCGCTCTAACAGTTCCAGCAGGCTCCGCTGCTGATTCGCAGCAAGAGGAAGCAGCAGAAACTCATCCAAAATGAGCAGCCGCACCGTCTGGCATTTCTTCATGAACTCCATTTGCTGATACTTTACTTCGGCGCTGGCGTACTCAGCGAAGAAGTCTGGTAACCGTACGTACCGCACTTTGTAACCAGCATGGCAAGCATTGATGCCCAGCGCGTTCGCCAGGAACGTCTTGCCACTTCCGGTGGCGCCGACAAAAATTACATTTCGTTTTTTGTCGATATAGCTGTTGCTGCGTAGCGTCCGAATCAGTTCATGATTTAAGTGACGGTCTGATAAATACTGAATATCTTCCAGCGCAGCATGTTCATTGGGAAATTGTGCCTGATGAACCAAGCGTTTGAGCTTGTTGTTTAAACGGACATCGGCCTCGCGGTCGACAATGAGGGAAAAACGCTCGTCAAAGGACATGTTGGCGTAATCCTCAAGATGGTCCATCTGGTCCAAGTATGTCTTGGCCATAACGGAAAGACGCATCTCTTGCAGTTTACGGATGGTTTCACTTGTCATGATGGCCACCTCCATAGTAAGCGGCTCCTCTGACAAACGCATTCGTATTACTTGGCGAAGGCGTTTCCTTTTTAATCTTCTGGTCCTGCTTTGTTGCCAAGATGGTATGGATAAGCTTATAGCGCGGGACTGGAATTTGCTGCAACGCTATGGTACAGGCCGCTTCAAGTCTGTCTATACCATAGGTGTCAGCCAGTCTTAAAAGCAGCAGACAGCCTTTGTAGGCTTGCTCTTCCACTCGATAACTGGCTAACTGCTTTTCCACGACAGCAAGCGCTGCGCTGCCACACTTTTTGGCCCAACGCCGGAAACGGTTGCCGTCCCATTGGCTATAAAGCTGATGGTTCATTGGCATATGTTCTGTGATGGTGGAATACTGGCCGCGATGGCCCAAGATTCGTTTGTGGCTGGCAATTCGCCTCCCTTCATAGTAGATTTCAAGCAATTTATTGTTAAAACGGACGTCGACTTGCTTACGTACAAACTCAAACGGAACCGAGTAATTCTGATAGTCCAAAGTAATGTGGTAATTCAGTTGAACTGTGGCTTTCCGCCACTCCGCATACTCATATGGGAACTTTGGCAAAGGTTGCAGGAACGGAAGTTCCTCTGTGTAAAATACAGATTTGCGTGAACCGTCCTTTTTCTGAAAAGGTGCTTCGTTAAAGCGGTCCAGCTCCTTATGGATGGACATATTCATTTCATACAGGTCAAAAAACTTGCGATTACGCATCTTGGCAATAATATGAGTGGTAGCTTGGCCAACACTTCCTTCAACCGCTGCCTTATCCTTTGGAGCTAGCACTCTGGCTGGTAACAGCACCATGTTGTAATGATTGGCCAGTTCCTGATAGGACCGGTTAGCGATGGGATCCTCGTGCTTACGGTTTTGCAGGATGCCTGTTTTTAGATTGTCTGAAACAAGCAAACGTGGCGTACCGCCCAGAAAATCAGCCAGATGGATATGTGCCTGAATCCAAGAGGCCTCTTTCATATCTCGGCAGGCCTCGGCATAGCAATACATGCTAAACGGCAAGGTCGCGACAAAGAGATACACCTTTGATACGCTACCTGTTTTTGGATTGTACAGCGGCAGCGTGGTGCCGGCCCAGTCGACCATGAGACGCTCGCCAGGCTTGTGATGAATATGCATGGTAAGGCGATGTAAGTCGACATAGTCGCGATAACGCTTGCAGAACTGCGAGTACATGAAATACAGCTTTTTGGCTTGCTGACAGTCAGCCGCATATTCATCCCAAAGGAGTTTTAGTGTAACGCCGCTTTTCAACAGTTCCTTGTGAATGCATTCATAGTCAGGCTGAACCTGTACGGGCAGGCTCACATCTTCCGGAAAGAGGTGACGGTGCAATGTCTCGGAGTCCAGACAGTCTACAGCAGCAGCTTCCAGCTGCTGCTCGTGGCAGGCCTTAACCACTTTGGCCACCGTGTTACGGGATACCCGAAGCGCCGCGGCGATTGTGCGCTGGCTGTCTCCTTTGAAAAAGCAAGTCAGAATTTCCTTTTCAGTTGCCATAGGTAACACATCCTTCCAATGAACTTGTGGACCATTCCACGTGTCCATTGTACAGCGACACCAAGTGGCTCTCTACAGCATATTTTTAAATTTTCAAGGGTGGCTCTATGCATCGGAACGACTGGCTCTCAGTAGGATATTCACTGGCGCTTAAGGCCCGGAATACTCATTGAGTGGAAAATGACATGAGAAGAATGAGAGATACAAATGGTGACTTTAATGAAGTGTCTTATCGTTGGTAGGGGGTCGCATCTGCGGGATGGGACCTGTAGAAGAAAGTGTAACAACTTGACCTGTAAGGCAACTTTGACCGATTACAACGAAAGCTAGACGTTATGATACCTTATGAATCTCACGAACATTATAACGCTGCATAAGAAAAACAGCCCATCTAAAAAGATGAGCTGTAAAGGAAATCTTTATATTGTTTGATTGTCCCATTGACGGGGAGCACACCATTGTGCAGAAAGAGGCTTTGCTTATGCCTTGAGAGTTTGCTTGCGCTTGGTAATTAGCTTTCTTTTTTGGGATTCTCGAATACCCAACTTGGTTTTTAAAGCAGATTGAAGAACTTGTGAAAAGTTGATTTTGCGTTCTTCGGCTAAATCGTTTAACCATTTAGGCACAGTAAGAGTTTTCTTTATGGCTCGATTTTCCATTTCATCACGAAAAGGGGGCATGAAAATCTCAACCATAACAATACGCTCGTTATTTTCAAGTGCAATGCCCAAAAGCTCGGAAGGAGCAGGAATATCGTCACCATCTTGCTCGATTCCATATAAATGGAGGCTTAAGGCATCTTTCGCCATATAAAGAGCATCTTCGGTAGTTGTACCGCAAGTAAGGCAACCAGGAAGATCGGGGAATTCTACGGAGATGCCGTCGGAAGCATAATGGAAAACAGCGGGATACATGTAATGGTCTTTCATGGCTTGGCTCCTTTCTTAAAACTCATATTTCAATTCCGGCTTGCTTCAATATAGAAATTTGCGTTTTCACAGGATATGATTTTTTAGGATGAGGGACGGTAACCTTGCTTGGCTTTGTAGGATGCTTAAACTGATAATGATCGCCAGTTACATTTACTTCGTACCATCCATCTTCTTTGAGAAGCTTAATAATTTCTCGGGATGAGTAACTTTTCATTGCGTCTCTCCTCTCTTTTGTTATTATAACACGTGTTTATAATACGTGTACATAAAAAGGGGGTTGAAAATAAGTGAGTAACAAATGGGACAGTAGAGACATTGTTTTGTCATAGCTTAGGATGCAGGTATTAGGGCTATATAGATTCGTTGCTTTTGTAGTCGTAATCGAAAAGATTTGTTGGAGTTTGATATTTCAACTATATATTATAATCATGACTTGCAGGCTTGAAGATATACTTCAAGCCCCTGCAGAGGATCATAGTAACATAGAAAACCTGGGTATACAGAAGCTGAAGAGCTGGCAAACTGCTGGCTCTTTTTCTTATGCCCAAATTTCAAAATGAAAGGATGAAGAAGTCATGAAACAAGGAAGAACTATTTTTGATTTGGCGGAGGAATTAGAGCGGCAGCGGAAAAATCGTAAGGATTTTGTGGCGGATACCAGGAAACTGGCGGTCAAGACGGAGCAGGGACAGAGCTTGCTGCAGGTTGTTTTGCCGGAGGGCGCCGAAGAGTTTATGGTTAGTGAGCTGATGCACAGGCAATTGGGAGAACGATTGCAGATTCCGCAAAAGTACTATCAAAAGATGCGCGGCGAAGACCCGGAGCTTCTCGATTACAATATTAACCGCTGGTTTATGCAGCAGCCAGCCAGCCGTATGGTGCGCACGTTGGATGGAAAAGCCAGAGCTTTCTTGTCCGACCGATATCGGCGGCTGGATAATCTGGAGTTGGCAGATGTGGTTTTCCCGTTCATTAAGGACATGAAAGGGGCGGAGCTGACATCTTGCGAAGTCACAGAAAGCCACATGTATATTAAAGTTATCAATAAACGCCTCCAGGCGGAGGTGGACGTAGGCGATGCCGTGCAGGCTGGCATGGTTATTTCTAATAGTGAGGTAGGCTTGGGAAGCCTTAAGGTGGAGCCGCTTCTCTTCCGGCTGGTATGCAAGAATGGTTTGATTGTTAAAGACTATGCTCAAAAGCGCTACCATGTTGGGCGGCAGATTGAAAATGACGATGCTGCCTATGAAATCTTTTCCGATGAAACGCTGGCACAGGATGACAAAACCTTCTTCATGAAGGTTCAGGACACCCTTAAAACCGTAGTGGACGAAACGCTTTTCCAGCTCTCTGTAGATAAGCTGCGCCAAGCCAAACAGCTGCCCACAGGCAACAATCCGGTGCAGACGGTGGAAGTGCTGGCGGATCGGTATCTTCTAAATCAGAACGAACGCGGCAGCATCCTGCGGCATTTCATTATGGCAGGAGATTGCAGCCAGTATGGCCTGATTAATGCCGTAACCCGAGCCAGCCAGGACGTAGATGACTATGGCAGGGCCACGGAATTGGAACGGTTAGGCGGAGAACTATTAGCCAGCGTTGCCTCAGCAGTACCGGTGGCGACTGCGGTTTCTAAAGAAGCATCTCGTCCCATGAAAAATATAACGCCCTTGGCGCTGGTGCGCTGAAAGCAAGTAATGTGAGGAGGCTGAGACTATGTACGTTCATCAATGCTATATCTATCAAGATGCAGAAGCGACTTTGGATGGGAAACGCGGGGCTGTGCATATTGCGCTGGAAAGTGGAAGGATGCGTTTGAGTGCATCCTTCAGTTATTCTCAGGCTAAAGTGTTGGCAGATAGTCTGCAGTCTCTTTTAAAGCAGCTGCCTTTACGCCTGCTGCTTGCAGTGGAAGCCGATTTAACAGGGGATATGGTAGCTGTATCTACTCTTGAAGAAGAAAGCGAGACCGAAGAAAAAACTACAGGAAAAGGAGAGGATGCTTTATGCCAGCCCATGCGTTTATCTGCCCCAATGGGAACCAAGTCGCTATTGAAGATTGTTTAAATCAATGCCAGCAGCCGATGCGCTGCATGTTCCTGCCGACACTTCGCTCTATTGCGGCCTCCCTAAACCGCAACCTAGAAGGAGCCAGCGTGACCGAGCTGATTAGCGGCACCAGAGAAACCTATCTAAAGAAGATGACTAAGTATGCCGTAGATCCCCAGAGCGTCCTCTATGCGTTGCATGGAAGCGCAGTGCATACTTTGCATGAGCAGCATACCGATGGCAATATGCTTAGTGAGATACGGCTTAAAGATGCCATTACCTCCGGCAAGTTTGATTTGTATGGACAAATATTGGATGAAGACCAAGGCGTGCTGGGGGATTTGAAAGTGACCAGTTCCTATAAAATCATGAAGGCTCTGGGGCGATATAAGGTGGACGTATCGACCGGTCAATACTATGTAAGCGGTCAGAAGAAAGGGCAGATGAAGTACCGAAAGGAATGGCGGGACGATGGCGTTAGAGGCGTAGGGGAGTGGGCGATTCAGCTGAATTACTATCGGATTCTTCTAGAGCAGCAAGGCCTTGCGGTCAACCGGATGATGATTCAAGCCTTATGCCGCGATAGCAGCCTGCGCATGGCTGCAGAACGAGGCATCGATCAGGCAGTGTACCTTATCCCGATTCGCCGCATCCGCGATGCTTGGATTTTGCGTTATATGCAGAAAAAAGCCCAAAACCTGCAGCATGCATTGAAGGAAACAAGACTGCCACCGCGATGCAGCAACAAGGAGCGTTGGCATGACCGTAAATGCAAGGATTACTGCCAGGTGGCCGAGCATTGTCCCTATGGCAAAGTATTGAAAATAACCAACAGTGAAGCCAATCAAGAGAGGCCGCCAGCGTAAACTGGCGGCCCGTTGTCTTTTTATGATGTTGTGAAAAGGAGCGTGTTACCATGCAAAAAATTGCAAGCAAACTGATTCAGGTCATGGCTGAGTGCAGCCAGATCCCCAAGAACGGAGTTAATGATTTTCACCATTATAAGTATGCTACCTCGGCAGATGTGCTGGAGAAGGTGAATTCTGCATTGGTGAAGTATAAGCTTGCCTCTGTAGTAACGCCGGAAGTGCTGCAGGCAAGTGAGGTGCTAAACAGCAAGGGCAATGCTGAGCAGCGGGTAACGGTCCGCGTGGCGATTACCCTAGTGGATGCGGAAAGTGGCGAGAGCGTGCTACTAGTGGGTTTAGGCAGTGGGCAGGATGTCGGGGATAAGGCCGTGATGAAAGCTCAAACCGCCGCCATAAAATATGCTTACCTTATGAGCTTGGCCATCAGTACCAACGACGATCCCGAAGCAGACAGTCGGACCGATGAAGGAATGGTGAATGCTCACGGACAGGCAAGAAACGGTGGGGGAAGCAGTGCTGGGAAAGCGGCACGATGCAGCGATTGCGACATGCCTATTACGCCGGGAGTGGAGAAGGTCTCGGTGAACAAATTTGGGCGTCCTCTGTGCATGAAGTGCCAGAAAAGCCAGCAGGGAGTGGCGTAAAATGGTTCTTACAGAAGTCTAAGCATTCAAAACCGGGGCAGCCATAGCTGCTGCTCCGGTTGGTTGATAACATACACCGGATGGATTTGCTCGATTTTTCTGCGCTGGCACTAAGTGTCCGGGTCCCCAAGGATTTGTTCGCTGGCAGCAGTTAGCTCTACTTTCTCTTCTTCACGAGCTGTAGGTAATGGGTTATGCAGTGAATAAAAACTTGGTATAATATAAACTGTTATAGATATATATAAGACTTTGTTGCGGAATAGATGCTTTTTTAACGAAAAAGGTGTAATACAGACAGCGGAAGATAAAGGAGGGGCTACCATGTTACCAAATCCCTATACGCCCGGAGCGGGGTTAGTACCAAGCTATTTAGCAGGCCGAGAGGATACCATGAAAGAAGCGCAGGAAGCCGTATTAAGCCTTGTGCATGGTTTTCCGACTCGATCTGTGGTTTACTATGGTCTTAGAGGCGTTGGCAAGACGGTGTTATTAAATAAAATTGAAGAAATCGTGGAAGAAAATGAAGTTTTGTACGAGCATATTGAAGTTTCGGAACGGTCTTCCTTTAAAACGGCCATTTCTTTGCATATTCAAAAGTTGATCAAACAGCTTAGTATTAAAGAACAGGCAAAAGGTATAGTGCAAAAAGCCTGGGCGGTACTAAAAGCATTTAAAATCACCTATTCGCCAGAAGGAGAAGTTGGCATAGGGATTGATGGTGATATCGTAGCGGCTGCGGGTGTTTCAGATACAGGGAACTTCCAAAATGATTTGACTGAACTATTTATGGCTATGGGGAATTTAGCTCAAAAGAATGAACGGGCAGTATGCATTTTTATCGATGAAATTCAGTATTTAAAAGATGATGAGTTTGAAGCTCTCATTGCAGCGATACACCGCCTAAATCAAAGGGGCCTCCCGGTTGCGCTGTTTGCAGCAGGGCTGCCAAAAATTGCGAAAATTGCTGGCGATGTGAAGTCTTATGCAGAAAGACTATTTAGCTTCATTTCGATTGATTCGTTGGATCAAGATGCGGCATTGCTCGCACTAGTAGAACCTGCTCGAAAATTAGGCGTTGCCTATACGGAAGAAGCAGTAAAGGAAATCGTTGCGCTCACAGGAGGATATCCTTACTTTTTGCAAGAGTATGGTAAGCAGGTTTGGGCGTTCATCAAGGACAAGCAGATTGATTTGGCGGCTGTGAAAGAAGCATATCCTGTTTTTGAGAAGAACTTGGATGAAAGCTTCTTTAAAGTGCGGTATGACCGAGCTACCCCCAGGGAAAAAGAGTTTATGATGGCGATGGCTGATTGTGGAGAATTGCCTTGCTCTATGAATCAGGTTGCCAGCAAAATGGGAAGCACTGTGAGCAGCATCTCACCGCTACGAGGGCAGCTGATTTTTAAAGGGTTTATTTATGCGGCACGATATGGTGAAGTAGACTTTACGGTACCACGGTTTAAAGAATATTTGCATCGGGTCAAAGATGCAGAATAGATATAGATCCACAAGGGGGAGCTGAGCATATTGCTTGGCTCCCTTTTTGGTGCCCTAAGAACAGAAAAACCACCCGGGAGTGGCGTAAACGAAAAAGTAGGCTGGATGCGTGCCAGCCTACTTTTTTTCAATCAATTGACGGCCAATTTCTTCTAAAATGGCACAGGCTTTTTCGTTTGCCTGTAATGCTATAAACGTGTCGATTTCGCTGCAAACTATGGTAAAACGGTCCGGTGTGAGCCAAGGAAGCTCGCCTTTTAGCTCGTCGACAAGGGTATAGAGCAAGCGGCGGTTTGCTTCGGGTTGTGTGCTTGCATTTTCAGCGTAGACGGCTAGCTGTTCCGGATGCTCCTGGCAATACCGATCTAAAACGAGAAGGAGCTTTTTACGGTGATGCTCGTCTTTTTCAAAGGCGGTCAGCTCTTCAAGGGAACAATCAAGAAAGCCTCCATTTTCAAAGCAGTCTATTCGGCATTCGCGGATTAAGGTCCGCAGCGGCTTGGGCAGGGCGCTGCTTTCTTCTATGGGGAGGCTTTGGAAATACCATTCGCAGATGTTGGAGGTAACGGCAAAGCCGTACAAAGACAGCTCCCTATTTACCGTTGGGTCTGCGGCATAATAGGTGCAAAGCTCTTCGAAAAAAGCAAGCAAGGTCAGAAAGTGGTTGAAGTTTTTTCCGTTATCCACGTCGATTTGATACGCCTTATACGTAAAGAGCTTTTCAAAACGGCAGTTGAATTCGCTGGCTTGGCAAAGCTTGGTGAGATGGCGGGTGGCAATCAAATACCAAAATAAAGGGGCAATCCCTTGAAGCTCCGGATTCTTCATCAATAAGGAAGAGAGAAAGCGAAGATTATCGGCAAGGGAATCTTTGTCGACACTGGCGCATTCTGGGAAATGGGAGAGCAGCATTTGGGAAAGAGCAAGTGCGTCGGTTTCCTTTATTGTTTTGGGAATGGCTGTTTGCAAGAACAGGCTTGCAGCTGGCAATTTTGAAAACTTCACATGTAAAGCTTGGTAATTGCGGAGCGTCTTTTCTAGATGGCTTCGCTTTTTTTCTACCGCAAGGTAGGATAAAAGGTTTTGCTCTTCCGTGCGCTCGCTGCGGCAAGGGTCAAAGACCAGTCCGTTGTCGTTGAGCAGCAGCGTATACAGCCACAACGCCTGGTCTTCGCTTAAAGAGCCCAGTGCGTCGGCTAAACGCTGGCAGGCGGCAAATTTGTTATGTACCGGCAAAGAAGCAAGCTCAAATAAGGAGGCAACCTGATTTTGCCACGCGGCCAGCTTGGCTTTGGCTTGTTCTAAGGTCAACTGGTGCTGGTGCAGTTCTTCCTCTAAGGAAGGCGTTGTATCCAGCAGGTCGTGCAATAGCTCGTATTCTGCAGAAGAGAGATCAATCGTCAAAGGGTATCACCAATCCTTTACTATACTGCAATGAGTGACGGCGGATAAGGTAAATCACTTCCGAAAAAGAAACAATTTTTTCGGAAACAGCTGCCCTGTGTTTGGGTCCCTGAAATTGGTATTCTTTGTTTAAATCAAGGAGGGTAAGACGTTGAGGAGGGATGACAGATGAAACTGCCGGAGTCGATCCAAGCGGCGTTAAAGCGCTTTCAAACCGTTCAGGGACCTAAAAAAGGCTTTCTTTTCTGCCAAGGTCAGGGGTTTCATTTTTATAACCGCGAAGTATGCTCCCTTGCGTATGCGAGGCTGTCACTTCATTGGCGGCAGCTTCACGTGGAGTATCAAGTAGGCGACGGACAAATCGAGCCGCTCTTGCTGCTGGTCTTAAAGGACCAACTTCAGGTGGTAACACAAGAAGAAACGTGGGTGTATGAACAAGGGAAAGTCGAAGAAGAAATTATTCACTTGAGTTTATCATATGGGGTTTTATACGATCCTGCAAGGCAAACCTATTTGCGCGGTTTTGTATATCTGCACGCCAAGGTAAGCGCCAGTTTTTATGAAAGCTACTTTGTGGAAGAGTCCATCTGTAAGCTGCTGGAGCTGTTCATGTTTCCTCAAACGGCGGCGGACGAAGAGTTTTCTTGTGTAAAAAGCCAAGGCATCGGTGCTTTGGTGCAGCAGATGAATGAACAAAGTATGGAAGCGGTGGCGAAAACCTATTTGAGAGGAATACAGGCTACCGCGTTTTTGAAAAAAGATACCCCTTGTTTATAGGGACGAGGCGAAGGGAGTCTTAGGACATGCATGTACAAGCCATTGGTTGTCAGAGGGTAGCCCTTTTGGTACTGGGGCTTGGGCTGGCCCTACAGTTCGATTGGTTAAGTTATCTGGTGCAAGCCTGGCAGCGAGCTACAGCGGAACAGACCTTAGCGGGGAGCACCCTTTTGGGATATGCGCTGCTCTTGGTGGTGTCCGGATTATATGGAAAACTCCATGCGCTGCAAGCGCAAGTTGGCCAGCTCAAAAGGCAAGAAGAAATGCTGCGGCGCTGCAGCCAATATGATGTACTATCTGGGACCTTTAACCGCAATGCCTTTGCGGAACGGGCGAAAGAACTACGGGAGATGGAAACGATGGGGGTAGTGATGTGTGACATTGACGGCTTGAAGCTGATTAACGATACGCTGGGACACCATGCCGGAGATGAACTGATTCGGGTGGCTGCCCGCATTCTCAACGAGTGCTGCAGTCCTGCAGATGCCGTCTTTCGCATGGGCGGAGACGAATTTTTGCTGCTCTTGCCGCAAACAGAAGCAAGCCAGAACGTGGAAGAAGTAGTCCGCGGCATTCGCAGCGCCGTTTTGGCCTACAACCAAAGTGCCGCTTCTCTTCCCTTGAGCGTTTCTCTTGGCTATGCTGTGCCGGAAGATAGGCAACCTACCCTAGAGGACTTGATTAAGCTGGCAGACAGCCGCATGTACCAGGAGAAAAAAGCGTGCAAAGAAAAGGTGCGCCAAGGATTGATGAACTTATTGCGGCGAGAATGCTAAAAGCACAAGTGGAGGTGGGAAAGCAGAAATTTGATTTTGGGGTTTGCAGCGAAAAAAGTGAGAAGGATGTGTGTGAACATGGAAAAAATGGAGTTTGTCAGCCAAAAACAGGTACTTGGATTTTTAGGAAGCTATGGGGTTCGGGCTTCTGAAATTACAATCGATAAAGAGCAGAAGAAGATGCATGTTTTTGAATATCAGCGTATTTTGTACTTTCGCAAGTATGCGAAACAAGAACGTGACATTGCTATTTCGGACATTACCCAGATAGCGGTGAAAAAGAAATTGAAGATCGGCACGGTATTAACTATTCTAGCGGGTTTGCTTGGCTTTTTCTTCTTTGGCACCTATAGCCTGGTGTTATGCCTGCTGGTGTTTTTAGGATTGCAGCATAAGCAAATCAGGATTTCCTCGAAGGCAGGCGATGTGGAACTAAACGGCACGGCGGCGAAAGCCGAAATAGAGCGACTGGTAGGAGCCCTGCAAGAAGTAAATCCGCAGATTCAAGTGATGCAGTCCAAATAACGGAACAAGAAAAAGGGGGGGCTAGTCAGGGAACTGATTTTGCTTGCGATTTATACAGCCGTGGCTTGGAATATGTTGAGCTCTTTGCAGAACGACATGGGGATCACTTACTTTGGGACGCTACAAGATTACTTCTTTGGAAAAATCGTAGTTTGCGTGTTCTTGGGGTGGTTAATTATTCCCTTTGGTCTGCTTCGGAAGTTGCTGAAATAAAAAGAATCCTAAGGAGGCGCAGCTATGAAATTAAGAGCGGTGTGGGCGCTGGCGGCAGGGATGCTCTTGCTTTGGGGTGTGGCAGGCTGCTCGTTTTTTGAGGATAAAACCGTATCCTTGGTGAAAAATGGACATTTGAACAATTACCAGGCGAGTACGGTGGGAGAAGCCTTTGATTCGTTCTTTTCCAATCCCCAGTGGAAATCATTCACCTCGGACAAGGGCAAGCGAGTGGTTGAATTTGCCGGTAAGTGCATGTACTTTGAAAAAGAAGCAACTGTAAAAATACAGTTTGCAGTTTCGGATGATAAAACCTTTGAGATTGAATACCTAGATGTGAACGATATTCCGCAAAACAGGCTGCTTCTGGCTGCCTTGCTGAGTAAAGTATATGAAAAAGAAGGCGTAAAAAAGACGGAGGAAATCAATGCAAAAACCAAAGCGGTTTCCAATAAGCCCAGTTCCACGACCGATCGGCAAGCGGCGCAGACCTTGCTATATGGCAATTGGGGTATTTACGCTACCGATTGGGTGAAATACAAATTTAAAGATTCGAACCTTCGCATTGTAACGGTAGAGGCGATTGAACCAAATGGGGAGTCTAAAATATGGGTGGACATAATGGATGAGAAAACCGGCAAGTGGAGTAGTGAATATTGCAGGACGCTGTTGGATGTCAAATACAACGAGAAAATCAAAAAGCATGAAATGACCATTATTCGCAAGGCTAACGCCACTGGAGCGGTCTTAACCGATGCAGATACCAAAAAGAGATTCGTAAAAGTTCCTTTTGAATAAGTGGAAGAGGGAAGCGAGGCTAATTATAGGCTTCGCTTTCTTTTTTTGCAGCGGAAATTATCATGGCATAAGCGAAAATATGTTAGCGTAGCGGTGCTGCTGAGTGGCAATTAACGAAAACAACGCTTTTGTAGCTCTAAAACATGAAAATAACGCGTAAATCGCCGTTAGTAAAGCAACATCTAAGTAAAAAATAGGAAAGGGTGTTTATTATGCAGTCGTTTGAGTTTATGACCGTTCCGGAAGTGGCGGTTTGTTTGCGGTGTGGCGTTCAAGTGGTTTATAAAATGATTCGTGAAGAGGAGGTGCCTAGTTTCAGACGAGGAAGATGCCTTTTGATTCCAAGAAGCGCGGTAGCAACCTATGTACAGTCGCGATTGCCATCTAGGCCCGGTAAAGCGTAAGAAACCTTTGCTTTGATTTTCTATCTCATAAAACGAATGCCGCTTGGCATTATTTATGAAGAGAACAATAGAGTAACTAAAACACAGAAAATCATACAAGGGGGTAGTAGTGCATGTTTGATGATTATCGGGATTTACTGAATGTAGAGGAGGTCTGTGAGATTCTATCCATAGGGAAAAATGCGGCGTATCGGCTGTTGGCATCGGGCAAGCTTCAATGCTTTCGTCATAACCGAGTTTGGAAAGTGCCGAAGGAAGGAGTAATTGAATACATCCGGCAGCAAAGCAGTGTCGGTATACGCAATGCGAAAATATCAAGCGAGGGGAAAAAGTAAAAGGAAGGAAATCTTTGAAAAAATATGAAGTAATCAAAGGGAATTCACAGGAAAATATAAAATCTTGAAGAATAATACATAATATAGAACTAAAGCGAAAGCGGTGGTTTTGTGTTTGGCCAAAGAGTAGGCTTACATAGAAGAAGAGTAGAATATGATTTCCGCGTGAATCTATTGCGCACCTGAATGACTACTGGATTTTAGACGGTTGAAGCCGATGGAAAAAGGTAGTTGAAAGGATTGCGGCAATATATTTCTAGTGCGGGAAAAACTTTGAGAGGTATGTCCCGTTGGGACATACCTCTTCTGCTTGTTTGCCCGGCATGGGCAGTAACTAGGCGGTGAAAGTCCGCTATGG
>MTLC01000304.1_pt1 | contig 14020 bp, 18 predicted proteins | sample 1982451 | NCBI WGS metagenome assembly MTLC01 (sample SAMN05710165, study PRJNA340218) | biofilm metagenome | isolation source: sample SPH anode biofilm adapted to +100 mV | place: USA | collected 2012-02-03 | reverse complement strand
CGCTTGTGGGTATAGATGCCATTCTCGTCGACGTCGAGGTGGACATCGCCCAGGGGCTTCCCCAACTCTCGACCGTCGGCCTACCCGACGGCGCGGTCAAGGAAAGCAAGGACCGCGTCAAGGCCGCCCTCAAAAACTCCGGCTACGATTTCCCCAACCGCAAGATCACGGTCAACCTCGCTCCCGCAGACGTAAAGAAGGAAGGAGCCTCCTTCGACCTCCCCATCTCCATCGGCATCCTCGCTGCCACCGGTGTCATAAAGGAAGGGCTTTTGAAGCGCTACATCCTCTTGGGCGAGCTGTCGCTGGACGGCGGCGTGAAGCCGGTCCGGGGCTGTCTCTCCGTCGCCGTCGCCGCGCGTGAAGCGGGACTCGCAGGGATCATCATCCCGGCCGAGAACGTTGCCGAGGGAGGTGTCGTCGAGGGGGTCGATGTGATCGGCGTGACGGAGCTCGCCGAGGTGGTGGAGTTTCTGAACGGCAACCGGGATATCACCCCGTACCGTGCCGACATCGACGCCCTCTTCAGCCAGGGAGGGGATCCCGGCGACGACTTCAGCGAGGTGCGCGGGCAGGAGCACGCCAAACGCGCCCTGGAGGTGGCCGCGGCTGGAAGCCATAATCTTTTCATGTTATATTGAGCAAGACCAATATTTCGAGTACACCTTGGTTCACCAGTAAGAGGTGCCACCGCCTAAGTTTTGCTAAGGCAATGGAAGATAACGCAGATTACCTTATAATTTAATAATAACGAATAACGATACGCAATCAGCCGCAAGGAGACAGCAAATGAAAAAGACCTCTCAAGTTATTGCCGTAGCAGCATTTGCTTTCCTTGTTGTCTATCCCCCAATTGCAGAAGCAGTATCGTATCCCCATATATCTGAAGAGCATTGGCAACTCACAGAAAAAGGGACTATGAAATCCGGAGACATAGTGTACTTGTTTTACAGCGGCACACCTGACGTTATAAAAGCCTTCGAGACCAATAAAGTTCTAGTCGTGTATGGAAAGAGGCATGGGAAAATGAAGGAAGTAGGTAAAATAAAACTGACACTAAGTATTGGTAGATATTATCTTCAAGGAGTAGTGACAGAAGGTGAAATAAGACATGATGACATTGCGCAAGAAGGGACTGCTGCAGGACTCGTTATCTTTGAAGGAGAGATTTTGAAGTGATTACATAAAATTGCCAACATGTCCCTACTAGCAGTTTCGATGGACAACAGAAGCCCAGTTAATGTCACAAGGGAGCCTTAAGATATTTATGTTATATTTAGCATGACGAATTATTTAGGGTCTACGTTCATCGATAGGCTCAGAGGTGATTTATGACAGAGAAAGAATTTCACCAAATGATCGGGTTTGCGATACTTCTTTCCCCTCTCTGGATTACTTTAGTATTGTTGATTTTCGTTCTGGCATCTTAGTTGATTGATATGATGATTAAGTACCCTGCTACGATATTGCTTGTTCTCGTAATCATATGTATATCTGCCCGTGGGTACATCCGGACCAAAAAGGAATAATCTGAGCAGACGCCTGTGATGTATTATTGATGATTAGACGGAGGGAGTAGTGCCAAAAGCTTACAGCTACATGAGGTTTAGTACCCCAGAACAAGCGAAAGGGGATAGTACTAGGCGGCAGCTTCAACTGGCGGAAGAGTATGCGGCAGCTAATGGCTTGGACCTAGACGACACGTTAAAATACCGTGATGACGGAGTATCCGCCTATCGCGGGGCGAATATAGCAATTGGGAAGCTTGGAGTATTTATGGAGGCGATACGGAGAGGAGAGGTTGAGCATGGTAGTTTCCTCCTCGTTGAATCGCTGGACAGAATAAGCCGCGACGCAGTCTTAGCTGCTCAGACCATTTTTAACCAAATTATCTTAGCAGGAGTCACAATAGTAACACTTGCTGACAAAGCGGTTTACTCTCAGGAATCAGTCAATAAAGATCCATTCAAGCTGATACAGGCAATTATGATTCTCATAAGGGCCAATGAGGAATCAGATATCAAATCAAAGCGGCTTAAGGCCGCGTGGCAGCAGAAGCGCCAGAAACTAGGCGAACGTCCACTGACCTCAAAAGCTCCTGCATGGTTGCAGTTCGATGCAGCTAGTCGGCAATTCAACGTCATTCCAGAGAGGGGTGAGATCGTTCGCCGTATATTCGCAGACCATCTAGCAGGAAAGGGCTGCCCTATCATCGCAAAGGAACTACGTGAAGAAGGAATAGCAACTTGGGGGCAAGGTGGGCGAAGTGCATCAATCTGGCGGGATACTTACATAAGAAAAATACTCAACAACCCAGCTGTGATAGGGACTCTGGTTCCTCATATAATGGATCATTCTGTAGGAAGAAAACGCATTCCACTTGAGGAGGTCAAGGCGTATTATCCTCAAGTTATCACCCAAGAGGAATTCGCCCGAGTGCAGGAACTTCGCCTTGGAAACAACATGAGGGGACGTAAGACCTCTAACAGATTGCAAAATGTCTTTTCTCTGGTCGCTGCTTGCCCCCTGTGCGGAGCAAAACTGATCCATCAGAACAAGAGCCCTTGGAGGTATTTAGTCTGTGACAATGCCCGACACGGCCAAGGGTGCAGATACAAGGCAATACCATATTTGCGATTAGAAGAAGTCTTCCTCGACGAGTTTGAAAAGGCCCTTTGGGCGTTTCCGCCCACCAATCCTGCACTAAGTAGAATCCACGGTGAACTTTCAGTCGTGCGGAAAAACATCAAAAAAGCTGAGCAGGAACAGGCTAGATTGTTAGAGTACATCAAGTCAGGATCAGAGATTGAAGGATTTAAAACTACAAGGGCAATGAACGAAGAGCTAAGCCAGTTGGAGAGACACATTGACGAGTATAAACAACAACTCAGCCGCTTAGTTGTCAGGCACAAGATGCTGAAACCTCAGCAGATGGATAATCTTATCAAGGAGTTTAAGGCGGAGGTTAACTATAAAGAGGTAAGGAAGGAGCGGGTGAATTCGTTGTTGAGGTCAATGTGCAAAAAAATCCTGATCTCTGCAGGTAAAATTGATGTCATTTTTAAGGTAGGGCCAAGGCTAATTATTGAATATGGCAAGGACTGGTCAAGGTCTGAGTGGGTCAAAGATCACAAGGCTGATTCGGAAGGAGAGCTTGAAGTCGTTCAGGCGAACTAGGGCGCTCGCTAGGTGGGGCATTTGGTTCTTTAAATTACTTCCAACCTCTGTTATGGTCTGTGACGTTGATAACTAAAGTTTGCCAATCTATATCTAAGAAGAGTGAGAAATGGTGTATCCTAATAATGAGTTCCCGGGTGGATCTAAATCGCGGGTCAATCGAGCGGGTGCTAATGTCCGAAATAATCAGGCATCAAGCGACGATTTAAAGGTTATTGACACGTGGCGAGCCGCACATCGAGCTGTCTTGAACACATTCCAAGCCATCTTGAGAAATCGCACCAAAGGCAGCATGATAACCGTTGCACAACGGCATAAGCGGAAGCGTACCATCTTTGATAAACTCCGCAGATTCCCAAGGATGGAACTATCGCGGATGGACGATATCGCAGGGTGCCGTCTCATCTTTCCTTCGATTGCTGAACTCTACGAGTTTCGCGACAACTTTCATAGCGCTCGGTTCAACCATAAACGTAGAAATGATAAGGATAAATACGACTACATCAAAAAACCGAAGGGGACAGGGTATCGTGGTATTCACGATGTTTATGAGTACGATGTAAACTCAGCAACAGGGAAAAATCTTACTGGTCTTTTCGTAGAGATTCAATACCGTACAAACGTACAGCATGCATGGGCTACAGCAGTGGAAGTAGTTGGGTTTGTCACAGAAAGTCAGCCCAAATTCCAAGAAGGAGATGACAGGTATCACTACGCAATGGCTTTATCGAGTGAGATTTTAGCCAGAACTTTTGAGGAGTCTTTTGGGGCATTTCCTGAATTAAGTGATGGTGAACTTGTTTCGGAATTTACCAAGATGGACTCCGAGTTAAGGCTTCTTAAAACGCTTCGAGGGCTTAACGCTACGAATAAGGCTTTCTCCGAGAACCGAAATTCTATCCTTATCTTTTCACCAACTGGTGATCTTGAGGTTAGGACCTTTCGTGATTCCCCAGATGCTTTGCGTTCTTTGTTTGAGTTGGAAACCCTGTACCCAGAACGCGACATCGTGCTTGTACGAGCAGACACTAGCGATGAAGTTCGAATAGCATTTAAAAACTATTTTTCAGATGCTCGCGACTTCCTTCAACTCATGCATGAGGGGCTTTCCAAGCTAAAGGCAAGGGTCTCCCGGGGCCGCAGACGTAAACTCGCGTTGTTCGCAAAATAAAGCTGACAGGAGGCGGTAAGGAATGAAGAACATAGGGATTGTGCTAATCGTCTTGGGGGCGTTTTTTTTGTTTCGTTACTACCACATGGATACTACTGTCACTACCGAGGGTAAAGACTTTGGATATGGCATCATAGTCCCCTCGGTAACTGTTAACAATATCGGACTCATGGACGATAGGCGGAATGGAATGACGATGTCTGGGATTGCCATTATAGTCGGAGTTATCCTATTCGTTGCTGGCACTATGCAACAGACGAACAGCGCTGAGGTACGCACAACTGCCATTCCCACGATGCCCACTAAAAGTCCTAAATATGAGACCCGCAAATGCCCCTTCTGTGCTGAAGAAATAAAGCCAGAAGCTATAGTTTGTCGTTTCTGTAACAGAGATCTGCCATTATTAGATGGTGGGCCGTCACCCGAGATCGTGGAGAAAGTAACGGAACTAAGTCCTGAAAAGCTGGCGGAGCTGAGGAAGAACCCAGAGCAATTAGCCGCGCATTATGGTATAGAGAAAGAGGGGAATTTGTTTAAAGTACACGGTAAATATTTTGCAGGGCTTTTTGATGCTGTTGCACATGCAGAGGTTATGATTATGAAGAGCAAACTAGGAAGTATACACGAAAAGATGGAATCGTAAGGCAGGTTGAGATCAATGCTAACGCTGTTTTTGTTTCGAAGTTGTGAGGGTGGGCAAGTGCACAAGTAATTTAGCAGGCCTTCGCAGTTTCCTCAGGCTTGGTATGTGGGTTAGTGGACAGTTGGCCTTGCAGCTTGTATCGATTTCCCTCGGTTGTACATAGTCTGTAGTATGCTGGGGCCGCAAACGTCCACTATCTCGGCAAGTGTTCTTGCATGTCTCATGAACCATTTAAGCCGTCTTTCCTGTGATGCAATGTCCTCATCTTTCGGCGCTGCCAATTTTAACCGCTCTACGCCTTCCAAAAATGTATCCCACCAAGGTGCTACAGGCCAACGTGAGCGGTTCATTTGCTCGCCCTTTATCCTAAAGGAAAGTGAGTCTTTAAGAATTGCCTTTGCCATAACTCCCAAGTCTCCCCCTCTTGCTAGCTTCATCGCCTCATTGGCTTTTCCCTTCTTTAGCTCCAGTTCGACCCGGACCCAATGATAGTCTTCGCCTTGTTGTAGTGCTTTATCGTAAATCCTTATAAAGAGCTGGCTTTTCCTTCCACCAAAATATGCTCCTCGTCCTGTGAAGCGGCCGTCCTTGCCTCGCTCGTTGTACTCTCTGAGGTATTTGCAGCGAGATACCACTAGACCATCAGCGATAGATGATTGAATGGTTCCGAGGTCTAAAAGGCCGTGGTAGTCATCAATGGCTATGTCACATCGGGTGAAGTGCCCATTGGCCTTGTAGACCTCATCTATAATTCTAGGGAGGTGATCCTTGAGGCGATTACACGCCTTGCCTGTCAGGGTGATGTTGTGCCCCATTCCTTTTGCACCTCCATTTGTGAGTACTGTCAAATTACCATGGTGGTACCTTTCGTAGTATCCATTATATCCTTTGGATGCTTTTTCTAATGTGTCCCACGAGAGCCTGAAGGTGTCTGAGAGAAAGGTTTTAAGGTTGGTATCGTCTGGTAATGTGAATGAAAGATAGTCGATGCAGGCGGGTGTGGGATTTGTGGTATGGGTAATACAGGATGTCGTGTTGACTGTGGTCAGATCTGTTGCTGCTGTCAATTGCATGAGTTGTTCTCCTATGTGTTCTTGTAAAGGTTAGTCTGAAATTAGGCACAAAAAAACCTTGCTTAATGTTGGGGGCAGGGCTTGCAGTACTGGGGGCGGTAGTCTTTTCCTAAAAGCTTTCTCTATAGAGGCTCCTCCTGTGGTGTATGCTGGTCTCGCATGAGGATGGTCAGGAATAGCCACTCCTCAATTGTAACGCATTATAACACAAAATTAATGAAATGTCAAGTAAAATTTGCATGTATTGTGCCAAAAAAAGTAAATTGCGCATCATGGCAGTGTAACATTTCGTTTTATATAGATTTTTTGTGACCCAGTGAAGGTGTCTGGCCGGGGCTTTTTGTCTATGCGTGGTCAAGACTAATGAAACCCCGGCCCCACGTACTAAGTTGCTGATAATACAGGGTATCCCAACTTGGCCTGTGGGCGGGAAGGGCCGAAAATGACTAAAAGTGCTAAAACAGCTGAAAGTATCTCTTTTTACCACCAATAATTCTGTTGAAAATTGGTCTTGCTAATAACAACATCCTGATGATCGGCCCGCCCGGTTCCGGCAAGACCATGCTGGCCCGGCGCATCCCCTCCATCCTCCCTCCCATGCTCTTCGAGGAGGCGATCGAGACGACCAAGGTCTACAGCGTGATGGGGCTTTTGGAGCGGGACCACGCGCTCATCTCCACCCGTCCCTTCCGCTCCCCGCACCACACCATCTCCGACGTGGGGCTGATCGGCGGCAGCAACACCCCGAAGCCGGGCGAGGTGTCGCTCTCGCATAACGGGGTGCTCTTTCTGGATGAACTCCCCGAGTTCAAGCAGCACGTTCTCGAGGTGCTGCGTCAACCAATGGAGGACGGCCGCGTCACCATCTCCCGCGCGCTCTCCTCGGTTACCTATCCCTCCCGCATCATGCTGGTCGCCGCTATGAACCCCTGCCCATGCGGCTACCTTTCCGACCCGGTACACCAGTGCTCGTGCACGCCGCTCATGATCCACCGTTACCGTTCCAGGGTTTCCGGGCCTCTCCTGGACCGGATCGACATCCACATAGAGGTGCCCGCCGTCAAGTACCGCGATCTCGCTGACCGGGGCGAGACCGAGAGTTCGGCCGAGATAGCCCTGCGCGTGTCGAGGTCGAGGGAAGTCCAGAAGGAGCGCTTCAAGGGAACGCGCGTCAGGAGCAACGCGCAGATGACCGCCAGGATGATCCGCAAGTTCTGCGAGCCGGATGCGGCCGGAAACCGCATGCTGGAAGTAGTCACCGACCGCCTCGGTCTCAGTGCCAGGAGCTACACGCGAATCCTCAAGGTTGCAAGGACGATAGCCGATCTCGAAGGCGTAGAGAATATCCTGGAGCACCACATCTCCGAGGCGATCCAGTACCGAAGCCTGGACCGCAAGACCTGAACTTAGACCGTACCACTTTCCCTCCCCAGTACTGCAGTCTGGTAAAAGGGGACTGGCACCCGCAGGAGCCAGTCCCCTTTTACATTGGAGGCGCACCTTCTTGCGCGCCTGAACGTAGCCGGTGTCGGTGCAGGTCGAAGCACCGGGAAATAATGTCCCTCCTTTCTCTTGAAAAATTAGTGTTACCTAATGTACTGGCGCATGTGTTTTGGCTGATGTTCGTATGCGCAGAAAGCTGCACCCAACCCAGCTAAAGGAGGTAGCGACATGGTAAGACCAGCGCAATGTAGAATCCTGAGAACCTACCGATGCAAGACTCCGAGCAAGTTCTACAGCATCTTGCTGAGGGTGTGGAAGTGCCTGACCGACAACCCGAAGATCCCGGCATCGGTATGGGCGGCGAATCCGGAATTGTCATCGTTGTTTTTGTCCATGGCGGCGAAGTACCACGAGGTGTACCAAAGGGCCTGGCTCTACTCCAGTAAGCTTGATATTGCCGAGCGAGAGGCTCTCCAGGCGCAGTTGACTGAGTACATGGACGAGATCGCGTCGGTTTTGGAGGCGGCTGCCGTCCGTAATCCCGAGGCGCTTATCACTTCGGGGTTCGATCTCGCAAAGGAACGGAGGAGCATCTCCAGGGCGAGCGCGTCCCAGGCGCCGTCTGAAGATGTTCAGGCTCAGAATGCGGAGCAGGCTCAATCCTGATCACGTTGTCCGACCGGAGGACGCCGATCAGTCGCCTCTCGGTCGCAAGCAGTGCCAATCCAAACGGACGCAAGCTTTGGGGGTGCCGGTCAGGTACCCCCCTCTATTTATCACCCACGTTCTCCCATCGCTTACCTACGCACCATCCCATCCCCCAGGCGTGCACGTTTCTAAATCGCATGAAGGCGTTCCGGATTGACCTGCCCGTGTTTTAAACTGCAACGGGCAGGTTTCAGGTTTGCACGCGCGCGTTTAAAATTCCCACGACCACGTTGGAAATTAGTACGTTCATGTTTGAAGTTTGTACGTCAATTTTGAAGTTAGTACGTCCATTTTGCAGGTTAGTACGTCCACGTCGCAAATTTGCACGGACACGTATTAACTTTGTATGTCCGTGTTGAAAGTCGCAACGACCGCGTTTCAACTGAGTATGTCAAGGTTGCAAGTTACCACGACGACGTTTCAAATTGGTACGTCCGCGTTGCGAACTTCAACGGACGCGTTTCAGGTTACCACGCGGTCGTTGCAAATTTGTACCGACGCGAGTGAGATTATCCATGGGATGTCACATGAATGTGTCAGGCAACGAGGAGGCAAGAGGTTGGGTTGGGCATTTCCGCACGCACGGTACTCTACCCTGAGCGATACAGGGGAGGGCGAACGACAAAATTTTTACATTGATCGTAATTAACCGTGATGCTAACCTGCTGGCCGTCAATGACGCCCTCTACGGATGGCGCTCGCGACTGGAGGCTCATCTTTTATTAAAGACGAATGTGGAATCCTCTGACACGTAAAGTTACTTATATAGGTAATCGATGGTGGTTACCTTTATAGGTAACAAGTTGCTTATATAGGTAGCCAGCACCCTATATAGGTAACTTTCCTAACCGGTCAATAACATGTTGGACAGTAGAAGGAAGAGCATGCAACCTGATTTGATTAATGCGATCGGCATGATTTTGATGGCAATTTTTACTGTTGGCTTGGTTGGACTCTTTCACACTAAACCAGTCAAGGCGATCAATTGGAAAAAGAGAATGGCTGCCGTGGTCGGCGGGTGGTTCCTGGCGTTAATCGTGATTTCTCAGCCAGTCCAAAGATGCATTGAACTCCCAGCACCATTCGGCAGATTTAAACTTTTAGCCTTATGTATTTTAACCATTGTCGTCTTTGTGGACAGAAAAATTGTGGTAGTTATAGCCTGCGTTGTCCTTATGTATGCTGCCAATAGGCTCGAAGAACAATTCCAAGATCTTGTTCATTACTCCAGAGAGTATACTACTATTGATGCCAACACCAATAGGGTAATGGCTAAAGGATGTAACGATGGGAAAGATGCTGACGGGACAGTTGAAAAGCAAATGTGGCATACCTGGTTCACTGGAATTTACAAGATTAAGCAATAGATCAAATTAAATATTGATAGTACCCAACAAGGAAGTTAGACCGGCCACGCCGGTCAACTTCCAGCAGTTGGACAAAGAGCCAGAAGACAAGGGACTATGCTACTTATAGGGATTTCCACAATTTCGATGGCTATAGCCCTTTACCTGATTGTTCAGGTCATGTTGGGAAGGGCCGCAGAAAGTTGGCCAACGACCAAAGGTAATCTAGAAAAGTCCCACTTTAGGACGTGGACAGCTACATCAAAATTCCCATCAATACAGGGAGACTCCGAGCAGTGCCTCCTAGAGGTGACCTATACCTATGAAGTGGGTGGGAAAGTCTACAGAAGCAGGAGGTTAAACTTCGGGGTTGATAAATACTACTTAAACCAGCAAGGGCTTTACCAAACTCCAGAGGAACTCGAACAAGACGAACTGACGAGACAACTGAAAAACAATGACTTCGCCGTTCATTACTGGCCACGTGCACCATACTTTGCGGTTCTCGTCCCAGGCATCATTAACAAGAGAAGGCACTATGGGACAGTCGTCGTTGTACTGGTTATTGGTGTCGCATTGTCACTGGCTGTTGTCGCGCTGAACTGAAAGAAGTCCTAATAATGCGCGTAGACCTGACTCCGCAGTAGGTGAGAGCCTGAAGTCGGTGGCGGAAGATAGGATGCTCCGCAGGTCACGCCGCGAGCCGTTGGACAGGAAATGGAAAAGGGGTAGAAACATTTTGCGCAATTTTATGATTGGCCTCTTGATCAGCTTGATTTCAATCTGCATAGCGTGGTGCATTCGAAATTGGCGCCCACTGATACTTCAATTAGCATTGGCCATACTGGTCCCTTCTGTAGTCTCAGTAATTGTAGTGGTGACACTGAATCTTTTTTTCTCTTCCGGTGAAGTAATTACGGGTTGGTCAATGATTGTAGCTGCATTATGGGCAATCATTGGTGTCCCCATCTGTGTTGCCAGTGTCCTCCTCAGACACTTTTTACTAAGAAAAAATACGAGAAACATTGGCAAGGGAGGGGCATGAGGGGGCAGTGGCAAGTTGTGTGAGTTGTTGACGGTGGCGCATTGCCCAACCACGGAGTTTGACCGGGGCAATAACGCCCGGTCAACTCCCGAACCGTTGGACCAGGGAATATATGAAATCAAAATTGTTGAAATTTTTTGCATGGATCGGGGGCATTGTCGTGATTGTCCTCGCGCTGATAAAAGCAATCGATATTCAACAGCGACCGAAACGAGTCGCATCAATCCTGAACATTACCTCACTGCCAGCATCTACACGGATAATTGACTGTAAAGATTCATTCATTCCGACTGATGTGGTGGTTACCTGCTCAGTAGAAGTAAATCCGAGGGATTTCCCGAATCTCCTTCGTGGCTACAAATTCGTAGAGACACCGACAAATGAAACGAGCCATACAGCTGTATGGACTAAAGTAGGCCCTGAGTTCCCAGTAACGACTGAGTTCACTGCAGAACCAAAAGAGTTTAAGCACGGTGGCTCAGTCAAAATATTTTCGGATCAGGAGCGGAAGCGTGCTGTTATCGACCTGTACATCGAGTAGACGTCAAACTAGCCCCATGCCGCATATCCCGACAAAAACTGGTAGAGACAGTCTGTAAGCGTTGGTTTGCTCCGCCGCTCACCAGCAGCCCGTTAGACGAAAGGATCTGGATGAGTTACTTCATGACGATATCGGGAGCTATTCCGGAAGATGAACTGATCCCTGATATAGAGTTTCTTCCTGCTAATTCTGCCCAGGCTTACATTGCCAATTTGGAGAGGGTACTTGCTGAACTTGATGGCGCCCCAGTCTTTCTGGTTCATGATATGGAAACTGGAACTTCGGACATTGCTGTAGCGGATCTCGAAAATGCGCTTATCGGCGGCGAAGAGATCGCGTATCTACCCCTCTTCAAAGTACTGAAAGCCTGCTTCAAGCACAAAGTGAATTTCAGAATATGGTGGGCGGACAATGATGACGAGGCCTACACGGGAAATTCGGAAGCGGTACTTGACATAGAATCGGCGCTTAATTCTATCAGATTGGGGAAGGGGGCTTATTGGCACCATAGTTGACCTGCAAAGGTCCGTACGGTCCCAACAAGTCGGGTAGAGCCGGCCCCCTACTTCCCTGGAGTTACTCGATCGGGTCAGTCTTCAGCAAGGAGAGGTTTTGTTATGGCGAGCACAAATGGTGTAGCCAGGGTTGTGTCGATTACTTTAGTGTTTTTGTGTTGCTTTGCTGCAAAAACATTTGCTTCTGAGTCAATCAACGATTCAATAAAACGAAGTGGTTTGCACTCTGTTGGAACACCGATAGTTACGACCATGATCTTACCTCAGCTCAACATGTTTCCATGGAGACTGACAGCAAACGCGTGCGGAAAAGACGGTTACGATCTGCGGCCATACGTAGGGAAGAAAGTTAAAGTCATTCAGCAGCCTGTAAGAGAGGAGTATGCGGGAAAGCCCATCCTTTTGACGATCCTCGAGAAAGACAAGAAATGTATCTGCGCCTATGGCGTCGTTCGTGAATTAATTCCTGGAATCGTTTCACTTTCCGATCTAGAGAGATGAGGGGACAGGGAGATGAAAAGATGTGGGGGCGACGTGGCCAGGACTTAATAACTTGTTAGTTGGGGTGACGAAGGCATGAGGTCCCAACCAGGCAGTTCGACCGGCCTAAAAACCGCCGATCAACTCCCTGCGCGTTGGCGCACGTAGAAGGATGAAAGTCATGAAGCGATTTACCGTGTTTTTCCTTCTCGGTATGGTTACAGTCATCAGTTTGGGGTGCTCTACATCCACTCACTTTACCAAGTTGCCAAGACCGCACGAGTTCAACAAGCCATTATCACAACTAAAAATCGAATATCCTGATCTTGCCAAGTTTGAGTCGCCCGGCACCTTCGGCACCATTTTCGACATGCCAGAGGCGGGACCACTAAAAGATGCTTGGGGAGTGCCTCAGCGCACTGGTTTTACTGCTTGGATGCTATTGCCGACTATGTGGATATCCCAACCCTCTAACTATTGGTATTGGGACTTTGAGGGTAAAACGGTATCAGCCTTAATAGGACGCCCAGTTGCTTTTGGTCTAGAACCTCATGTTTGGACTCTAAAGGTAGAAGAGAAGTAATGGAGGGGGAAGCTAAAGTAGGTGCGAGTTTAGTCGTTTCTCCAAAGTGGACTTAAGATTGGTGTGGGCAAGAAGGATTGCCAGCCAAGCCAGTGGAGCGGTGAACCCGCTCACCGCCCGAGCCGTTGGGCGAGTGCACGGAAAATGGGCAGAGGGGACGTTGTGGATATATTTACATTTGGTGGGGCAAGTAGAGCAAAAATGAAAATATTATTGAATGTCCCTCTGCTGTCCTAAACCGGCAAAGGCACCCTCCCTTCCCCCCCTGTATCCCCGTCTTACATTGACACTTATAACATGCATGATATATCCTGACTATGCGCTACCGACTCTTCTATTATAACGAGGAAGTTGAGGAGGAATTCGCCGCCTGGCCCGTAGGTTTGCGGGCCAGGTTTCGGGCTTTGACCATCCGAATTGAGATCCACGGACCGAACCTGGGCATGCCGCATACCCGCGCGTTAGGCCACGGGCTTTTCGAGATACGTGCTAAGGGTGAAGAAGGAATTGGTCGAGCTTTTTTTTGCACCTTAGTCGGGCGTAAAATCATCATCTTGCATGGGTTCATCAAGAAGACAGAGAAGACACCAAAGCAGGAAATAGTGAAGGCACGCGTACGACAAATGGAGGTCCAGGGAAATGAGCTATAAGCCGGTTTCCTATAACCCTGAAAAGACGTTGGCAAAAGAACTTGAGGCTCCCGAGTTCAAAGAGGCTTGGGATGCGGTGGAGGATGAGTTTGCAACTTTGGATGCGCTGCTAGCTGCTCGAAAGCAGGCGGGATTGACCCAGGAAGAAGTAGCGACGAGAATGGGAATTTCGCAGCCGTCGTTAGCCAGAGTAGAAGGATCTCTTGGGTCTCACCGCCACTCTCCCTCTCTGGAGATGCTCCGCAAATATGCTGCCGCCGTGGACTGCAAGTTGGAAATCAGGCTTGTGCGCAATCATTCCTAATGGGTACATCGATCCGAGGAAGCCTCTGTGCCGGGTCGTCTTACGGTATCCTACGGTGTTATCAACAAAAGCGGCCGATTATTTCACAAATCGGGTAGTTCGACCAGAGCGAGAATCCGGACGGTCGACTGCAGCCGTTACGGAAAAAGGGGGAGTGGCGCCTGCGGACCCAGTCCCCTTCTGCCATCGGGGCGAAAATCTGTTGTCAGATGAGGAAATGTCTCAAAAGTTCTTTTTGTAAGGCATTTGCTTATTTTTTGTATTTTGTGACTGAACTCACACAATGTGGAGACATCAACGGTTGCGTATGGTGGACGGCTGGTATACTGTTAGCTGTCATT
>MTLC01002759.1_pt3 | contig 14040 bp, 10 predicted proteins | sample 1982451 | NCBI WGS metagenome assembly MTLC01 (sample SAMN05710165, study PRJNA340218) | biofilm metagenome | isolation source: sample SPH anode biofilm adapted to +100 mV | place: USA | collected 2012-02-03 | reverse complement strand
TGCCCCCTTCCAGTAGGTGTTACTATCTTAATGGCGTGGGATGAGATTCAAGATTCAAGATTCGGGATTCAAGGATTCAAGATTCGGGATTCAAGATTCGGGATTAATTATCCTATCGTATCTTTGCAATAAATTAATTATTATGGAACTTATTACTCCAGCCTCTTGGTCAGATTATGAATTAATAGATACCGGTGATTTTCAAAAGCTAGAACGGTTTGGTGATTATATTGTTACAAGACCTGAACCCAAGGCAATATGGGATAGAGCCCTTACAGAAAAAGAGTGGCAAAGACTTAACCATGCAACTTTTAGAAAGACTAAAGACTTTGACCCTGGTGATAAAGAGGAGCGAGGAGAGTGGTTTCTAAAACCTGAAATGAAGGAACAGTGGTATGTTAACTTCAAATATAATTCTCTGAATTTTAAAATGCGTTTGGGTTTAACACCCTTTAAGCATGTAGGTATATTTCCAGAACAGGCTGTAAATTGGACCTATATATACGATCATTTATCTGCTTATAAACAGCAACCACGTTTTCTTAATCTATTTGCTTATACTGGTGCTGCGTCTATCGTGGCTAAGGCCGCTGGTGCAGATGTGGTACATGTAGAGGCTCTTAAACAGTTAATAGGGTGGTCGAAGTCGAATATGGAGGCAAGTGGTCAATCTGATATTAGATGGTTACTGGAGGATGCTGCTAAATTCGTTAAAAGAGAGGTTAGAAGAGGCAATTTTTACCAAGGTATAATATTAGATCCTCCCGCTTATGGAAGAGGTCCTACAGGCGAAAAATGGATTCTTGAAGAGGGTATTCGTGACTTGCTGAATGACGTCTCTAAAATACTCGCTCCAGAAGATAGTTTTATCATAGTTAATCTTTATGCCAAGGGTATAAATCCATTAATAACTGAAAATCTCTTTAATGGTGCATTTGGAAATACTCCTGAAAAGCAGCTCGGTGAGTTATATATGGAGGATAGAGCTGGCAGAAAACTCCCTTATGGTACATTGTTACGAATGAAAAGATAGTTGACTCGATTTTTCTTCAATTGTCTCCATATTATTCATTTATAGGCTAAGCCACATTTTGTATTTAAGGACTGGCATTTAAAAGCACCTTTTTGTTTTATATCTATAACCAGAGGCCTTCAAACTAAATGATAAAGAGCCGGTATCCCACCGGCTCTCCTTTTTGACGACACGAAACGAGTCTCACATATTTATCGTTGATTGCAAAACCCGTATTTCTTCTGTTTAGTTATGGGATATTTATCTAACATCATACTTTTGGAATTTAAACAGGACAAGTGAGATTACTATCAAAATATAGAGCAGCATTATAGCAAGATAGGGAGCAATCTCGCTAATTCTGTTCTTCCATGGCTCTGTTTTTTCCTGATATACTGGTATTTGATCCAGCGAGATGGGTTTCCTTGTTGTTGAGAGATCCTCAAATGGATTATACCAATGGGGGCTCTTAGGATCTTTCATGTCCAGATTTTTAAACCATGTTAAGAACTGTTCCTGGAAGACATGTAAATCACGCCAATTTTTGTTAAAGCGCATGTATCCACTAGCAAGGATGGCCTCATTCATTATATCAAACTGGGCGAGGGGGCTTACCATTAAGAGTTCCCTAGTGCTTTCGAACTGCCTAAACATATCTGAATAGTATTTATCCTTATGTTTTTTTCTTGCCATCATGATTTTAGTCTGAAGATTGGCTCTTAATTCATGTCTAGGATAAAATGGCTCACCTTCGTTAGAAGACCAACTTCCTGCTGGCGCATTTTTATTCAAAAGATTCCGATCTGCCGTTATTCTTTTCTGTATCTCATCAGCATGTGGTATTGGAAATACCTTGTTAGCCCAGAAAACGGCTGTGTTTGGAATGACAACCACAAAGAAGAGCCAAATGCAAAGCGATATTAAAAGACTTACATTTGAACTTCTACTTAAAACCGAGGCAAGTAGGCCACATGATGCCATTAAAGTAATGAGCAGAACTGAAATTAATAGAAATGCACCTATTTCAGCTAGGAAGGCTCCTGAAAGAGGGACAATTGAGACCATGGTCAATATTAATAGACTTAATATCATCCCAATCAGTGCCATCGAGCTTACTACAATTACTACCCCTGCAAGCTTGGAGAGAATGATTACACCTCTTGATACAGCGTTTGTAAAGATCAGGGAAATCGTCCGCTCCTCTTTTTCTCCACTAATAGAATCATAGGAGAGGAGTAATGCTACAAAACTTAATACAACTGAGACAATGAAAGCCCAATTTAAGTCTCTCCCACTTTTCATTAGTGGGTTAACGTTATTGTGGCTAACAGAAAACTCATATACATTGTAGGCAGAGTATCGAATCTTGTTTGGGAGATACTGTTCTGAACAATTACTTATAAAAGCATTATTGAGCAGTGATAGATAGTAAGTGTTCTGATTTATTGCTATTAATGTGGTATTAGTTGCTAATCTTTCTTTTTGAGCCTGAACCTCATTTTGATATTTTAAGAGATTCTCAGAGGCTTGTTTATATGATGGGATAAATGAAATTGTCCCTGAAAGAAAAACAATTATTACGATTACAAATGAGAATTGGAATCTTAGACTATACAGATAATTCTGGATCTCTTTTATTAATAGTGTTTTAAACATTTTTTTTGTGTTTTATTATCTGACGTCGTACTTCATGAAAATAATGATGATGGCTGTAAGAAATATTATTCCTGGCAGAAGCAATCCAATTAATAATCCAATGGATTGTTTAAATGTTTCACCAGAGGTGGCCATTTGGAAGTTGAACTTTGGTACATCATCTAATTTGAGCGGTTTGTAGTAGTCTGGCCCCCAGTAGTCTGGAACTTTAAAGTGAACCCAATCAATTTCACCTGATTCGGCCATTGCATTAAGGTCAGCCTGTTTTACGAACGATTTTGGATCCTGAGGGGTGAAGTAGGTGTATGAGCTGAATAGAGATTTGTCTTTGAAATATTGAATTAAGGTTTCTCTGTATTCTCTGACTTTCTCCATATATGTCAGATATGTATCGGCAGAGGTTCGGCTTAAATTTGATGAAATCTGGGTGAATATTTCAGATGGAGAGAGCCAACTTATCATCTGTCTGATTCTTTCTTGTTTAGCTAAAGCATCAAGCCAGGATTTCTGATAGCTCCACTTTTTATCTGCATAGTTAATTCTCATGGGTTCTCTCCAAATGTTCAATCTCCTGTGGAATTCATTAGCCTCATAGGTGCAACCATACATTTCATCATAACCATCACTTCCTCCATTCCAATTCCAGTGACCTACTCCATCCATATTCAGTTCCTTTTGAATGCTTCCCCATTTATCATTTGTTGCATTTTGAAATTCTCTATCAAGTTCATCAAGTGAGTAACGAATGTTATCATACGTGGGCACCTTATAGATGCTTTGAGAGCTATAATAGGCGATATCAGGAACTAAGAATAGCATCCATATCCAAATCAGAAGACTTATTACAATGCTTACAGACGAGCTTCTTGACAGAGCTGATATTAACATCCCCATCAAGATAAAGAGCATTAAATAGATTACGGATGTAAAAAAGATCAAACCGATACCAATCCAATCGGAGGGATTAAAGGTTATATCCGGGGCGGTTAGAATAAGTATTATACTTAATATAAAGCAGAATAATAGTATAGGTAATAATGTGATTAGTATTCCGAGGAATTTGCCACTTAGAAATGATGTTCTACTAATAGCGCTGGTGAAGACAAGTTTTAGTGTTCCATCTTCTTTTTCTCTTGTAAATAGATCATACGAGAAAACCAAGGCAAGTAACGACATAAGAATAGCAATCACCGTTGTAAAATCTATTGAGAAGAAAGCATTAAGCAACGGATTGTCTCGCGTGCCAGCATGACCAGATAATAGAGTAGGATATTCTCCAAACTCGATATGAACAGAAGAACCCATATTACCTTGTATTCCTTGTGTAAAGATTGAAAGGGGCTCCGGGGTTTTCAGAATAGTTGGCCTGACTCCCGAATAGACCATTATTCCATTCCATATGTCAGTTTGCTCTGCAACATCAACTTCATGAATTCTCATCTGATTTCTATAACCATCTATGCTGACCAACATGGTAAATGGAATAATGACCAGACATAGGATAAATCCGATGATAAATCTTGGAGATGTAAGGTTTAGAAGGAAGTCCTTTTTTGCAATTAGCCAAATCATAGCTTATATTTTTGATGTGGAGTCGTTAAACATTACTGCCTCTTGCATGTAATTCAAATAGATCTTTTCTAGGTCATCTGTTAAGAATTGCTCTTTATCTCTTAACATGACCAGACGTCCCTCCTTCATTATGCCAACTCTATCTGCAACTGTCTTAGCCCTGAATATATCATGTGTACACATCAGAATGCTTTTGCCTGTGTTTTTAAGATTTATTAGTATTTGCATTAACTCAGAGGCTGATTTAGGATCTAATCCTGATGTAGGCTCGTCTAGTATGATGTTGTCAGCATCTTTGATTATGGCAATGGCAAGTCCTACTTTCTGTCTCATCCCCTTTGAGAAGGTCTTGAGTTTCTTCTCAAACGCAGCTTCTTGTAAGCCTACACTACGCATGACATTGTAATAGTCTTGTTTAGTTAAATCTTTCTTTCCTCCCAATTTTGCAAAAAAGTCTAAGTTCTGTCTTGCACTAAAATTGCCATAAAGCATTACGTTCTCTGAGACAAATGATACATACTTTTTGGTCTCTAACGGGTTCTTTACTACATCAATATCATTGATTAGAACTTGCCCTGAGCTTGGTTCAATGAAATTCAGGAAAAGATTGATAGTCGTTGTCTTTCCTGCCCCGTTTGCCCCAAGTAGGAAGAAAATCTCACCCGATTTTATTTCAAGATTTAGGGCATCTAGTGCCAGGTGACCATCTTCATATCTCTTTGATAATTCAATTGCTTTTAACATATAGTGTAGGTTTTATTTGTAATGTTTCTGTCTTTTTTCTTTATCAGATCTTTTAATCGTATCATCTGATGTCATATTTATTGAAGGCTATAAATGATGAAATTAGAAGTAACCCATTAAAGATGATGAGTATTCCCCAATAGCTCGTCGTACTTTTTACCCGATCTGCTATTGTTTCAGAATGATATATGAATCGAGGTCTGTCTTTAAGATCTATATAAGAGTTTTCATTGAATGTGGCATCGGCCTTTTGAGCCTCCTCTTTTTTCTTTTGTAAATATTCCGATAGAATATTGGTATAGGCTTCAGATTGTCGATTCTCACTTCCTTCTTTATCTAGCCCATTATCTGTAAGATTAGTAGTGATAAAGAGGAAGCTAGCATAGGGGCTCAATGAGGCTATCTGGGTTGAGAGTTTAGTTTGTTGTACCGATCTTAATCGAAGATTCTCACTAAGTGATTCAGCTAGTTTGTCTTGGTGTTTGTTTGCTTCAGTGACTATATTATCTAACTCTGAACGTAAGTTTCGAATTATCGGTTCCAGTTCTGGCGTCTGACTTAAAAGCCTCTTTTGTTCTTCCTGTGATCCATCCAGAATCTTCTCTGCATGGATTTGGTATTTGTCATTGTATTGCTTTATCAGTGCTATTGAATTAGTTCTAATTATATTATCACGCTCAACACCGGTTATTCGTCTGGTCTCTTTTTCTATCTTGAACACGCTTGGAACTTCAATGAGTTGAGAGGCAAGAAATGGACTTGTGTTTGGAATGACCAAGACAAAAACAACCCAGATAAAAAGAGAAATCAGAATAGATGTTCCTGAATTTCTCGATAAAATAGAACAAAGCATCCCAACCAGATAGAAAAGCGATAGATAAATCAGTCCAGCTATTCCGATAAGTGAGAATGATATCCAATGACTCTCATTCCATTGTATTGTTGGGTTGATTAGCAAAATGATTGCTACAATAATTAACATTATTAGATACGGAACCCATATGGTTAGAGTGCCTCCAATCCATTTACCCGTAAGTAGTAATGGGCGGGGTAGGTGATTTGATAGAACGAGCTTTAATGTTCCATCTTCTCTCTCTCCTGATATGGAGTCGTATGAGAATAATATTGCTAACAGACTTAAAAGGATGCCTGTTATTAGTATTAAATCAAGTGTAGATGTGAGGGAGGAGATCCCATTATCTTCAAACATACCATCGGCATCGTTTGCTTTCTTTAACTGAATTATTGGACTGAAATCTGAGGGTGGCACAATTGGATTAACAAAGCTCCAGATTCTATTTAGGTGAGCGTATTGGGAAATTGCTTCATCCTGACTTGTTATGCTTTGTTGATAGTCATTCAGCTCCTCCTGATAGTTTAATGATAATACCCAAACGGCCACAACTGAGGTTATGATAATTAGTAATGAACCAATCGTAAAACGGAGATTATTGAGATTGGTTATTATCTCTTTGTATACTATTTCCTTAATTAGCCTGCTATTGTTCATTTTTACCTTTTTAGCATTTTTACCTATCGGAAATCATACTTTGAGAAGAAGTAGAATGATAGAGTTAGTGGAACTATTAAATAGAGAAGTAGACCGATCAGTGCAATTGATGCTGCATGGCTGTCTATGGCGAGCTGTTGACTACGATCAAATGAAAATTGAGGAAGATTCCCTATTAACATTCCATCTGAATTAGTTGGAGTCGATTTGATTGATTTATAGTATTGCCAAACGGCGTTTTTTGTGCTCTTTTCTTGTGATAGTCCCACTCTCATTAAATTCGGCGCCAATAGAGTAAAGATATTTGTCGGAGAAGTAAACATGAGTTTACTCAGTCTGCTACATCTCTCCTCCTGGCCTCTGGTGAATTCCATGCTCAATTGTTCCCACTCTGACTGGATATCTCGCTGAGATCCGTTTGAACGATTAATACGCTCAAAAACGATTGATGCCCATGAAAGGCTTTGCTTCAGCTCTGATTGTGCTACTGAAGGGGCGCCTGCAAGATTTTTACTAATACTTTGTGTTAGTTGCGGAATCACAAAGACTAGTATACTCCAAATGAATAGGGAGAGAATTAATGAACTCACCGACCGTTTCATTATAACGGACATGAGGAGGCCAATGGAGAAGAAGATGAATAAATAGATTATGGTTGATGAGAAAAGTAAAAAGATGCCCCAATAGTCGGTTTCTGTAAATAGGACTTGAGGCATTTGTGCTAAGACAACTATTCCAATTGCTATAATTAATACCACTGGTGTAATAAAGCATGTAAATGCTCCTAAAAGCTTTGCGGTAATAACTGTGGTTCTGCTAATGGAATTTGCCATGATATATTTGAATGTTCCCTCTTCCCGCTCCCTTGATACAAGGTCGTATGAGAAGAAAATGGCACATAACGAGAGAACTGTGCTGATTATAAACAGTAAATCTGGCGTCTGAAAGAGACTAAATAGCCGATTTATACTCTGTTGCCCACTGCCGGCATCTATACCAAGAAATGTGATTGTGAATGGACGACAAATGGCTTCATCAACGCCTTTCACCAAAATCGAGCTCGAGGCTGGCTTGATAAGGGCAATTGCCTCTTCTTTACCTGGGGTTAATATCTCGAAATTCTCTATCCTTTTAATGTAATCCCGATACATGGAAAAGAACCCAGTAGCAATTACAACTGATACAAAGATTAAGATTATTATAAATCTTGATTGGACAAGACTCATCTTAATCTCTTTCTTTAATATGTTGATGAAGTTATTCACGCTTTTAAGTTTAATCTTGAATTATTTCAGGTGTTATCTAACTCTTCAGATATAATAGGTTTAAAAATCTGTTTTTAAAAAATATTATCTTCTGCTCAGTTTAATTCCAAACCAGATTATTCCGCCAATAATTGCTGCAAGGACAAGAACCAATGCTATTGTTCCAAAAAGAGAGGTCTTAGCATTAAGTTGAATTCTAATCGTTTTATCTTCACTCTGTACCCTGCGGTTATCGGCTATAGCTTCTGTTTTAATCTTGACCTCCTGGGCTCCTACGCCTCCATCTTTGGGCGGTGCAATGGTAATCTGAACAGTTACCTCTTGTTCCGGATTAAGGCTCTTGATTAGATCAGGGGTGATGGTTGTTTTCCAACCTATAGGGTTCTCAGTGGTTAATTTGATGTTATCCAATCTGCGACTTCCAGCATTTCTAACGGTCACGGTCATTTTAACCTCTTCCTCGGTGTTAATTTCATAGTAGAGACTGTTGGCTCTGACTTCAATCTTGCCAGTACCTCGAGGAATTAACTCTAATAATTCATAACCGCTCGTGAGTTCATTTAATTTGTCCTTGCTGATGTTTTCTGTACCGATGGATTCTAGATGCTCATATTGGGCTTGATTTACTGCTACGACGTAAAATTGAAGGGGTTTGTCAATTACTACCTCATTATCGTCACGATCTGGCAGATATACTTTTAACGAGATTTTCTTTGTGTTAATACCCTGGGCAAACTTTATCTGTGATACCTTACTCGATTCGTCGTAGAACTCTGATGTTATCTGTCTTGGTAATCCAATGACCAGAAGTCTGTATGCATCGTCAAATGATGTAAATCGCTCAAGAGAGAGACCATAATCTGCTTCAGAATTTAAATTTGCCTCCTGAGAGAATTGCATAGAGACTATATCAATTGAGTTGACTGAGGCATCTTTCTTTAAGTAGATGTTTTTTTCGTCTTTTCGGTTGTTGTAATTCAGGCTAACCTGCAGGTTCTCTACATCTTTGAGTAACTCAAAGTCGGCTACCCCAGTGCTTCCGAGTGTTATTGATGGAATTCGAAATTCGTATGGTGAGCCCAATATGGTATGGTTGTCAATGTCCACCAATGAGATATAGATATTATATATCTTTCCGCTTCTCATCTCGGGGGTAAATATATCGAAGTGCTCTTTGAATTGATTTAAATACTCTTCATTTCCTTCCATCGCAGAGCGAAGGGTTACCATCACTCTTTTTTCTCCGGTGTTACTCTGGTATTTGACTGCTTTTTCAATGGTAATGTATGACTGCTGTGATATAAGTTGAAGGATTAGTTTCTGATAATCTACTTCGCAGCTGAGAAGCTCATTTTTTGATTTATTTAGATCATTTAATGAAACTGCTTTTTCGTTAAATAACTTAAGGTCATTTTCATATTTCTGCTTAGCGACCTCATACGCTGCCTTTGATTTCTTCAGGTCAAGAACCAGCGATGCTTCACTGTTTGAATTGGTACTTTGTCCGTTGCTTAATAATGCGATAAGCAGTGCGAAGGCGATAAGTAATATCTTTTTAATTATTGCCATATATGAAGTGTTTTATTATTCTATTACTAATGGTTTATTTTCCTTAAAATCGAACAGCGTTTTTCTGTTGAGGTCGGCTACTGCTAAACGGTAGGTGATATAAGAGTTGATATAGTCTAACTGTACATCGGATAGCCGGTTCTGCTCAATGCTTAATTCCTGACTAGTCATATCTCCATTTTCAAATCGGAGCTGGCTAATGCGAAAACTCTTTTCGGCAACTGTCTTGTTTTGTCTATTAATTCGATATCTTATTTCTGCTTCATTGACTTTTCTGACAATCTCTCTAACCTCCTTTTCAATGGAACGTTCTATGTTCTCTTTATCCAGTTCACGCTCTTTTAAGATATGTCTGGATTTATTTTCTAAGTTTCTTCCGCGGCCCCAATCAAGAATTGGATAGGCAAGTGTTAACGTTACTCCTCGGTTTGCCGGTCTGTCAGCCATGTTCTCAAACGATGAGTTAAACAGTTCAATAGGTGTTCCTCCATCACGAGTTGATAATCCTGTAAAGTCATAATAGGCATCAATCTGTCCTTTGAATTCTCTTTCTCTTTTCGCCTGATCTAATGATATCTCTTGAAGCTTGATGTCAATGTCTCTTTCACGAAGCTCATTTCTATTTTTCTTGGCTTCTTCTATAGCTTTAGGCTGGTCAATGATGAAAGACTCAAAGTCCATGTCAGCCTCTAGTTCAAACTCTTCACTTAGGTTTAGCCCAACCAGGAGCTTAAACTCATCTTTTAGTTCCTCCATATTGCCTTTGCTTTCAAGAAGTCGAGCTTCGTCTTGTGCAACTGAAATTTCTGCAATAAGGATTTCTCCTTCTGGTAGATCTCCTGCCTCTTGTTTAAGTTTTGTTATTCTTAAAGCCTCTTTTGAGTTATTTAATCTCTCCGTGGCTATTAGTTGTTGATAAGAGGCTTTGTATACCTGATAAAATGCATTGGTCACATTATAGATGATATCCATCTGAGCTCTATTGTAATAACAAACGCTCTTGTCATAATTTAGACGAGCTATTTTTAGATTCTCTTTCAGTGTGTTGGTAGTAAAGATAGGCTGAGAGAAGGAGAGTGAAAAGCGACTAAATGCCTGGATGTTTTTTAGTCCGTCTGAAAAAGAGCTACCGGAAGCCATCATATACTTCTCCCAATACATCCGTGATGAAAGTGCAAAATTACCCCCGGTTGGTAACATTACAGTAAAGTTTAGTGAACCTCCTGCCTTAAGTGAACTAGTGGATGTGTAAACAGGAAGTGTATCGGGTGTATAGATTGCATTTACTCCTTCATCCCATGATGGAACAAATAGATTCAGGTCAAGTCTGGGTTTGAACTGTGCTTTGTTATACAGATATGAGTATTGCATTGCCTCTTTCTCTTCCCTATAATATCGGGTTGGGTAGCTTCCTTCAAGGGCTATGTCTATGGCTTCATCAAAGGTTATCTTTCTGACAGAGGTTTGTCCATTACTTACCTTAGCCAGTAGCAAGATAGTTGCAAAGAGCAAGCTTAAGAGAATCGGTTTAATAACTATGTGAAATAATTTACCCATATCGGTGTTTTTAGTATCATCTGCTTGATAGAGGTAATAATATTGTGCCATTTTTTATAAGTGCTTGTTTGTTAGTGTTAAGCCATGATTATAGTATTTGTTGTATTGCTTTTATGGGTAAGGTTTGGGTAAGTTATGTGTACTGAATTACCCATAGTTTTATCCAACTAATAAATTATGATGTACATTTGAAGAAAAAACCGAATGGGACTTTTTAAATTCTCAGATAGTTCAAGAAACCCGATAAAGAATATGGAGCTTAGGTCTCTTCTGTCTGAGTTTAATCGTAGTTTAACGCTTATAGCTGATAAGAAACTATTGATTGATAATATTATATCTCGGATAAAGCAGATTGTGCCAGTTGAACAGGTGTATATATTTCTTTTTAATGAAAATACTGGCCGATATGTTCCGGAAGGTAACTTTCTGCCTCCTCTTTTGGATGGTAGATCTATCTATTTTACTCCGGGAGGACGACTCTTTAATTGGTTGTCAGTTAACGAGTCTGAACTATATGTTATTGATCGCCCCGATGTATTAGATTATCTAGAACCTATAGAGCATGCTCGACTCGATCATTTAAAAGCTGAGTTAATTTACCCTCTTTCAGTAATGAATGAGTTAAATGGAGCTGTCTTTCTAAGTGAAAGGACTGACAGGGGCAGTTATAGTAAAGATGATTTTGGCTTATTATCACTCCTGTTTGATCAAGCTGCTTTTGCCATAGAACACTCTATTCTTCATGAACAACAGCGTGAAAGGGTGACTAAGATGTATAGAGCCGACAGGCTCGCTGTTTTAGGTGAACTGGCTGCCGGTGCCGCCCATGAGATCCGAAATCCTCTTACTGCGATTCGCTCTACAATACAATATCTTTCCCGCGATGCAAGTGACCCTGTTCGATCGGAAATGCTTACTGAGGTTATTTCTGAAGTGGATAGAATTAACAAAATACTTCAAGGACTGCTCTCATTTGCACGTCCAGGAGATTTGAATGTCACAACCTTCAATTTTGAAGAACTTCTAAATCAGGTCATAACTCTTATAAATCCTTCAGTAAAAAAGAACAATGTGATTCTAGAAACCATCGTCGAGGCACAGAATCCATTTTTCTCCGGCGACAAAGATCAACTTAGACAGGTGCTTTTAAATATCTTGATGAATTCTTTGGATGCAATGGCAAATATCGAGGATGATAGAGAAAAGCGATTAAAAGTCTCAATTAAAAATGTCTTTACTGGTTCCCCGGCTGTTCCTTATCTTGATATTGCGGTGACCGACTCAGGTTGTGGGATCTCTAATGAGAACATTGAAAAGATATTTAATCCGTTTTTTACTACAAAAAGTGAAGGTACCGGATTAGGATTAGCTATTTGCTATGGTATAGTCAGAAGACATGAAGGCGATATAGAGGTGATTAGTCATAAAGATAATGGCACATCTATGATTATTCATCTACCTCAAAATGTTACCAGAAACTGAATAATTGAACTTGACAGTTCTGTAAAGATAGTAAATGAATAATCTTTGATTCTTTTTTAAGGTAGATTAGTATAATAATGAGCTGAATATGAAGTACAGAATATTAATAGCCGATGATGAGGCAAAGATACGCCGCGTAATGACTTTGTTACTCGAGGAGGCTGGATATCAGGTCAAGACGGTTGAGAATGGTGCTGAGGCTGTTGATGCCCTGATCAGCTTTGACCCTCATATAGTTTTATTAGATTACCAAATGCCGGTTCTGAGCGGAATTGAGGCTCTTGAAAGGATAAAGTCTTTGAACTCATCCCAAACAGTGATTATGATTACGGCTTTTGGCTCTGTATCATTAGTGGTGGAGGCAATTAAAAAAGGGGCTTATGATTTTATTGAAAAACCGTTTGATAATGATAAGCTTCTTCTTACAATACAACGTGCTGTTGACCATACAGGACTCAAAGATGAGGTCAGAGAACTTAAACAGCGCATTAACCGGATGGTGGGTAAGAATACAATCATCGGACGAAATGGGGGTTTAAGAATGGTAATGGAACAGGTTCAGATGGTCTCAGCTACCTCGGCTTCTGTATTATTAATAGGTGAAAGTGGCTCAGGAAAAGAACTCGTTGCAAAGGCTGTTCACGAGAATAGTCAACGAAATGGAAAGCCTTTTATTGCTATTAATTGTGGTGCAATTCCAGTGTCATTGATTGAAAGCGAACTGTTTGGCCATGAGAAGGGTGCTTTCACTGATGCAAAAGAGAGTAGACAGGGGACTTTTGAAAAGGCCCATACTGGTACGCTTTTTCTTGATGAAATAGGTGAACTTTCCGCCGATGCTCAGATCCGTCTATTAAGAGTATTAGAGGAGAAGAAGATTAATCGTGTTGGTGGAAAACAATCTATCAGTATAGATGTCCGAATCATTGCTGCAACCCACCGTGACCTTGAGGAGTTGGTCAAGACAGGCTCATTCAGATTAGACCTCTTTTATAGATTGAATGTTTTTATTATAAAGTTGCCTGCCCTTCGCGAGAGAAAAGAGGATATCCCAGAGTTGGCCAACTACTTTATTGATAAGTATAATCCTATTTTGGGGCTTAAGGTTGAAGGTCTGAGTGCACCTGCCTTAAGTTCTCTTTGTGATTATAACTGGCCTGGCAATGTAAGGGACTTAGAAAATGCTATTCAGTCGGCCATGATCCTGACTCGGTCTGGAATTATTGAACCAGTAGCACTGCCAACAAGAATCCATAATGCTGATAGGTTAGAGTCTGATGAGTCTATCGTTCAGCAGGATATTCGCGGTGTCACCGATCAAGCTGAAAAAGAGTTGATACTTGAGGTGCTAAAAAGAAACGGTAACAATAGATCGATCACTGCTGTTGAATTGGGAATTAGTAGAAAAACGCTGTTTAATAAGATGAGAAAATATGGCATCCAAATCTGATTTTACTAGTATCCTATTCATGTTGAAACTTTATCTAATTGTAAGTCACCGTTATTAGCTCCTGACTTCGACACTTTTATTGAGCAGGTTTTATATTACACTGATAAACAATAATCTTAAAACACAAGGACACTCTTTTGGGTGTCCCAGAGTAAAATTAACCCATTTTTGTAGCAGCCAGCAGCTAATAGCCAGTAGCCAATCGTTGAATTTTGAATCGCAG
>MTLC01002698.1_pt1 | contig 14096 bp, 8 predicted proteins | sample 1982451 | NCBI WGS metagenome assembly MTLC01 (sample SAMN05710165, study PRJNA340218) | biofilm metagenome | isolation source: sample SPH anode biofilm adapted to +100 mV | place: USA | collected 2012-02-03 | reverse complement strand
GCACGGCAATGGCGCCGCAGGCCATCCAGAGCCGAACATCCGGCTCTGGCATCAAGAGTTACTTTCTCCTTAATTTATTTTCGACGGAAGAACCTAAAAGCAAAACCGTTTCGAGTAAAAACCATCGAGAACAGCTAATCCGCCTCAGAAGATAATACTCGCAGAACTTTAAAACACCTGCTGTCAGATAATGAATCTGGAAACAAACACTACCATCATGATTTTCCTCAGGCTTGTTCATTAATCCCCCAAGTACATATCAAATCATCCAGGGAGATGCCTTGACTGAGCAGCGTTTCCCTGCAACTCAAGAGTATCCGGCGCCGGCGGGTAAGTCATACTTGCAGCTCAATAATGGTAAGAGCTGAGACTACCTCTACTCTTCCATCATTGCGTCCGGGTTCCATACCGTTCTTGTCGTTTTTTGCAGACAAGTACTTGAACACGCAGGATAAGCTCGCCCAATATCTTGGCAAAGACGTCGATCAAATATCTGAAATTCCATCTATTTTATTGCAAAAATCGCAAAAAACTTTAGAAATCTTGAAAACGGGCCAACTCTGGACAAAACTTGTTGGTTCCAAGACCATTCCGATACGTACTCCTGTCGCCTGAAAGCATTATCATGCGTTACTACGAGGGAAACAATTCGCTGCCCTGTCAACCCTTCTATGATTTCAACACGTCTATTTCCCGCTAGAGAGGACGAATCGAATGGTCCCCCGTCTATATTATTAAAGCCTAAATAATATTCTCCCTGCACAACCCCGCAGCCAATGCATTTGTTCCCCCAAAAATGTCCATTTTTTCTGGTAAAAACCTTACCGAAACACTCGTATTGGCAAAAATGAGCAATAATGTCGTCGGGTAGCTGGGACATTTCATAGCAAACCAAAACATTATGGGGGTGACGGTGCTCCACGCCATGGGTGATATTGTGATGAAAAACTTTAGTTACCCCAAGCGTAATGACTGGCGTTTCCTGCCTGCACTTCCAACATATTGTTGATCCATGTAGTTCATAAAATGGAGCAAAAATCGTCGAATGTCCCAGCTTTTCTAGTAGATCATCTCCGGCATACCAAGTTTTATGTTCCTCGCTCCATTTTGTGTCTGCGCACACAAATGGCAGTTTTCTGTCAACTATATACATATCATTCTCCCTGTAATTTGACGATTCTGTGCAGAATTTGATGTTTTTCCCCTGTCAAGTCGGTACCAACTACCATTTAAAATACCTGCATTGTTTTCAAAGAAAATCTTTGGCTATACAATTACCTCCCATTTTAAAGATCAGGGGGGTGTCCGTGTGGGCAGGACAAAGTTTTTCCCAACGCAAGCAACTATTAAAAATATGAGTTGTTTTTTTCGGACAGGATATCCAAATAGTCATTAATAACCGATAAAAAGTACAGTCTGATAATTGAAAGAAGCACTGGTGGGAGTGAGAACTGTTAGGAGCATAGTGAATACAGAAGTGTTTGGTGCTTACTGAGTGAACAGGCTTTCCAATAGATTAAGTAATGGAAATCTGTTATGAAACTCTGACGAACTTATGAAATGAATTCGTGTGGTTTTTACAACTGATCGAAGGAGGCATTAGTGAGGCTGATCAAGAACACTGGGAATGATCGGGTTGTCGATGAACTGCGTTCTTGTTTGATTCCCCAGTCGAGTATTGATATTGCTTCGCCAACGTTTTCACTTTTTGCCTTCGCTGAAATTCGCACCCTTCTTGAAAAGCTCTCCCATTGCCGACTGGTTGTTCCCTCTGCCAAAGAAACTGATCTCAGTTTGCTCGGTTCAGAATCCGACCGCCCCTTCCGAAACCGTCTTCAAGCCCGCTGGCTGGCTCGAAATTGCAGTGAATGGATTCAGAAAAATGTCGAGGTTCGTGGAGCTCCATCATTTTTGCCTCAATCTACAATCATTGCAAACCATCCAGATTCCCCTCAGCAAAGGATTGTCACCGGTAATTGTCCGTTCACTACAGATGGACTTGGCCTGACGCCGGGTAACCAGTTCAGTCTCATTCAGTGTGCCGAAGGTCCTGAAGAGTCTGCCATGCTTGAGAACTGGTTCACAGCTCTCTGGAACAGTTTGCCTTCGACATCCGATGCAAAGAATAGTCTTTTAGCCTCTCTTCAAGATCTGGCCTCTCATCGTGACCCGTTCACCATATACACCCTGATACTTCATCACCTGCTTAAAGATCGCGGCGAAGAGCTCGACGAAGACCAGATCGTTAAAGCCGCAACTGGCATACGCAACACCGTTGTCTGGAAGAAACTCTTCAGATTTCAGCGCGACGGCGTAGTTGGGGCCATCGATAAGCTCAACCGCTTCGGTGGCTGTATTATTGCCGACAGCGTTGGTCTGGGTAAAACATTCGAGGCACTGGCCATCATCAAGTATCACGAATTGCGTAACGACCGCGTGCTCGTTCTTTGTCCCAAACGCTTACGGGATAACTGGACCATCTACAAGGCCAATGATCGCCGTAATATTTTGGCTACAGACCGCTTCAACTATGATGTTCTTAACCATACTGACTTGTCCCGCGATGGCGGATCATCCGGGGACATCAATCTGACACATGTGAACTGGGGCAACTATGATCTGGTTGTCATTGACGAGTCCCATAACTTCCGTAACAAGTCCACACACAAGGGCAAGGAATCCCGCTACGATCGGCTGATGCGTAAAATCATCAAGGAAGGGGTCAGAACCAGAGTCCTGATGCTCTCGGCCACTCCTGTCAACAATCGGCTGGCAGATCTTCGTAACCAGATCGCCTTTGCAACTGAAGGAGACGATTCAGCCTTACTGGAATATGGTATTACCAGCATCGATAACACCACCAGACTGGCTCAAAGACAGTTCAACCGCTGGCTTGAGCTGGAAGATACGGAGAAAACACCTTCCCAACTGATAGAGATGCTGGGTTTCGACTACTTCACCCTCTTAGATCAACTCACCATTGCACGTTCACGCAAGCATATCGAAAAATATTACGGCATTAGCGAAACCGGTCGTTTCCCTGAACGTCTCAAGCCTATCAACATCAAGCCCGATGTGGACAGTTTAGGAGATTTTCCCTCAATCCGCAATATCAACACGGAATTAAGGAACTTGAAGTAGTATTGGCAGGGGCGGAATCAAGGTTGTAAATATCCGAGGAAACTCGGTTTAAGCTGATATTCAACCAGTCTAAGGTGTCCAGCGTAAAGAGCATTAAAGGCGTGGCGACTTTCAAAATTCATTTACCAGCATGAAAGCATAGACAGGGGGAAATATGGATGTCAACGCAAAAAAAACATTTGCTAAAATAGCAGAATCTCTACGGCAATATAGGCGCGCTGATCTAAGTGATTTTGAGGATGATCTTGGAGCACATCCAGTCGATAAGTTATACGTGGATCCGCTTCCAGATGACGGCATCCTCGGGATGGTTCTGTCAAGCAACACTACATTTGTTCTCGGCAGAAAAGGGACAGGAAAGAGCACAATATTCTCACGTGCTCAATCAATAATAAGAGACAAAGGGCAAAACATTTCTATATACATTGATGTCAAGGCGCTTTATGACTTGCTGGGTGAATCAGGTGTTCCTGTCTCTCGTATAGAAGATCGAAATATTTCAGCAGAAGTGCTTCGCGAACACCTTCTTCGAAAGGCTTTTCTTAATATAATTCTTTCCGAACTCATTAAAGAGCTCCGTATATCATGTGAAAAGCTCCCACTCTGGTCAAAGCTGTTAGGAACAAAAAAAGAGTTAATTGAAAATGCAATGGGTAGGCTTGCTCTTTTTCAATTAAAGATTAAAGAGGGCATTCTGAGTGATGCAGAACTCCCAATCCTCAGATCTATCACGCGAAAGACGGAGGACCATACCAAACAACTTAATCGTACTTCAACAAAATCTAAAGTAGGCTTAGATGTTTCGCTTACAAACCTTAATTCTAGCATAAGTTCAGAATATTCAGCTTTGGAAGAGGCACTTACTGATAACAAAATATATGAAAGCTACTCTGATGCAGTACTTCGCTCCTTTCCATTCTCTGATATTCTTGATGAAATCAAACAGTTACTTGAAGGATTAAAGCTCAAGCGCCTCATCATTTTTTTTGATGATTTCTCAGAAATAGTGTGGTCAGATCAGCGCCTTTTTGTGGATGTAATTCTGTCGCCACTCAATAATTCTAGTGATGAGCGGGTTAAGCTCAAGATCGCAGGATACCCTGGTCGTGTATACTATGGTCGTATAGACCCTGGCAAAGTTGATACAGTCTGCTTGGATTTTGCAGAACTTTACAAAAGCCACGACATGCAAACGGCAGAATCGTCAGCAATAGAGTACACTACTCGATTACTCACTCATAGGTTCAAGGAATTTGGTCTTAATGTAGGTGATTTTTTTTCACAGCGATCAACTATTGAAGAGTCTATGCGTTTAATATTTGAAACCACTTTCAATGTCCCCCGCCTCATGGGATACATCCTTAAATATTGCTATCAGGATAGCGTTGCGAAGGGGCGTCGAATTACAACGGCGGACATCAGGCTTGCATCTCAAAAATATTTTGGCGAGGTTCTGGCAAAGTACTTTGATAGAAGAAATCGATATGCTCTGGAACCATTTGAGCGGAAGCTTGATCGTCACAACCAACAAGAACTCCTTGATGCAATCGTGACAGAAGCTCGTGAGGTACGACGAGGTATTCTAGCAAAGGAAGTAGGCGGAAGCTATTTTTCAGATGTCTCTAATCCACCCGTCAGCCATTTCTCTGTTGACCCATCATTAGAGAAGATCTTGTCATCTCTGGAACTGAATTTTCTACTCACGCGTTATCACCAAATGCGTGACAAAGACGGAAAAGATGTTTCAATATACGCTCTCTATTATGGACTGTGCGAGAACGAACGCCTCCCGTGGGGTTATCCAACCGGTCGTCGAGATGATCGGAGTTATTTCGTTCAGCGATGTTTTAATTTCAACTCAGCAATTCATGAATTCTTGGCTAAGCGGCAAACGATTCGTTGCCCTAGTTGCGGCGCCGCATTCCCAATGGATAAAATAAAGGATTTTCAATTCTTTAAGTGGAAATGCCCTGAGTGTGATGACGGTCGATGTTCTGTTGTTCAGCTATCAGATGATTACAAGCAAGAGATAGCTCAACTTGACAAGGCCCTAATGCTTGAAGAAGTTGAAATTGAGATTCTTGAAGTACTTAATCAGGAGGATCGTCGTATGCGAGCAAAGGATATATCGTCATTTTTGGACGTAACATATCAGCTCATCGGAAAGCGAACTGCAAAACTTCAGGAAACAGGCCTAGTTGAAAAGGAACAAGAAGGAACATATGTACGAAACTCGATCACACAGAAGGCAAAGGATGTTTACTTTACAAACCAATTGTAAATCTCTCCGGGTTATGTTCCTCGACGCTTGCTTCGATGAGAGAAAGCAATTACGAACTTGATACCCTGTAGCTCGCTACGGGGTAGTTCATTTCAAGCGAATATATTTAGATGTACGTATCAAACTCAAAATCTCAACTATCGGCAACAACTCAAAGATTCAGGAGTTTAATAAATGGAAAAAATGAATGGCCAATCCGCCGACATCGTGGCGGACAACATAGATCATCTGAAAACTCTTTTCCCAGAGGCATTCACCGAGGGGAAGGTGAACTTTGATGTGCTGAAACAGCTTCTGGGTGGAGCGGTGGATGAAAGGGAGGAGAAGTACGGCCTCAACTGGCATGGTAAAAAGGCAGCACGGCAGATAGCACTTTCTCTCTCAACCGGTACGCTGCGCCCCTGCCCCAAGGATAGTGTGGACTGGGACACGACGAAGAACCTGATGATAGAAGGAGATAACCTAGAGGTGCTGAAGCTATTGCAGAAGAGCTATGCCGGTAAAGTCAAGCTTATCTATTTCGATCCACCGTACAACACCGGTAATGATTTTGTGTATCCTGATGATTTTCAGGACAACATAAAAAACTATCTGGAATTGACCGGGCAAGTTGAGGGGGGAAAGAAAATCAGCAGTAACACTGAAGCCAGCGGGCGGTTTCATACGGATTGGTTAAATATGATATATCCTCGCCTCTGTCTAGCTAGAAATTTATTAACACCTGATGGACTACTGCTAATCTCTATTGATGATATTGAAGTACATCATCTCCGGATGATTTTGGATACTATTTTAGGCCCGGAGAACTTTGAAGCAACTATAATTTGGGAGGGTGGAAGGAAAAACGACGCTCGCCGTGTATCTGCTGGTCACGATTATGTGCTTGTTTATGCTCGAAACAGCTCAGTGCTCCAAGAACTTGATGTCCGATGGCGAGAACGTAAGGCAGGGCTGGAAGATGTTTACAAGAAAGCTGATGAGCTGCGTAAACAATACGGTTTGGATTACGAGGCTGCTTCAAAAGCGCTTCAGGCCTGGTATAAAAACCTACCTGAGGGGAGTGCTGCCAAAGAGCATACTCATTATAAGATGATTGATTCTGATGGTGTGTGGTACGGAGATAATATTTCTAGCCCAAATCCACGGGCAAACCTTACATTTGACTGGAAAGGTTATGCACCTCCAGCAAATGGTTGGCGATATAACCGTGAAGCGATGGAACGGCTTGACCGTGAGGGGCTACTTATATACCCGGTTTCTAAGAGCCAACGGATTCAATACAAGCGATATTTGCACCATACTGAGACCTGGGCTCCTGCTTCTGTCTTTTATAAGGATAGAAGGGCTGCATCAAAGTCATTAACTTCATTAATGAATGAAGAGGTCTTTGATTTCCCAAAAGACGTAGACGTCATTGCAAGATTGATCAATACGATGGCATCTCCTAATGATCTTGTACTAGACTTTTTCGCAGGCTCAGGAACCACTGGTCACGCAGTCATGACCCAAAATGCTAAAGATGGCGGCAACCGTCGATTTATCATTGTTCAGCTTCCAGAACCACTTGACCCCGCAAACAAAGATCAAAAAGTCGCCGCTGAATATTGCGATAAATTATGTAAATCCCGCACTATAGCAGAATTAACCAAGGAACGCCTCCGTCGTGCATCCATGAAGATAAAGGATGGAAATCCACTCTTTGCAGGTGACCTTGGTTTCCGCGTATTCAAACTCGATTCATCCAATATCCGCACATGGGACCCCGACCGCGACAATCTTGAGCAAACACTACTGGATAACCTGGAACATATCAAACCAGGTCGGAACGAATCAGACATACTGTATGAACTTCTCTTAAAGTTGGGGCTTGACCTCTGTGTCCCCATTGAAACCAGTTCTATTGCCGGAAAAAGCGTTCAAGCAATCGGCTCTGGAGTCCTGCTGACATGTCTGGCTGAATCAATCACCCGCGAAGAGGTGGAGTCGCTGGCGCTTGGCATTATTTCCTGGCATAAAGAACTTGCCCCGGCCGGCGATACTACCTGCGTTTTCCGTGACAGCGCCTTTGCCGATGATGTGGCAAAGAGCAACCTGTCTGCCATCCTCTTCCAGCATGGCATTGAAAACGTGAGGAGTCTGTAGCCATGGATCAGCAGACCTTACTCGAAACATTGGAGCGCCTGCGCCGCCTACCCCGTGAAGCCACGACGGTGGAGTTTAAACTCAACTGGGAGCTCCCTTCAGATATTGGGCAGTACATGTCAGCATTGGGTAATACCGCTACTCTGGACGGGCATGACAGAGCCTGGATGGTGTGGGGTGTTGAGGACAAAACACATACTGTGAAAGGAACCCACTTCAACCCCTTTACTGCGAAAGGTGACGGTAACCAGCCATTGATTATGTGGCTTTCACAAAAAATCACTCCGCGGCCGGATTTTCAATTCCATGAGTTGGAGCATCCCGACGGAAGGGTTGTGCTGCTGGAAGTCCATCCACCGCGCAGCGCACCGCTTGCCATTGATGGTGTCCGCTATATCCGCATCGATAGCCACAAAGTGAACCTGGCCAATCACGGTGATAAGGAAGCCCGGTTGTGGACTGCACTGGGCCAGAAAGATGACTGGTCGGGTGTACTTGTGCCTGGAGCAACCCTTGATGATCTTGACCCTGATGCAATTGCCATGGCCCGATTGCGCTTTACAGAGTACCTGGTAAAAAACGAACGGGATACGGAAAGACACGAACAAATCCGCAAAGAGGCTGCTGACTGGAATGTGCCCACTTTGCTCAACAAGGCACGTGTGACCAAACAGGGGCGTGTAACGCGCTCGGCGCTGTTGCTGTTGGGGCGAGATGAGGCTGCTCATTTTCTTTCGCCTGTGGATGCTAAAATCAGCTGGATTTTGCGTGACAGTCAGAACCGGGCTGTAAGCAGTCAACACTTCCCTGTGCCTCTGCTGCTATCATCGGGGGCTGTGTTCAAGAATATCCGGAATGTGACGGTCGAGCATATGCCGGATGGCACGCTGTTTCCCACACCTGTTCCGCAATATGACGCATGGGTTATCCGCGAGGCTCTGCACAACTGTATTGCTCACCAGGATTACCGTCTGGGTGGTAAGATAAATGTTGTCGAGCATCCGGATAAGCTTGTGCTTTCCAACCTGGGTGTATTTATTCCTCCCAGCATCGAGTGGATGCTGGAGCATCAATCCCCTCCGGAACACTACCGTAACCAATGGTTGATTGACGGTATGATCCGCCTGCGCATGATTGACCAGATTGGCAGTGGCATACGTAGAATGTTTGAAACCCAGCGGGAACGATTTTTCCCTCTGCCGGATTACACAATAGATCCGGATTCGCAGTCAAAACCTCGCATAGAGGTGTCTATCAGCGGTAAGATTCTGGATACCAAATATACTCACGTGCTTATGAAGCGGTCAGATCTTGAGCTGCGGGATGTAATTCTGTTGGATCGCGTCCAGAAACACCAAAAACTTGAACAGAAGGATGTTCGACATCTCAAAAATGTGAAACTGATCGAAGGACGTTCGCCAACCTACTTCATCTCGGCCAAGGTTGCAGACTGGACAGGTCAGAAAGCACGTTATATCCAAAATCGTGGACTGGATGATGCCTACTATCAACGCCTGGTAGTGGAATATCTCCATAGATTTAAACAGGCGAGTCGTCAGGATCTAAATGACCTGCTGTTGCCGAAACTATCTGAAGCCCTGACGCATGAGCAGAAGGCACACAAAGTAAGGAATCTGATCCAGTTCCTTCGAAGAGATGGCGCCATTACCAATTCCGGCACAAACAAATCCCCGCTATGGGTACTTGCTAACGAGGAATTTATTGCTAAGTCACTGACAAAAAAACATGATTAGCACCACAATTTAGCAATTTGATTGCGTTACATGCTGAATTAATTGAATTATTTTTTAGCTACAAACGATAGCTATAGAAAAGTAAATAGCTCAAGAGGTATCAAGTTTGAAACTCCACTTTGAACCAAATCTCGACTATCAGCTTCAGGCTATTGAGGCTGTATGTGACCTGTTCCGCGGGCAAGAAATCTGCCGTACCGAGTTCACCGTTACCCATAGCGCCGTGGGGAGTGCACTGCTCCCCGGCATGGAAAGTGATCTCGGTATTGGCAACCGCTTGACCCTGCTGGATGATGAAATCGTAAAAAACCTTGAAGATATTCAGCTGAAGAATGGCTTGGCTCCATCCGGCACGCTTTCTTCCGGTGACTTCACAGTGGAGATGGAAACCGGGACGGGCAAAACCTATGTGTATCTCCGCTCCATCTTTGAGATGAACAAGCGCTACGGTTTTACGAAGTTCGTTATTATCGTCCCTTCAGTTGCCATAAAAGAAGGCGTTTATAAATCTCTGCAGATGACGGATGAGCATTTCCGGGGTCTGTACGCCAACACTCCGTATGAATACTTCATCTACGACTCCGCTAAACTCGGTCAGGTACGCAATTTTGCCACCAGCCCGCAGATTCAGATAATGATCGTTACCGTCGGGGCGATTAACAAGAAGGATGTGAACAACCTCTACAAGGACAGCGAGAAAACCGGCGGAGAAAAGCCTATCGACCTGATCAGATCCACCCGCCCCATCCTGATTGTTGATGAGCCACAATCCGTTGACGGCGGCCTGGAAGGGCGTGGAAAAGAGGCCCTGGGGTCTATGAACCCGCTCTGTACTCTGCGCTACTCCGCAACCCATGTGCACAAACACCATATGGTCTACCGCCTGGATGCCGTGGATGCTTATGAACAGAAACTGGTGAAACAGATCGAAGTCGCCTCGGCAACAATTGACGGGGCTTTCAACAAACCCTTTGTGAGACTGCTGTCCGTCAGCAACAAGCGCGGCGTTATTTCCGCAAAGGTTGAAGTGGATGTGGAGGCGGCTGGTCGCGTTCAGCGAAAGGAAATCAGCGTCCAGGACGGCGATATGCTGGATCTGACTACCAACCGGCCTATCTATCATGACTGCAGAATCGGAGAAATCCGCGTTGAGAAGGGCAACGAGTTCATTGAGCTACGTGTGCCTGGTGGAGAGCTGTATCTCAAGCCAGGTAAAGCCTGGGGAGACGTGGAACCACTGGCTATTCAGCGTGAGATGATACGACGCACAATAAAGGAACATCTGGACAAGGAGAAGAGACTGCGCCCGCAAGGAATCAAGGTGTTGTCCCTCTTTTTCATTGATGCGGTGGAGAAGTATCGCAAGTACGATGACGATGGTAACCCGGTCAAGGGCGCATATGCCAGGATCTTCGAAGAGGAGTACAAGCGGGCCGCACACCATCCGGACTATACCACTCTTTTCGAAGAGGTGGACCTGTTGAGTGCCGCCGAAGCGGTGCACAACGGTTACTTCTCCATCGACAAAAAGAAGGTTGGGGGCAAGACCGTCGAAGTGTACAAGGACACTCGCGGGGACTCTAAGGCTGACGACGATACCTATAATCTGATCATGAAAGACAAGGAAAAACTGCTGGGATTCGAGACACCGCTGAAGTTTATCTTCTCCCACTCTGCGCTGCGTGAGGGGTGGGATAATCCCAACGTTTTCCAGATATGTACCCTGCGTGACATCCAGTCCGAACGGGAACGGCGCCAGACCATCGGTCGCGGGTTGCGTCTCTGTGTCAACCAGGATGGGGATCGGCTGCGCGGTTTTGAAATAAATACCCTGACCGTGATTGCCACCGAAAGCTATGAGCAGTTTGCCGAGAATCTCCAGAAAGAGATTGAAGCAGATACCGGGATTAAATTCGGAGTTGTGGAGGAACATCAATTTGCAGCAATAGGCGTGAAAGGTGAGACGGGACAGCAGGCTCCTATGGGTTTTGATAAGTCAAAGGCATTATGGGTTCATCTCCAGTTGCTTGGACACATCAATGCCCACGGCAAGGTACAGGAGTCCCTCAAGAAAGCACTCAAGGAGGGAACGCTGGCGTTTCCGGTAGAATTCGAACCTCAACGTCACCAGATTGCAGAGGTGCTACGGAAAATAACCGGGCGCCTGGAAATCAAGAATGCTGATGAACGTCACCCGATAAAAACCAGACAGGCTGTTTTACAGAGTGAAGAGTTCAAAGCCCTGTGGCAGCGTATCAGACATAAGACTACCTACCGAGTTGAGTTCGACAACGAGAAGCTCATCGAAAAATGCATAGAGGCTCTGCGGGTAGCACCACCTATCGCCAAAACCCGCCTGCAATGGCGTAAGGCCGATATTGCAATCGGCAAATCTGGTGTCACATCCACCGAACGTGGTGGGGCATCTACTGTTGTGCTGGAAGAAACTGAAATAGAACTGCCAGATCTCATGACCGAGATGCAAGACCGTACTCAGCTTACTCGCCGTTCTATCCAACGAATCCTTTCTGGCAGCCTGCGACTGAATGACTTCAAGCGGAATCCCCAGCAGTTCATTGAACTTGCTTCACAGGCAATCAACCGTTGTAAGCGGATGGCACTGGTAGACGGCATCAAGTATCAACGCCTCGGAGACGAACACTTCTACGCTCAGGAGTTGTTCGAGCAGAAAGAGTTGACCGGCTACCTGAAGAACATGCTGAAGGATACGCAAAAGTCGATTTATGAACATGTTGTGTATGACTCGGATACGGAATGCACTTTTGCGAACCAGTTGGAAAAGAACGACTCCATCAAGGTATACGCCAAGCTGCCGGGCTGGTTCAAGGTACCAACACCTCTAGGGACTTATAACCCTGACTGGGCAATTCTGGTGGAGAAAGATGGGACCGAGCGGCTGTATTTTGTCGTTGAAACCAAGAGCAGCATCTTCACCGATGACCTGCGCGACAAGGAAAGTGCCCAGATCAAGTGCGGGGAAGCACATTTCGCGGCACTGGCTGTTGGTGAGAATCCGGCGGTATATCTTAAGGCGCGGAATGTTGATGATGTGATGGTGGGATGTTGCTAATTACTGTCACTAAGCTATTTGATATGTTGCAATATGCAGAGATTTCAAGGGAGCAAATATGACCAAAGCAGATATAATCGAGAAGATTCAGGTTGGAACCAGTCTATCTAAAAAAGAATCCGCTGAAATTATGGAAACCATTTTTTCTATAATGAAGAATACTCTCGAATCCGGCGAGAAGCTGAAAATATCAGGTTTCGGCAATTTCGAGGTCAAACAAAAGGCCGACCGCCGCGGGCGCAACCCCCAGACCGGCGAGGCAATCACCATTGAGGCCCGGCGGATTCTGACCTTCAAACCAAGTACTGTACTGCGGAATGCCATAAACAAAGAGATTGCCGGATGATAATAAAAAACGCAGACGACAAAACCAGCCAGATTCAGCAGCTTGAGGACTTTTATGCAATTGCTACTGGCGATCAGAAGAACAGGATTTCACAGGAATTACGAAACATGCGGGCCGGCATAAAGGGAGAGCAGGAGGCTGCCTACCTCATAGATTTCGATTATGCGAAATCACAAAACACGCTGGTTATCCATGACCTGCGCCTCGAAATTGGTGGGCGAACCGCACAGATCGACCATATCTTGATCAACCGCACTCTTAATATTTTTATTCTGGAAACCAAACATTTTCACGCTGGCCTGAAGATTACTGAAGACGGCGAGTTTATGTCATGGAATGCTTTCAGAAAATGCTTTGAAGGCATGCCGTCTCCATTAGCGCAAAATGAACGTCATATTACAGTACTTAACGACGCACTTGCCAGAATCGATATGCCAAGCAAAGTCGGCTTACGATTGTCGCCAGTTTGCCACTCCTATGTATTGATTTCTTCAAAATCCAGGATTGATCGACCCAAAAAACTGGATACAAGTCACATCATCAAGGCTGACATGTTGTCCGCTACCGTGGACCGCTTTTTCGATAAAGCGGGTATTTTTGAAGTAGTTGGCAGTCTTGCCCGCTGTTTATCTACAGAAACACTTGAGAAAGTAGGGCAATCGTTGGTCAGGATGCATCGGCCGGCATCATTTGATTACGCGGCAAAATTTAGTGTGCAGGTTGGGCAGACCTCAGTACAATCCACCTCGATAACACCACAATTAGTGACAACGCCAGTGTTGCCTCCCCAACCAGTTGTATCTACTGAGAAACATGTAGAGCCAAAAATCCAGCATATGTGCCGTGGATGCAGCAGCACTGACTTGTCTGTTCAATATGGAAAATATGGATACTACTTCAAATGCGGTGGGTGCGACAGCAACACCCCCATCAAGATATCTTGCGGCAAGAATGGACACAAAGAGCGAATCCGGAAGGATGGACTGAAATTTTACAGGGAGTGTTCTGACTGCGGAAGTAGCGAACTGTTTTTTGCAAATCAACAATAAAAATGTTCAAACTACCAAAGTGAAAGGTAAATCTACCAATGGCAATGACAGTTGAAATAAAAGGCAACAAGCTCTGTATCGAAATTGATCTGGAAAAACCGACTCCATCAGCATCTGGCAAAACTTTGGTGGTTGCCAGTACTAGGGGGAATGCCGTTGTCCACAACCTAGGAGAGCACAACCGACTCGACCTCCTGAAATAGGGGCTTGTTCCTGTATGGTCTAAAGATTTGAGCTTCGGTAGCCACCAGATCAATGCCCGCTCTGAGACCGTAACAGAGAAGCCTGCCTT
>MTLC01001197.1_pt3 | contig 14098 bp, 15 predicted proteins | sample 1982451 | NCBI WGS metagenome assembly MTLC01 (sample SAMN05710165, study PRJNA340218) | biofilm metagenome | isolation source: sample SPH anode biofilm adapted to +100 mV | place: USA | collected 2012-02-03 | reverse complement strand
TTTGATGAAGTGTTTTGGCCTTTTATTTAGGGTGTCCCTGTGTCGAAGTCAGGAAGAAGTGTAAATGTGCGAGGCGATATTCGATGAGATGTTATATTAGTTAAGTTTGCCCCTGTTTTGTAACTTTGCGTTAAGACTGCTTTGCAGTAGGGTCGGTCTGTTTATCTTAATAGAAGAAATAATGGATTTTAGTTCTCTTGAAAATAAGAAAAGATGGCAACGCTTGATGGAGAAGATGCGTACGAAGTACCGTCTGGTCATCATGAACCATGATACTTATGAGCAAAAGATATCGATAAGGCTAACCCGATGGAATGTCTTTATTATTCTTGGTGCTATCTCGATTATTTTGATTTTTGTCACATCGTATCTGATTGCTTTTACTCCACTACGTGAATATATTCCCGGTTATGCCTCTGTAAATCTTTCGAGAGAGGTTTATGAGCTTCAGCTCAGGAGTGATTCAATTGAACGAGAGATAGAGGCTCGTGATTTAATGCTGAATAATATCAGGAGTCTCTTTACAGGCACTCCTATTGTAACGGGTCTTAAAGACACTGCACAGGCAGCAGCTGTGAGCTATAAGGATATTAAGGATTCCAGATCGTCGGAAGATTCTGCCTTACGCAAATTGGTTGAACAGTCTGATAAATTTAGCTTAAGACCTATGGCGACAACTCCTAATGGTTCATTGGCAACGCTGTCATTATTTAGTCCGGTAAAAGGGGTTGTAGTGGCCAAGTTTAATGCTGCAACCGGCCATTATGGAATAGATATCGCCACTGCGAAGAATGAATCGGTTAAAGCTGCACGTGACGGAAGTGTAATCTTTGCGGGATGGAGTGTGGAAGCAGGTTATGTAATTATTATTCAACATACTGTTAATCAATTGACCGTTTATAAGCACAATTCGGCATTGCTGAAGAAGCAGGGTGATCTTGTTAAAGCTGGAGATCCGGTGGCAATTGTAGGAAACTCCGGAGAGTATACAACAGGCCCTCATTTGCATTTTGAATTGTGGAACAATGGTGCTCCGGTTGATCCGGAACAGTTTATTCAATTTTAAGGATATGCCTAAACATTTGGCCATTTTAGGATCTACAGGTTCTATTGGTACACAAGCTCTTGAGGTGGTACGTCAGCATCCTGATAGATTCGTAGTCGAGGTGTTAACCGCTCGCGACTCGGTAGATCTTCTCATTAAACAAGCCATAGAATTTAAACCGAATGCAGTTGTTATAAGTAATGAATCGCATTACAAAAAGCTAAGAGACGCCTTAGATTGTCATGACATAAAAGTATTTGCCGGAGAACAAAGTGTTGCCGATGTTGTGACCTTTGAAACCGTAGATATGGTTTTGACTGCTCTGGTAGGATATGCTGGTCTTCTTCCAACCTTAAAGGCTATTCAGCATGGTAAACACATCGCCCTGGCCAACAAAGAGACTTTGGTAGTTGCTGGTGCGCTGGTAACGGAGGCTGCCTTTCGAAATAAGGTTATGCTTTTACCGGTTGATTCAGAACACTCCGCTATCTTTCAGTGTCTGGCTGGTGAGCGTGTTAACAAACCGGTAAAATTGATATTAACCGGTAGTGGGGGGCCTTTTAGAACCTTTACCGATGCAATGTTTGAAAGTATTACTCCGGAGATGGCTTTAAAACATCCAACCTGGCAGATGGGTCCTAAGATCACGATTGATTCTGCCTCGTTGATGAATAAAGGACTGGAAGTAATAGAGGCTCATTGGTTATTCTCTATTCCCGCAAATAATATTCAGGTAGTTATTCATCCTCAGAGTATAATTCATTCAGCGGTCGAGTTTGCTGATGGATCGGTTAAAGCCCAACTTGGCTTACCAGATATGAGATTACCGATTCGTTATGCGCTGTCATATCCTGAAAGGTTGGTCTCACCAGATCCGAAATTTGATTTCTTCAATTACTCTTCATTGACTTTTGAGAAGCCTGATACAGTTAAATTTCGTAATCTTGCATTGGCTTTTAATGCAATTGATCAGGGCGGTAATATGCCATGCATTTTAAATGCTGCTAATGAGATTGCGGTAAAGGCATTTTTGCTTGGGAGAATTGGCTTTTTTGCTATGTCAGACCTGATTGAAGATTGTATGGATCGGGTGTCATTTATTGATAAGCCTGACTTGGATCAGATTATTGAGACAGATAAGGTAACACGTGAATTGGCTGAATCGCTACTCAATAAGTTTTAAAGCCAACATTCTTTTTAAATAATTGTTGATTAGAAAAAAATAACAACCAATATTTCTGTATGAATATAGTTATCATGGTGGCCCAGTTGATTCTTGGCCTATCAATTTTAGTGGTGCTGCATGAGTTAGGTCACTATTTGGCTGCTAGAGCATTTGGTATTCGCGTTGAGAAATTTTATCTGTTTTTTGATGCTTGGAATTTTAAACTATTTAGTTTTAAAATAGGGGAAACAGAGTATGGTATGGGGTGGCTGCCATTAGGTGGCTATGTTAAAATAGCGGGTATGATTGATGAGTCGATGGATAAAGAACAGCTCAGTAAACCCGTTGAACCATGGGAATTTCGCGCTAAACCAGCATGGCAACGTCTGATCGTTATGATTGGTGGTGTCACGGTAAATTTGGTTTTAGGAATCCTTGTCTTTGCCTTTATTCTGCTTCAGTATGAAAAAGAATACCTGCCTGTTTCACAAGTAAATAAAGATGGCGTTTATGCTTCAGTAGCAGGAAAGGATGCTGGGTTTAAGACAGGAGATAAAGTCATTGCAATTGATGGTGAAAAGGTTGTCCGCTTTAAAGATGTTCAATCACTTCGTAATCTCTTTGGTTCGGTTTATTCAGTTGAAAGAGACGGTCAGAAGTTAGACGTCACTATATCAGATGACTTTTATAAGACAGAGGCAAAGAGTGTAAGAAATCGGTTCTTAGATGCCTCAAACTTCACCCCTGTTATTGATAGTGTTATTCCTGGATTCCCAGCTGAGAAGGCTGGTTTGCTAAAGAAAGACCACCTCTTGACTCTCAATGGTACTCCTATCTCCTCTTATGGAGCTTTCAGAGACTCGATAATTGCGAGAGCCGGTGATACAGTTCGGCTTGCTGTGTTGAGAGATGGGGATACTGCTATTCTTAAAATTGCTAACGATTCAATGGGTTTTATTGGTATCACTGCAAAAATCCCATATACTGGTGAGAAGTATACAGTAGGAAGCGCGTTGCGCTTCGGATTTAGTGATGCTATGGATATGCTTGCTATTAATGTTAAAGGGCTAGGAAAGGTTTTTAGTGGTAAAGAGAAGGCTACTGAAAGCATTCAAGGCCCAATTGGAATAGCTCGTATCTATGGAAGCCAATGGGTATGGTCTAAGTTTTGGTACATTACTGGCTTACTCTCATTAGTTCTTGCTTTTATGAATATTCTCCCCATTCCTGCGCTAGACGGAGGACATGTTGTCTTTCTTTTATGGGAGATTATTACAGGTAAGAAACCTAGTGATAAATTCCTTGAATATGCCCAGATTGTAGGTATGGTTATTCTATTTGGCATAATGGCCTTTGCCTTTGGTAACGATATTCTCAAATTATTCAAATTGTAGATAGTGCTGCCAGTATGGTTGATTAGTTGACAGTAGTTTGGTTTTGATAATAATTAAACCTGTTGATGAAATAAATTCCTTTAAAGATCTGACCTCAATGAACATGTTTTCTGAATATACAAGAACAGCCAACGAGTTGACTGAACTTATCAATAAGTTAAAATCTGAGATCGTGCCTTCTGTTGAAGATTATAAGTTAGCACTCTCTTGTATCGACTTAACCACTTTAAATGGGAATGATACGCACGCAAAAGTCGAAGCCTTGTGTAATCAGGCTATTGATTTGAATCAACCTGAAAAAGGCTTACCGGGTGTTGCAGCTGTGTGTGTCTATCCTCCGTTTGTCTCAACTGCCAAGAGATTATTAGAGGGGACAGATATTCAAGTTGCCGCCGTAGCTGGAGCTTTTCCTTCAGGACAATCTCCTCTCTTTGTTAAAATCGCTGAGGTTGCCTATACAGCAGATGAAGGAGCTGATGAAATAGACATGGTTCTCTCTCGTGGTACCTTTCTTGAGGAAAAATATGCTGAGGTTAGGGGAGAGGTAGAATCGATAAGAATCGCTTGTGGAGATGCTCATTTGAAAGTAATTCTTGAGACTGGTGAACTTGGTACCATAGAGAACATTAGAAAGGCATCAGAACTCTCTATTCAAGGTGGAGCTCACTTTATTAAAACATCTACAGGAAAAATCAATCCTGCTGCAACCCCTGAAGCCATGTGGATCATGTGCGAGACGATACTTGACTATTATCAAACTACGGGACGAAGAATAGGCATCAAGCCAGCTGGTGGTATCGTTACTCCCGACGATGCATTGTTGTATCTTAATATCGTTAGGGAAATTCTTGGTGAAGAGTGGCTTTCTCCTGAATTGTTTAGAATAGGTGCTAGCAGACTGGCTAATAATTTAGCTGAAAAGATTTTAGGAGAGTAATATTTATATCTTTAATGATTCAACTATGTCTCAAGGGTTGTAGACATAGAATAGTTATACTTAATTAGTTTTGCTTTAGTGATATATCTGAAAATAATTGATAACTATGAAAAGAGTACTTGGTTTTTTTGTTTTAGCTTCGATGCTGTTTTTTAGTGGCTGTGAAGAGGATGATAGTGATATCAACGTAGATGATCGTACTGATTTTGTAGGAACATGGACTTGTACCGAGACCCCTACTAAGTCTACTGAAAACACCTATACTGTTAGTATAACAAAAGATGCAGAGGTTAGTAATCGCGTTATCCTTGCTAATTTCTTCCAATTAGGTCAGGATGTCACTCCTTATGGTGTTGTTATCGGCTCTTCTATTACTGTACCCAGTCAAACATTTGACACTTGGACTGTATCAGGAAGTGGTGTTATTACAGGAGGAAATAAGATAGTTTGGAGTCTGTATAAAGCGAATCAATATAGCTATACGGCTGTGTTTAATAAGCAGTAGAGGGCTATTGGCATCTAGCTACTGGCATCTAGCATCTGGCAACGACAACTAGCTTCTTGGTTTCTAGTTCTGGTGCTACCTTATCTTTGAATTCTAGAATTTTGAATTTTGTAAGCCAGTTCTTGGTTGCCGCCAACTGCTCGCCGCTCCTCTCTTGCTTTTCCTATGGTCGTGTATTATCTTAGTCGAAAAACCTAACAAAATGAACGACAAAGAGAAGCATGGTACTATTGGTGTAATCATTAAACGTGAGACCTTGGCCTTATACGAGTCGCCTGTAAAATTCAATGTTTTAATCCTCGAATCGCAACATCCCTTCCCCGGCTATTATTGTGCTGATTATTCTGATAATCAAAAGCCACAATTCCTGTTTTTTGTATTAAAACCGTCATCTGATTATGATGAAGATAATGTGATTAGAGCTACCAGAAAGGTTAAGTTGATTACTCATGCCGACTTTGACGCTGCGCCAGGCATGCTGACACTGTTTAATCATAACTATCCCTGTATAAGGGTGGATATGTGGAAGCAGGAGGATCTTTCTAAGATTATTGCAGGGTATGAAAAGGAGGGTGTCTTATTTGTGAAGCATCAGGATGTCAGGCCTTTTGATACCATCATCAGGGTTAAGAAGTTTATAGAAATGGAATGTTTGGCCGATAATATATGGCGTGATTGCAGGCACTTTGAGATGAACTACCTCTTTGTTCCTGTTGATTTAACCTGGGAGATATTCGAAGAGGCAACGCGTGTCGTTAAGAATAACTTTGATGATACAATGTTTGATGCTGGTAAAGGATTTGTCTACGAAAAGATTGGTCTACAAGATTATATCAGGATTTTCTCAAATCGAATTACAGTAGATGAGCTCGTGAAGATTAGAGAACTTTACCTTCGTGAGATCCAAACTCTCACTGATTAGTATTAAATCAGCTTTAAGAAGTAACTTTGCACCCGCCGTTGGTAATACCTTCGGCGTTTTTTTATTCAATGATGATTATTATGCTCCATCCAAAAGATATCTCAATAAATGACTATGATTATCCTCTTCCTGATGAGAGGATTGCGACATATCCGGTCGTTCCCCGTGACTCTTCAAAACTAATGGTTACTTATGGAGATTCTGGCAGTTTAGAAGCAACCTCCTTTAGACAGATTGTAGATTATCTGCCTGAGGATGGGGTTTTAGTTGTTAATGAGACAAGGGTTGTACGTGCCCGACTTATCTTCTTTCGTGAGACAGGTGCAAGAATTGAGATCTTCTGTCTAAATCCTGTTGAGCCGGCTGAGATAACCTCCTCTTTTGATTCCCGGGGGCGATGTGTTTGGAAAGCATTTGTTGGTAATGCTAAGCGTTGGAAGGAGCCCTGTCTTACTATGACAGGGATTATTGAGGGGAATGAGATTATTCTTGAGGCGCGCCAGTGTGGTAGTGCAGGAGAGGCAAGATTAATTGAGTTTTCATGGAACCCCCAGTCATACTCTTTCGCTGAAGTCCTTGAGGCAATGGGCAAGGTTCCCTTACCCCCTTATATTCATCGGGAGCCTGAGGAGGGAGATGCTTTAAAATATCAAACCATCTTTGCCCGGCAAGATGGTTCAGTTGCTGCTCCTACCGCAGGGTTACATTTCTCACCTGCAATACTTAACGCGTTGGCTGGAAAAGGATATAGTACCTTACGTTTGATACTTCATGTTGGTGCTGGTACTTTTAAACCTGTTACCGCTGAGTCTATGGCTGAACATACCATGCATTCAGAAAAAGTCATAGTTTCCGCAGAGAAGGTCGACTTTCTTTTAGAAAACCTTAATCGACCAAGGATAGTGGTAGGAACAACCTCCGTTCGATCATTGGAGAGTCTATACTGGTTTGGCGTAAAACTACTTAAGGAGGGTTTTAGTGCCACATTTACCATCGATCAATGGTATCCTTACTCAGGCGCGGGTGATAATATCTCCACAGCTGATTCTTTAGGTGCGGTCAAAGAATGGCTTATAGGCGGTAATCGTACACATGTAGAAGGAGAAACACAACTTTTGATTGCTCCTGGTTATAAGTTTCGATTAACGGATATCCTCGTAACGAATTTTCATCAACCAAAATCTACCCTATTGCTATTAGTTGCCGCATTCTCGGGGCAGGTTTGGAGAGAGACATATAATAAAGCCCTGGCAGAAGATTTTCGCTTTTTAAGCTATGGCGATGCTTGTCTCTTCTTTCCATGTTGATTTTTCAATATGATCGTGTAATCGTTCCAGTTATTATTTACATTTGCAGTTAAGACTGTAACTACTAAAAATCTATTATAATGACTTCAGTATTATTAGGCATCTTAGGAGGAAATGAGTGGATTCTGATTATTGTTGTTATTCTCCTTCTCTTTGGTGGTAAGAAAATCCCTGAGCTTATGAGTGGCCTTGGAAAAGGTGTTAAGAGCTTTAAAGATGGGATGAATGGAAATGAGCAAGAGAAGAAAGAGGATAATACAACTCAACCTAAGCAGTAGGGCTTTATCTGCTTCGCATGGATAAAGCTTCTGCAGTCATACTGGCGGGTGGAAAAAGCCAACGAATGGGGTGTGATAAGGGGCAGATGTGCTTTAAAGGGAAGCCTATGCTTGATTACTCTCTTGAAGTAATTAAAATGGTCACCGATGACACGATGATTTCTACCTCCAATAATTTGCATAAGAGAGCTGGGTGTCGAACAGTAGAAGATGTATTTCCCGGATGTGGTCCCGCCTCCGGAATTCATGCCGCACTTAGAGCTGCCAAGTATCCTTGGTTATGGGTAGTATCAGCCGATATGCCTTTTCTTTCCATTAATATTTATGATCAGATGTTTATCAGACGTAAGAGTCATGGTGCTGTCGTGCCACGATGGAGTGATGGTAAGATAGAACCATTATGTGCCCTTTATCATCGGTCAGCGTTAATTGCTTTTGAGGAGAGTCTTAAATTGGAGAGGTACAAGATGCAGGAGATTATTAGGTCAATTCATCCCCGGTGGCTTTATATCGAAGAGCACCCCTGGATGATTGCCAGCAGATGCTTCTTTAATATCAATACCCCTGATGATCTTCATGATGCTCTGGTTGAGCCTGACCAGATTTAATTGACTTGTTTACCCTTATATTTGTTCTGGATTCTTTGAGTGGTTTACTAAACTTTAAAAACGACATCATGAATAGAGTTCTCTCTCGTTGGCTAACAGCTGGTATTACCTTGGTTTTATTGATCCTTATTTTTATCTTCTTTAGCGAAATAGTATGGTATATCCTGATTGCAGCCGTTATTGCTTTTTTAGGCAATCCGATTGTTTCCCTTCTGTCTAAGATTAAGATTCGTGGCCATGAAATGCCAAATGGGCTTAAAGCGGCATTAACTCTTCTGGGGATGTCTGCTCTTTTTATGGGTATTGTGGCAATATTTCTTCCTATGATAGCCTCTCAAGCCAAAATGATATCCTCAATTAACCCTGATGATGTAAAACGGGCTCTTACCTCATTTACCGAACATCTTGAGTTCTGGCTTCATGAGAATCAGATACTCAAACAGGATCAAAAACTTGCTGATGTTCTTCTTGAGGAGGTTAAACCGCTTATTGGAGCTGCTACCTTCTCTTCTTTATTCAGTAATGTTGCCTCGTTCATGGGATCCCTTTTTATGGGTTTTTTCTCTGTTCTATTTATCACTTTCTTCTTCCTTAAAGATCAGGGACTGTTTGTGAAAATCATTCTACTCTTTGTTCGTGATGATTCAGAACGAAAGGTTTTGTCAGTCATTGGTCGTACTAGAGGCCTTCTTGAAAGATATTTTACGGGTTTACTTATTCAACTTTCCACAATGGCAACGCTTATCTCAGTTGGTCTATGGATTGTTGGTGTTCCAAACGCATTATTAATTGGAACTTTTGGCGGTATGCTAAATGTAATCCCTTATATCGGCCCAATAATAGGTATGACCACAGGTATAATACTTACTTCTCTTGGAATGGCTGGACTAGGTGACTATTCATTGATTATCCCATTTGTTTTTAAGGTGGGTGCCGTCTTTTTAAGTGCCAACCTAATTGATAATATTGTGCTTCAACCTTTGATCTTTTCTACATCTGTTAAAGCTCATCCGCTTGAGATATTTGTTGTTATAATCATGGCAGGAACTATGGGCGGTGTTGTTGGAATGATCTTGGCCATTCCTGTTTATACTATTCTGAGAGTCACATGTCAGGAGTATTTTGGAGAGTTTCCCGTTATCGGGAAATTAACACGTCATATTGATAAAGAATGAGGATAACAACTTACACATTTACATATTATAAGAGTCTTTTAAGAGCACTTACCATATACAAAGTCTGGAACTTCTTCTTATTAAAGTTAAGTTTTTACTTATCACGAATTCTTCGAAGGGCAATTCATTGGGGTAGGCCCGCTTTTTTATCGGCTGAGCCAACAACTGTCTGTAATCTTGGTTGTCCGGAGTGCCCATCCGGTTTGAAGGCTTTCAGCCGCCCGACCGGAAGTATGGATCTTGACATGTTTGGGAAACTTATAGACCAAACTAAAGACCATCTAATCTATTTGATCTTGTACTTTCAGGGAGAACCCTATCTAAATCCTTTTTTTGGAGAAATGGTTAAGCGTGCCAGAGCAAACAAGATCGTTACCGCAACAAGTACTAATGGACACTATTTGACGGAGCGTTATGCTAAGCTCACCGTTGAGTCTGGGTTAGATGAACTGATCATTTCACTCGATGGGCTAGATCAGGAAACCTATTCTCGTTACCGACGTGGGGGTGATCTAAATAAGGTTTTACGGGGAATAGATACTCTTGTCAGGGTGAGAAAGGAGATGAATGCCTCTCATCCGCTAATTCACCTACAGTTTATTGTGATGAAGCACAATGAGCATCAAATTCCTGATTTTCTTAAGCTGGCTAATGATCTTGGTGTTGATCGTCCTGTTCTGAAATCAGCACAGATTTATAGTGAGAATGATCAAAATAGTATCTTACCTGAGAACAATAAAAAGAGATACCACAAGGATGCTCAGGGAATACTGCATCAGATCACTCCACTACGTAAAAGGTGCTGGAGAATGTGGCATGGGGCGGTAATAACCTGGGACGGAAGAATGGTTCCCTGTTGTTATGATAAAGATGCCAGTCATCAAATGGGCAATCTTGATAGTCAGTCTTTGGCTGAAATCTGGCGTAATGAGAGATACAACTCTTTTAGAAATATCATACTTAAAGAGAGGGAGTCGGTTGAGATATGCCGCAACTGTGGGGAGTAATCTACTGCTGGCTAATCCTATTTATTCGTTGTTCTGTCTGACATTAGGTCATCAAGAACGTCGTCAATGACTATCATACCTTGCAAAGCCCCCTCTTCGTCTGTTACAGGAACTGCGAGAAGATTGTATTTTGAGATACCCTCAGCAATTTCACTGACTCTCTCTTCGTCCATGAGTGAGAATTTGACGGAGTGCATAATCTCAGATAACAATCTTTCTTTTGGGTTGATAAGTAGGTCTCTCAGTGTGAATGTGCCTTTTAAGAGATGGTCACTATCGGTTACAAACATTGAGTATAATTCCTGATGTTCGGGCTTGTTGACTCCAATATATGTTAAAACCGAATCAATGGTATCAGAGGGTCTAAATTCAAGAAAGTCAACCGTCATCAAACTACCAGCCGTATTTTTTGCATACCCCAGGAGTTCTCTGACCTCCATAGAGCTATCGGGTTCCATCTCATTAAGTAGTTTTTCAGCCTGATGGCTATCCATTGAATCCAAGATATCAGCAACTTCATCGGCTGGCATCTTTTCTAAGACATCCGCCATTTTGTGTACAGGTAGACTCTCAATGATCTGTAATTGCGCTTCTGGCTCCAACTCTTCTAGTACATCAGCAGCTCTCTCCTCATCTAAAGCTGAGAAGAGCTCTGTCATTCCCCGTTTACCAAGATCCTCAATGATATCAGCAAGATCGGATGGGTGCAGGGTATGTAATCGAGAGAAGTTTTCTGAAAGTCGAATCTTTAAATTGTTGAAGTCGATAGCCTCAACATCCTCCCATAGAATAAATCTGGAAGGAATAGTGAAATGCAACAGCGATGAAATAGTCTTTGCCCATTTTACAACTCCTATTCTTCTAAGAGTTCCTTCCATCCCTATTTCTACAGCCACTACAAACGTAGCCGAGGGTAATGAAACCAGACGAAGATCATTTACTTTAACTAGTTTACTGCCGTTGAGGTCTACTATCTGTTTGTTAAGAATGGCTTCCTCAAGTGCATAACACCGTTTAATCGATTCTTCGTCAAGATATTTCTCTTTATTAAGTGATATGGTTAAATGCCCGCTCTCTTTAGACAACGCTATGGCTGTAAAATCATAAATTCTTTTTTCTGTGTTGGTTTTAACAACGATTCCTTTAACGACAGGACGGTTAGTCCAGACGTCTATTTGAAGATTCTCAGCCAGTAAGTCTTTGATTATTCCGATTTTCTTGCCACTATTGTCTTTTAGTGCTGCGCCACGGATGCGATTGAAATAAAATGTAGTTATGGGTGTCATAAACCTCCTCCTATGTTTAGTTCAATTTGAGGTTAACCCATAATCCAAAGGGCCGCCTCTAATCCAGTTTAATTATGTATGGGGATAACCCCGCAGGTCCTTCGTCCATTTTAAGTGTTATTTTTTTGAACAGTGCAAAGGTAGGTCTATTTATCTATAGTATTGAACTCCTTTTTGATTTTTGTAAAAAATAGGTTTCCTATAAATAAAAAAAGAGGGTACTTGATGTAAGTACCCTCAAAATTTATAGGATCAAAGACCGACTATACAGTCATGATATCTTTTTCTTTAGCATCGAATGATTTGTCAACTCTTTCGATATATCCATCGGTAGCCTTTTGGATTTCTTCCTCAAGTTTTGCGATCTCGTCTTCAGGAACGCCATCTTTTTTAAGTTTTTTGGCGGTTTCCATGGCATTACGACGAATACTTCTGATACTTACTTTGGTGTTTTCTGCTTCTGTCTTGGCCTGTTTAACCAGACCTTTACGACGTTCTTCTGTTAAAGGAGGAACTTGAATGCGAAGTACTTCACCATTGTTTTGTGGGTTGAATCCTAAATTGGCAGCCATGATTGCTTTTTCGATCGGTGCAAGCATGTTCTTTTCCCAAGGCTGTACGATAATTTGGCGAGGATCAGGTGAGCCAATATTTGCTACTTTATCAATAGCTGTCATTGACCCATAGTAATCAACCTTAACCCCGTCGAGCATCTGAGGGCTTGCTTTCCCTGCTCTGATTTTTTGAAACTCTTTCTCCAGATGCACAAGAGTATTTTGCATTCCCTCTTTAGCTTCTTCCAGACAAAATTCGCTTTCTTCTGTCATAATAACACTATAGTTAATGATTTGCCAGCTGCAAAAATACTCTATTTGGCGTAAATGGTCAAATAGAATCGTTAAACACACCAAATCTACATTAATTGAGTTTCGTTACCTTTGAAGAAAAAAGATATGCTGATTAAGCGCCAGATACCTAATCTTCTTACCCTCGGAAATTTACTTTGTGGTACCATTGCAATTATGTTTATCCTTAGAGGGGATATCAATACTGCAGCTCTGTTAGTCGTTCTTGCTGCTGTTCTTGACTTTTTTGATGGTTTTGTCGCTAGGTTGCTTGGTGTTCAGGGCCCTCTGGGAAAGGAGCTGGATTCTTTAGCTGACGTTGTCTCTTTCGGAGTCGTTCCGGCATATATTGTTTATCAAATGCAGCTAGGCATCGTGTCGGAACTTAACGAAGGTATACTCAAGCATTTTCTCCCATTTTCCGGGTTTCTTCTTGCTGCATTTGCTGCTTACCGTCTTGCAAAGTTCAATATTGATGAGCGTCAGAGCTACGGTTTTCTTGGGCTACCTACACCAGCAATGGCTCTGTTTTTTATCTCATTAGGGACACTTGACTCGTTGACAAATGGAGATATGCCTTTGTTTATGCGTCTTATAATTACCTCCCCATGGGCTATGTTGGCCTTAACGGTTCTTTTTAGTCTCCTGATGATATCGGAGTTGCCATTGATTGCGATGAAGTTTAAGGGGTTTCAGCTAAAGGGAAATGAATTCAGGTATACTTTGATTATTGGTTTTATCTTATTACCCTTGATTCTTGGATGGGTTGCATTACCCTTCTTTATTATCTGGTATCTGTTGATATCTCTGGTTGCTAATTTTATAAGTAAAGGGTCTAATTGATTCCAGATGACCAATAAAACATTGCTATCCTTTGGAGTGGTTACTCCTGTTGTGTTTTGGATGACTACGGTCATCTGTGGTTCAATGATTGATGGGTATAATCATTTGCAGGGGATGGTAAGTGAACTGGGTGTTTTAGGATCAAATACACAGTATATTTTCACCATAGGATTGGATTTAAGTGCTGTGCTGAGTGTTTTTTTTAGTATTGGGTTATGGAACCATTGTAGAGAACATAAGATGAACGTGTTGCCGATATTGTTATTAGCTAATTATCTGTTTCTTATCGGGCCTGCTACCATTCCTATGCCATTGCCACTTCATGGAGTTGTGGGGATGCCTTTTTTGTTGTTGATTTTCTCCCCTTTAGTAGCACTATTTGTGTGGAGAGGTGAGAGAGATTATTTAAAGATCTCAGTGATTGCCTTAAGTAGTCTCTGCTTTTTAGGATTAGCTTTTTTGGTCTATTTCCCTGATATATTAAGTCAGAATTTTGGACTGAAACAGCGTTTTTTGTATCTCGGTTGGACAATCTGGTCAGTTGGACTATCTTTTATTTTTATTAAAGATATTAATAGAAAGTTGTTGAATGAGCGTGTCTATAACTAACTAGCCAGAGGCCAATAGCCAGCAGCTCATGTCTCTTTCAACATTTTCTCAACATCTCCTCAACATCTTCTCAACATCTCCTCATTATCCCCTCTGTATCCTCTACCTACTATATTCGAATCTTACACGAGTTTATAGGGAGAGGATAGGGAGAGGATAGGGAGAGGATAGG
>MTLC01000876.1_pt2 | contig 14134 bp, 11 predicted proteins | sample 1982451 | NCBI WGS metagenome assembly MTLC01 (sample SAMN05710165, study PRJNA340218) | biofilm metagenome | isolation source: sample SPH anode biofilm adapted to +100 mV | place: USA | collected 2012-02-03 | reverse complement strand
TCGCCTACATGATCCGTAACTCGCTTTACCTGAACATCACCAACCGCTGCTCGAACCGCTGCACCTTCTGCCCGAAATTCGAGGAACTCTCGGTAAAGGGGCACGAGCTGAAGCTCTCCCACGAGCCGAATTACGCCGAGGTGATCGCGGCCGTCGACGCCGCTTCAGATTTCAATGAGGTGGTGTTCTGCGGTTTCGGTGAGCCGCTCATCAGGCTGGATCTGGTCAAGGAGGTGGCGGCCGAGCTGAAGCGGCGCGGCCTTAAGGTGAGGATCAATACGGACGGGCAGGCGAACCTCGTGCACGGCAGGAACGTGCTGCCCGAGCTCTCCGGGCTAGTCGACGCGCTTTCGGTAAGCCTGAATGCGTCGGACGCCGAGGAGTACGAGAGGCTCTGCAATACCCCGTTCGGAGGGGGCGGTTTCGCGGGTGTGTGCGAGTTCCTGCGCGAGGCGCCGCGGCACGTGCCGCAGGTAACGGCGAGCGTGGTGACGGTACCCGGGATCGACGTGGACAAGGTGCGCAAGCTCGCGCTGTCGCTTGGGGTCGAGTTCCGCGAGCGCGAGTACGAAGAGGTAGGCTAAGGGGCGTCACCCGGCGGTATGGTGAAGTAGAAGGTGGCGCCCTCGCCGGGCTTCCCCTCGCCCCACACCGTCCCACCCATGCGCTCGATCATGCGGCGCACCATGGAAAGGCCGAGGCCGTGTCCGGCGAAGTCGGAGCCCTGGTGCAGCCGCTGGAAGGGGAGGAAGAGCTTGTTCGCCTCCGACATGTCGAACCCCACCCCGTTGTCCTTCACGTAACAGATCCCGTCACGCCTGCCGAAAGAGATCACGGTTTCCGGCTTACCTGCGCTGTACTTCCAGGCGTTCCCCAGAAGGTTCTCCATCACGCTGGCGAGGAGTTTCTCGTCGCCGTTCACCTGCACCCCTTCCTCGATCTCGAAGCGAACAACCCGTTTCACATCGGTGACCCTCAGCTCTGCCACGATACGCTGCGCCAAGGCACTCAGATCTACGCCCGCTTCGGTCATGGGAGCAATACGCGCCTCGGATATGTCGAGCATCCGGTCCAGCGTCGCCTCCATCCGTTCGCCGCCACTGATGATGTTTGCCAGGTACTCGCGCCCCGTGGTGTCCAGCCGCTCTCCGTAGCCGTCAAGGAGCAGTTCACCGTAGCCGTAGATCACCCGGAGCGGGGTGCGCAGGTCATGTGACACCGAGTCGTACAGGAACTCAAGCTCCGCGTAGGCCTGACTCAGTTCCGCGGTCCTCTCGGAGACGCGCCTCTCCAACTGCTCCGAGGCCTTTCTGAGCTGATCGGAGAGTTCGCGCTCGTTGGCAAGACGCATGGCGTTGCGGATGGCGACCCCGATCACCGGTGCGATTCCCTGGATCAGGTTCAGGTCGCTCTGCAGCAGCCCTCCGTCACGGTTCGCATCGTCAACGGCAAGGACACCCAGGGCTTCGCCCTCGCAGACGATGGGCGCGCAGATGAAGGAGCGTACCCCGAGGGTGACGAAGAGGGAAAAATTCTCGGGAATCGCCTGGTCCCTGACATCGTCTATGTTGTCAACGAGCATGGGAGTTTGGGCCCGGAAACAGCTGACGATGACACCTGAAGCGGCCGAGTCGCCGAGCGGAAGCTCGATGCGGCGGATCTTCTCCTCATCCTCCGGGGAAAGGCCGAAACAGCCGCGCAGCAAAAGCGCGCTCTTTTCCCGGTCCACCAGCACCATGATGCCGCGCCCGTAGCCAAGCCGCTTGTGCAGCACCTGGTTCACGCTGGCGAGGATGTCCTCCAGCTCGGTTCGGGTCGAGATCACCTTGCCGATCTCGTTGATGGTGAGTGCGCTGTCGCAGTTCTCCTGCACCTGGGCAAGCAGCTTTTCGCTGGAATTGCGCATGCTCGTGAGCGAGGCGAGAAGCGTCTTGCGCTCGAGACGGTTGCCGAGCAAGGCGAGCAGCAGGTAGAACACCAGGCTGCAGATAAGGACCGGCTCCAGCAGGAAATGGCTCAGGAAGAAGGTGGCGACGCAGAGAGCGAGCAAAACCATGAAGGTGATGCGCCGTGCGAGCAGCAGGCGTGCAGTCAGCGAAGGGCGCCACCGGATCAGGTATCGGCAGACCTCGTCGCCGTTGAAGACGCATTCGGGATGCTCGATCTCGGGGAAGTCGTGACCGAAAAGGAGGAAAGCGGCTTCGAAAAAGCCGGTCCTGTTCGCGCATTGGTTCGGATTTTCCCGCACCCCCTCGTTGAAGGTGACCGTGACCTCGATCTCGCGGGAACCGGTCCTGCGGTGCGAGCACCGGGAAGAGCGGGTAAATCTGGGAGCGACCTTGCTTATGAAGTGAAAGATGTACTCGGGCCCCACCATGCCGAGCAGGAAGGAGCGGAGCGGCCCGAGGGCCTCGGGAGATGCGGCGTAGCGGCCTGCCTCCCGGGCGATGCCGCGCCCGCCGGTCAACTGCACCAGCCTGTCGTGAAACCGGTCCACCTGCCGCTGTGCGAACCAATGTCCCGGGTCGGCCACCTCGTGCGGCTTCATACCGGCGTGAGCCAGGAGCGCCGCCGTGTCGATGTGGGGGTATTTCTGCCTGAGGAGCTTCAGGTAGGAGTCGAAGATGCGGCTGTTGTATAGCGGAGTATCGTGCAACGCTTGGTTCCATGCCCCTTGTAACGCTTCAACGGAGCGTGGAGTTTACCGGCTAAATGCGCGGGAATCAATCAAATTATTTCTCACGAGACTCATGACAGATTTCGCACTGTCAACCAGCGATGCGGGTCGCCCTCAGACAAAGGTTCTTTTAATCAGTCAAGGCTCAGGCGTTACAAGTTCGTCATTTGTGGGCATGTGCAAAAGCGACACGGTGGTTTTGCCCGCCCACTCGAAAGATCCACCAAACAAAACCGTGATATATGTGATTCAAAGTACTGACTTTATGGACGGGGTCCATAATATTAACATAGCCCAAAATGCAGTAAGCCCAATCAACTTCCGCCTGTGAGTATCCCGGCTCGCAGCGTTGAGTGAAGTCGAAGAAACCGGTAATTATCAGTATGTAATGTCCACCGCTGGAGGGGCGCCCGCCCCCTTCTTGATCGCAACTCAGCGTGTGGACCTTGGCGCAGAAAGTGCACTATGACGTGATTCCGGGCGCGGCCGATACGCCTTCCGCCTGTGAAAAGCAACTTTGAAACCGGAGTGACTGGAACGTGGCGCAGCAAACGGCTGACATACCACTTCGCGACCTGCTGGCGCATCTGAAGGAGCTTCCCTCCCTCGCGCACTACAGCCTTACCCTGTACCGCAGGCGTAACGGCGCCGTCGCGTCCAGCCTGCAGTTCGAAACCTGCTCCACCATCGTCGAAGACCCTCTCTGCCGCGACGTATCCCGCCAGTTTTTCGAAGAAAACATGGACGTTTTCTTCGAGGAGGGAACCCCGTCGGTGTGCCGCTACGGCGGCGGCTTCCTCGGTTTCCTCATCCCCTTCGGCGTAGAGGGCGACGATTACTGCCTCGTGGGCGACGGGGTGCGCGACGAGTCCATCGACCTTTGGCAGCTTGCCGCCCTTTCCCGTACCGAAGGCGGCGAAGATGCCTTTTCACTGCTCCCCTACGTGGAATCGCTTCACACGGCACGCTACGACGAGGTGGAAAACGTCGCCCAGGAAGCCGGGCTCGCCATCGAGCAATACCGCTTCCCGGCGGTAAGCGTCGCCCTCCCCCAGAACTCCTCCGCTCCCTGCGACTCGGCCACCGACCAGCGCCTTCTGGCCGTCTCCCAGACGCTCGAGCGCATCGACCGATGTACCTCGGTCACCGCCTGCGTCGCCATAGGCTGTGAAACCATTGCCAACGAGTTCGAAGTCCCGCGCATCGCCGTGGCCCTTCCCGACGCCGAGGGAAAATGCTACCCGGTGACCGGGGTGTGGGGGATGCCCGACGAGATCGGGGTCGTTCCGGCCGAGGCCCTGCACCTGTTCCTTGCGCCGGCCAAGGCGGGCAAGGCTGTCCCCTGCGACGCGAAGATGCGCGCCGCACTCCCCGGGCTAAACGCCGCCATGTGCGCCTTCTTCCCCTTGAAATCGCAAGGTGAGCGGCTGGGCTTTTTGGCGCTGCCGGAGAGCGATATCCCGCAGAACTCGGCCCTGCTCATCAGCATGCTGACCGGCGCCATGGCATCCAAGATGAGCTGGATCGTGAAGGACGCGGCGCGCTCCAAGGAGAATGCCCTCTCGGAGCGCCTCATGTCGCTCACCGACACGCTGCTGCAGATCGACAGCAAGGAGCAACTGTACGAGGCGATCATGAAGATCGCGTCCGACCTGATCGAGGCGAGCCAGGGCTCCATCATGCTGATCGACAAGGACGGCGAGGGGATGCACATCGTCTTCACGCTCGGCATGACCCTCAACATCGCCCGCTGCCTGCAGCTCAAAGTCGGCAAGGGGATCGCCGGCATGGTGGCGAAGACCGGGCAGCCCCTCCTGGTGAACGACGTGGAGAAGGACAGCCGCGTCGCCATGGCCAACCGGCTCCGCTTCAAGTCCAAGTCGCTCATCTGCATCCCGCTCAAGCTAAAAGACAAGGTGATCGGGGTCTTGAACCTCTCGGACAAGAAGAACCTCCTCCCCTTCACCAACGCGGACCTGCAGCTGCTCACCTCGTTCGCGAACCTCGCCTCGCTCATGATCGAGCGCACCGAGGTGCTCGAGGAGTCCGAACGCTTCGAACAGCTCTCGGTCACCGACGCCCTGACCGGCCTTTACAACCGTCGCTTCCTGAAAAGCCGGCTCGAGGAGGAACTAAACCGCAGCACGCGCCACAGCCTGAACCTCACCATCATCTTCATCGACCTCGACTTCTTCAAGAGCTACAACGACCTCTGCGGGCACCTCGCGGGGGACGAGGCGCTGAAGATCACCGCGGACATCATCAAGGAGTCGCTGCGCGAGATGGACATAGTCGCTCGCTACGGCGGCGAGGAGTTCTGCGCCGTCCTTCCGGGCACGTCGAAGAGCGAGGCGCTCATCGTCGCCGAGAGGATCCGCACCGAGATCGAAAACAAGCGTTTCCCGGGCGAGAGCGACATCCCGTTGCGGCGCCTGACTGCCAGCCTCGGCGTCGCCTCCTTCCCCGAGGACGGCAGGACCTTCCACGACCTCGTGCACGCCTCCGACGTCGCGCTGTACGAGGCGAAGGCCCGGGGCAGAAACCGCACCGTGGCGGCGCGAAGCGCAGCCCCCCAGCAGGAGATAAACGTCGACGCGGAGCCGCGCCAGGCCGCGTCTTCGCTGGCGAAAACCCTCGATTTCAACGCCTACCTGGAGGCTTCGCTGCAGTCTAAAGGATGACACACCCTTCAGCTGAACGCTTAGCGCCCTTCCCTCCTGAACCAACCTCGGTTACTGCTATATTTTTGTTGCATCACACGGCGTTTTATTAGTGAAAATGTGTACGAATCGTGCTAATAATCACATCGCGCTCCGGAAGCATGCTTTGCGCTCTGCTGACAGCCGCCTGTTGCGGTTAAATTCGGCAGTACAGCCTTTGCTTTCTCCTGTCGCCATGTGAGGTACTGATGAAAGACGCCAGCAAGATTCTTCAATTTGCCCGGCCAGATACAGTAATAGAATTTGCACCCGGTTCAGAAAAGGAAGTTGGTCTAAACAAGCTGATCAACAAACTGAATTTCATCAACTTCCAGGAAGAATCCATCCTCATCAACTTCAGGCACACCAAGTATCCCCGCACGGTAACCCTCGAGGCGGCTCCCCTTCCCTGTCTCAACAACAAGCTTGAATGCCGCTGGGTCTCGGCCGAGGCCATGAACACCTCGACCGTCGGCTGCGTTTTCGACAACATCTTCGTGGTGAGCGGCCACCGGCTTATCATGGCCGAGCCCGAGCTGATCTGCATCGACGACGAGGGCGCCACCTTTCTCCTTCCCGAAAAGTGCATCGAGGTCAACTACCGAAAGTCGCGCCGGCACCCCTGCCAGGGGATAGCCGTCGAGCTCTTTCAAAACGGCGCCCGTTTCCAGGGGACCCTGCTCGATTTTTCCGCCCTTTCCTTCAGGGTCGAGGCAACCGGGGACGGCAGCAGGAACTTCAACTGGATAAACGACGAAGCCGCGGTGCAGGTCGTCTTCAGCGATGACCACACGACCCTGTATTCGGCCGAGTGCCGCATCGCCTCGCAGACGCTCGGGCAAAGCAGCAGGATCTACGTCCTCGAACCGGTACAGGCCCACATGCGGCGCTTCAAGGCGAAGGAGATCCGCAGCCACCGACACGAACTGCTCCCCTTGCCCAACGCCGTCTTCAAGCACCCCTTCAGCCACAAGGGTGTCGACCTGAAGGTGCTCGACATATCCGGTTCCGGCTTCTCGGTCTGCGAGGATTTCGAGTCGAGCGTCCTCTTGCCCGGGATGATCATCCCGGACCTGGAGCTGCGCATCGGCAACAGTTTCTCGACCAAGTGCACCGCGCAGGTGATCTACCGGGAGGACAAGCCGAAGAAGGAGAAGTCATCGCTCGTCAAGTGCGGGCTGTGCTTTCTCGACATGGACATCCGCGACCACGTGAGCCTGCTCTCCATTCTCTACCTCGCCAAGGACAAGCACTCCTATGTGAGCACGCAGATCGACCTCGACGAGCTCTGGCAGTTTTTCTTCGACAGCGGCTTCATCTATCCCGAGAAGTACCACTTCGTGCAGGCCAACAAGGCGCAGTTGAAGGAAACCTACCGCCGTCTCTACACGGAAAACCCGAGCATCGCCCGACACTTCGTCTACCAGGAGCACGGCACCATCCTCGGGCACCTGGCGATGCTCCGCTTTTACCGGGGAAGCTGGCTTGTACACCACCACGCATCGAACAAGGCGGAGTCGAGCCTGGGCGGACTCATCGTACTGAACCACCTCTCCAACTCCATCAACGACTCCTATAACCTCAGGTCGTCGAAGATGAACTACCTCATCTGCTACTACCGCCCCGAGAACAGGTTCCCCAACAAGATCTTCGGCGGAGCCGTGCAGGTACTGGACGACAAGAAGGGATGTTCCATCGACACCTTCGCTTACTTCCATTACCACCGCACCTTCTCGGACAACTGGAACTTCTCCGGCCCCTGGAGCCTCACCCGCTCGACGCGTGAAGACCTGCTCGAACTAGAGGCCTTCTACGAGCAGCAGTCGGGGGGGCTCATGCTGAACGCCCTCGACCTGGAGCCCGGGAGCGATTTCCAACCGCTGGCGCAGGACTACAGCGAGGCCGGCTTCAATCTGGAGCGGCACCTCTATACGCTCAAGAGAAACGGCACCGTCAAAGCCGTAGTCATGATCAACGTCTCCGACATCGGCCTGAACCTCTCGGATCTGACCAACTGCGTGAAGGTGCTGGTCATCGACCAGGAGCAGTTCCCCAAGGACATCCTGCTGATCGCGCTCTCGATCATCACGCACAAGCACCAGCAAAACGATCTGCCGGTGCTGGTCTACCCTGCCAGCTACGCGGAGAACACCAGCCTCCCCTTCGAAAGGAAGTACACCCTCTGGGCGTTCAACGCACAGACCCAGACTTCGAACTTCATCAAGTACCTAGGTGACCTCCATAACCGCAACAGGAACAGAAGAACGCAAGAAACAGAGACGGGTAACGGCACCTAAGGAAGAGATGATGAACACTCCGTTATACAACAGCAGCATCATCGACACGTACATCAAGTTGATCAAGAGCAGGTACAACTTCATCAGCGTCGAAGAACTGCTGAGCTACGCAGGGATGACCCCGCTCGAGGTCGCCGACCAGGGGCACTGGTTCACCCAGGACCAGGTCAACCTCTTCTACGAGCGCCTCCTAAAGCTGACCGGCAACGAGAACATCGCCCGCGAGGCTGGGCGCTACGCGGCCTCCCCCGACGCCATGGGGATCCTCAGGCAGTACTTCCTCGGGCTCGTCGGTCCCGCACGCGCCTACAGCCTCATTGGCGACACCGTCAACAACAACTTCGTCCGCTCCGCGGTCTACACCTCCAGACAGATCAGCAGCAACAGTTACGAAATCACCGTCACCCCCAGGCCCGGCACGCACGAAGAGCCGTTCCAGTGCCAGAACAGGATTGGCTTCTTCGAGGCGGTGGCGAACCTGTTCCAGCCAAGGCTCCCCCGCATCGAGCACCCGGAGTGCATGTTCAACGGCGACCCGGTGTGCCGTTACATAGTCACCTGGGAGAAGTCGAGCACCAACTTCTGGCGCTACGCCAGGAACTACGCCGCCGTGGTAATCCTCATCGTAACGGCGCTCTACTTCCGTGCCGGTCAAATGAGGTCGATATACCTGTTAGCCCCCTGGGCACTTTCCCTGCTGCTTGTCCTTAAGATCGGGTCGCTGCGCAGCGAAAAAGAGGCCCTCTTCACCAGCCAAAAAAGCCTAAAGGATCTGACCGACAACCTCTTCAAGAGGATGGAGATCAACTACAACAACGCCCTCGTCACCAACGAGATCGGCCAGGTGATCAGCAGGCAGACCGCGGTACACGACATCCTCCAGAGCGTCGTGCAGATCCTCGAGAAACGGCTCGACTACAGCCGCGGCCTCATCCTGCTCGCCAACTCCGAGAGGACGAGACTCGTGTTCCAGGCCGGCTTCGGCTATCACGACGAGCAGCTAGCCTTCCTCGGCAAGACCACCTTCCACCTCGACCGCCCCGACTCGAAAGGGGTCTTCGTGATCTCCTACCGGGAACAGCGCCCGTTCCTCGTCGCCGACGTGAAGGACATCGAGGGGACGCTTTCGGGCAAGAGTCAGAATTTCGCGAAGCAGCTCCTCTCCCAGACCTTCATCTGCTGCCCGATCATATGCGAGGGCGAGTCGCTCGGCATCATCGCCGTCGACAACCTGAAGTCGAAGCGGCCGCTCGTGCAGAGCGACGTCTCGCTTTTGATGGGGATCGCCCCGGTGATCGGCATCAGCATGCGCAACGCCAAGCTGCACGAGGCGAAGTCGAACCAGTTCAGCTCGTTTCTCAAGGTCATGGCGGCATCCATTGACGCCAGGGACCCGCTCACCGCCGGGCATTCGGAGAAGGTCACCGAGTACTCGGAGGAGATCTGCGACGAACTCGGCCTCGGGCCTGCGCAGCGGGAGATGATCAGGGTAGCGGCCCTTCTGCACGATTACGGCAAGATCGGGGTCCCCGACGCGATACTGAAGAAAAACGGGCGTCTCTCGGAGATGGAGTACGAGATCGTCAAGACCCACTGCCACAAGACGCGCGACATCCTGGAGCAGGTAAATTTCGAGGGGATCTATAGCGAGGTGCCGGAGATAGCCGGCGCCCATCACGAAAAGATCGACGGGACCGGCTACCCCAAAGGCTTAAGGGGAAAGGACATACCGCTGGGAGCGAAGATCATCGCCGTGGCGGACTTCTACGAGGCGGTCACCTCGCAGCGCCACTACCGCGACCCCATGAAAACAGAGGAGGCGTTCCGGCTGCTCCGTGAGGGGGCTGGAAGCCATTTCGACAGGAACATCGTCGAGGCGCTCATCACCTGCCGCATGAGAGCGGCAGGGCAGGAAGATGGTTGCAACGCTCAGGAGGCCTGAGGCTTGCGTCCCCGGCAGGAGATGATTGGTGTGTAGGTGAAGCGGCGCGGGTTGGCGAAGAAGCTGCGGAATTCCTCGAGGAACTCGTCGTACCCCCCCGGGTACTCGTCGAAACCGTATCCCGACCTCTTGGCGGCAACCTCGACCTTCTTCGTCCAGTTGAACTCGTCGACCTGCTTCAGCTCTCCGAAAATCTGGTGATGCGCCCCGACCTTGACGTCGATCTCCTCGTAGCCCAGGTCATAGAGAAACGAGTAGAGCTTCCGCCCGACGTAGGGATCGAAGTCGTCGTTCACCTCGAGGCTTCTGATCGTTTCGGCGACGGCGCGCTCCATCCGGGGTGAATGGCCGAAATGGCTGAGGCAGTTGTAGTCAAGGTCGATGAGGCAGAGGATGCCGCCAGGCTTCACCGCCTCGGACATGTTCTGCACCAGTTGGAAGCAGTTGGAGAGGTGGTATTCGAGGAAGAACCTGCACCAGGCGAAGTCGAACTGCCCCAGGTAGTTGAGCGGCCGGTAAAGGTCGCAGCGCTCGAAACTCACGGTGTCCGAACCATAGTGTTCCCGTGCATAGGCGATGCGCTCTTCGGAGAAGTCGACGCCCACCGCCCTCCCCCCGGGCTGTACCAGTTCGCCGAGCATAGCGGTGGTCTTGCCCGGACCGCAGCCGATATCGACGACGCTCATCCCGGGGGCCAGCCCCGCCCAGCGTGCCTGCTCCCCGGTAACGGCGTTGTCTGTCTTCATGTCGAGCCGCAGCGATTCTCCCGCGTGCTCCATCAGGTACTTCCGGTCTGACTGCATCAAACGCTCCTGTTAAGCTTTTCGAATCATTAGGACTTAGCACATCTGCCGCTGATTCGTCAATCGCACAGTTGGACAAACTCTTGCACCGTTCCCGCCCAGTCGAGGCTCAAGAGTGCCGATGCAAGCTTTACAAGATTGGTAGGCTATGGTATTTGGAATGCCGCCTGTCTGGGGACGGGGCAGAAGGTGCCGTCAAGGCGCCGGGGGCCCGCCCCTCTTATGATCGAATGAAATAAATCCCTGAGGAGGATACATGAACTACAGGAAGAGCCTGATCGCCGGAGTGCTTGCATCGGCGGTCACACTCGGAGCAGGTGCTTTAACAGCAGCTCACGCAGCCGGTTACGCAGTCTTCACCCACGGCGCGTCCGCGCTAGGACAGGGGAACGCGGTCACCGCCCACACGAACGACCCGAGCACCATTTTCTACAACCCTGCGCTTATGAACAAACTCGATGGGACCCAGCTCCAGGTCGGCACCACGGCCATCATCTCCTCCCGCGAGTACACGAGCTCCATCGGCGGCAACTCCGCCTCCGACCAGGCGGTCTTCTTCCCGAGCACCTTCTACGTCACCCACAAGTTCAACGACAAACTGAGTGCGGGCTTCGGCGTTTTCAACCCGTTCGGCCTCGGCACCGAATGGGGCAGCGACTGGGACGGCCGCTACCTCGCGACCAAGTCCGAACTCACCACCTTCGACTTCAACCCGGTCGTTTCCTACCGTGTCCTTCCCTCGCTCACCGTTGCCGCAGGCCTCGACATCTTCTATCTCGACGCCACGCTGCAGAAGATGGTGCCGTCGGTTGCCTTGGGGCTTCCTGCCGGGTTCGACATCGGGCAGAAGTTCAAGGGTGACGGCACAGGCGTCGGCTTCAACGTAGCTGCCGCCTACGATATCTGCGACCACCTGACCGTCGGCGCTTCTTACCGCAGCCAGGCGCACGTGGATATCTCCGGCAAGGCGACCTTCTCGAACCCGCTGTTCCCTTCCTTCAACGGGAAGACCGACCTCACCCTGCCACCGCAGTTCACCGCCGGCGTCGCCTTCAAGGGTATCGACCGTCTTACCATGGAGGCCGGGGTACGCTGGGAGGGGTGGTCCAAGTTCGAGGATCTGACCATCAAGCTGGATAACGGCCAGGCCGTCAGCACGCCACGCAACTGGAAGGACAACTGGGGGCTCAACCTCGGCGGCAGGTACCAGTACGACGAGACGGTCGCCCTCATGGCCGGCTACGTGTACGGCGACACCGCGGTACCCGACAGCACCTTCGATCCCTCCATTCCCGACGCCAAGACCCACGTCTTCTGCGTCGGCACCGACCTGAACCTGAAGCCGGTCACCGTCGCGCTCTCCTACGGCTACCAGCTCTACGAGAACCGCAGCAAGAACAACACGATCTACGGCCTCCCCGGCATCGCGGCCACCTCCGCCAACGGCAAGTACGAAAACGACGCTCACCTTGTGGCGGTCTCGGTCGGCTACAAGTTCTAGAGAAACGCCTGCTTGAATGTAAAAAGGCCTCTTCCCTGCCGGGAGAGGCCTTTTTCATTTTCCCCCTCTATCACCTAGGGCTCCCGCCCGCAGGCGGGAGAGGGGCAGGTGCGAGGGCTTCGCAGTTACTTCGCCTTGGCGAGCTTCGGCTCCATGCTGCGCACCAGATCGTCGTAAGCGACCAGCGACTTGATCTGCGGCGAGGTCTTCTTGACCGTCGCGTCGAAAAGCTGGAGCTTCGTGTTGAACCCCTGGGCCTTGTTCCTGAGGGCCGCGGTGCTCTCGGCGAGGAAACTCTTCTCGGCCTTGTCGTCGCTTTTGAGAAAGGCCTTCGTCTTGTTCCAGTACTCGTCCGTGGTGCCGACGTAGTGGTTCAAGCTCTCAAGGAACGAGAGCGAAGAGGTGGAAAGCTGGGAGGTGGTGGCCAGGCGCTCCTGCACGTCCACCATCCCTTTCAGGAGGTCCTGGTCCGCGAAACGGACGAGGTCGGAAACTTCATGGTTGTAGTTCGGCTTGTTCGTGTCGAGGGCGTCGGCACGGTTCAGGAACTGCTGCGAGGTGCCCAGGTACTTGTTGATGGAAACCGAGGTGGCCCCGAGGGAAACCGCGGCGTCGGAGACGAACTTGGTGAAGAGAGAGGCCTGCCCGGCGTAGGGGATAGGCAGCACCCTCGCGAAGCGCGCCGCGACCGAGCCTGCCTGGATGTACTTGGAGTATCCGGCGACGTGCCCGGACATCCACTTGACGTAGCTCTCGAAGTCGGCCATCGCCTGGCGCTGGGCACGCACGTCAGCGGTGATATCCTTGAGCCTTTTGCTGTTGCGCGCGGCGAGGTCGGCCGAGGTGATGCTGCAGCTTTGCAGCGCCTTGAGCTTCTCCTGAAGGAGCGCGTTCTCCTGGGTAAGTGCGGCTATGGTTGCGGCCTGATCGCCGGCCAGCGGCATGACAACGTCAGCCGGAACGGCAGCTGCGGGGGAAGCGACCGGGAGGGCTTCGGCAGCCATGGCATGCGGTGCGATGAAGCCGGCCCCGAGGATGGATGCGGCGATAACGATGCGGATCTGCACGGTAAGCTCCTTGGACAAAATCGGACAAACAGTATGGGAAGATACATCAATCGCGCCGGACAGACAAACAAAAAAGGTCTTACGTAATTGCAGAGAACGTGCAGTTACCTGTCCGCCAAGCGCCGCATGCTCCCCGGCGTTTCCCCTTTGCGAAGGGGGGACATTGGGGATTTGCCTTTTCTGCAAATCCATAAAAAAATGGGCCGCGCATGTCACAGCGCGGCCCTAATAACAGACTGAGGTAGTTTCTTCTCTACTTTTCCTTGTAGCTAATCCGGTAGCTGAACCCCTTCGGATCGTACCAGTTGAGCACTTCACCGCCGACCTCGGCATAGGGATAGCCGAAGGTGTTGAGCGGAGCCCCTGCCTGGGGCGGGTTCAACACAACGTCGCGTCCCGAGGCGAGCTTGAAACGGTAGGGGTCGATGCCCCCCCAGAAATATTCGCGGTACGCGCGTGTCTTGGCGTCGCCAAGCTCGAGCTTCTCGACGAGCATCGCCTTTCTCACGTNTCACCGCCGACCTCGGCATAGGGATAGCCGAAGGTGTTGAGCGGAGCCCCTGACTGGGGCGGGTTCAACACAACGTCGCGTCCCGAGGCGATCTTGAAACGGTAGGGGTCGATGCCCCCCCAGAAATATTCGCGGTACGCGCGTGTTTTGGCGTCGCCAAGCTCGAGCTTCTCGACGAGCATCGCCTTTCTCACGTCGGCGGGGTCAACCGGGACCCAGCCGGTACCGGGGAGGAAGAACTCGACCCAGCAGTGCTGCCAGGTGGTGATGTCCTCCTCGGCCTTCTTGCCGAGGCGCACGCCGAAAACCTCGCGCGCCGGCACCCCGGCGGCGCGGGCAAGGGCGATGTAGACCGAGGAAATGTCGGTGCACTTGCCGCCCGGCTTCTTCAGGAGTTCGCAGACATCCCCCTTGCCGCAGCCGACCGTCGCCGGGTCGCGGTACATGTTCTCGCAGGTCCAGTCGTAGATCGCCCTCGCCTTCTCCAGAACGGTCTTTTTACCTTTGACGATCGACTCGGCGAGCTTCTTCACCTCGCCGCCCACCGGCCCCATCGAGGTCGGGGCGAGGTATCCCGCGTAATCGGCGGGGTTCCATGCCGGTTCCTTGCCCGACAGGTTCTTCATCTGGATTTCCT
>MTLC01000628.1_pt2 | contig 14167 bp, 9 predicted proteins | sample 1982451 | NCBI WGS metagenome assembly MTLC01 (sample SAMN05710165, study PRJNA340218) | biofilm metagenome | isolation source: sample SPH anode biofilm adapted to +100 mV | place: USA | collected 2012-02-03 | reverse complement strand
CCCTCCCGGGCCCGCGCCTGCCCGCCGATCGCCTTCCACAGGCTCGGCCGGTAGTTCAGGTCGTAGGAGACCACCGTGCCGTGGGCGCGTGCGGTCCGGACGGCGGTGAGTGCGGTCTGCGCCGCTGTCTCCGATAGTGCGGCGTAGATGCCGCCGGTGTGCAACCAGCGGACGCCCACCCGTCCGAACAGGTCGTCGAAGTCGACGTCGTCCGCCCGCAGCTGCGAGATCGCCGTGTGACCGCGATCCGAGACCCCCACGGCACCGCGGACGCCGAAGCCGCGCTCGGTGAAGTTGAGCCCGTTGCGCACCTCCCGGCCCACGCCGTCGTACGGCACCCAGCGAATCCAGGAGGTGTCCACGCCGCCGGTGAGGATGAAGTCCTCGACCAGGCGGCCCACCTCGTTGTCGGCGAGCGCGGTGACGATCGCGGTGCGCAGGCCGAACGCGCGCCGCAGGCCGCGGGCGACGTTGTACTCCCCGCCGCCCTCCCAGGCACGGAACGACCGTGCGGTGCGCACCCGGCCCTCGCCGGGATCGAGTCGGAGCATCACCTCGCCGAGGCTGACGGCGTCCAGCCCGCACTCGGCTGCCGATCGCAGGGTCAGGGTCATTCCGTACCTCCTGGGGTCAGTCCTCGTTGCGGGCCTCACGGATGCCGGCCGCCCTGGCCCGGTCGCGCGCGGTCACCGCCACCGTCCCACCGGTGAGAGATTCCGCCGTGAAGCACTATGCATTCGTTTGCAACTCTGCGTCAACCAGACTCCCGCGAATTCCCCGGACAAGCTGGGTCGCCGGATCGCGAGTAACTCGTAATCCCTTGTAAGGAGCCTTTAGGAACATACGAAGGAGACGCTCATCATGTGTGGAACAGGATGAAACGATCCGCCAGGACGGCACCCTCCCGAGCGCTGATCTGATCGGTCCGCCGAGAACCGGCGCGACGACCGGTCTTCCGGCTCCGGCCGGCGGTTGGGCGCGACCTCCGTCAGGGCACAGCTCGCGGGGGGTGCTGGGAGACAGCGCGAACCGGAGACCGGGGCCCAGGCGGGCAACGTCCGGCCTGCGTGGTGCTCCGGCTGGAGGGAGGCCGGGGCGCCCCGAGGGGAGGGGGCGACCCCGTCCGGAGTACACCGAGGCGAAACATACCGGTGGCGCCGGTGGGGCAGCAGCCCAATCCAGGGAATTGGCCCATTCCGTGGGATGCCGGGTGATTCCCCGGACCGCCGGCCCCTCCTGGTTCGATGCTCGCGACTTCCTCCAGCTTCGGGCGTCCCGGCCGTTGACGCACCCGGAGCGCGTGGCGTCTAGACTCACGGCACCAGCGGCAGGGCAGGGAACTGGAGTGGTGAGGCGAATGTCGGACGAGCCGGGCTCCGCTGAGTCCCGCACGGGCCCCTCGGCGCTCGCCGTCGTGGCGATTGCGCTCGCGGTGGGTGCCGCGCTCGTCTCCGCGGTCGCGGTCGCGAACCTGCTTTCGGTGCTGCCACCGCTTCCCGGACGCCAGGAGGCCGATCCGATCACGGGATTGATCTCCAGCCTGGGTGACGCGGTCGGGCGGCTCACCTCTACGGCGACGCTGGGCCTGCTCGCCGGCATGGTGGCGTTCCTTCCCGGCGAGGCGGGCGGGGCGCTCCCCGCTCCCGCGCTGCGGCTGGGCCGCTGGACCGGACGCGCCGCGCAGCTCTGGTTCGTTGCCGCGCTGCTGATGACCTTCGCCAACCCTGCGTTCACCACGGGTGTGCCGCTCGCGTACACGATGCGTCCGGACATCTGGTGGTACCTGCTCACCTCCACGCCCAGCGCGCTCGCATGGCTGGTCTCCGCGCTGGTCGCGCTGGCCACCGCTGTCGTCGCCTACCGCGCGAGGCGGGCGTCGGCGTTCGTGGTGTGCTGGCTCGCCGGAGCGTTGAGCGCGGTGTACATCGCGGTCACCGGAAACGTCTCGGTCGGCCTCGACCACGACTGGGCCACGGACGCCGCGGGTATCGCGGCCGCCGCCCTGGTGCTGCTCACCAGCGGGGCGGTGGGCGTGGTGGCCGCCCGCTCGGAGGATGGCGTCGCCCGCTACCACCGCGTGGTGCTGCCCCTGCTCGTGCTGGCCACGGCGGGCTCCGCGATCGTGGCCTGGCAACAGCTGGCCGGGGTCTCCCCGCTAGACACCCCCGCCGGTGGGCCGGTGCTGGTCGGGGCCGCCCTCGCCGTCCTGCTGCTGGCCAGCTGGGTGTGGCGCCAGCTCGACCGGCGTGCCCCCGTCCGCCGCCGGATCGGCTCGGTGGCCAGGGACGTCGTGCTGTACGTCCTCGGCATTGCGGCCCTGGGCGCGGCCGCGCACCTGCCGCCGCCACGGTTCCTGGTCCCGCAGTCGAGCCAGGTGAACTACCTCGGCTACGACGTGGAGGTGCCGGCCACCTTCGAGCGGCTCGCCGGGCTCGGCCGGCCCAACCTGCTCTGGGTGCTGCTGTCGGTCGGCGCGATCGCCGCCTATCTGTGGGGCATGATCCGCGTGTACCGCTCCGGCGGCCGCTGGCCGGTCTCCCGCCTGCTGTTCTGGCTGGGCGGCTGGCTGCTCACCCTGTACCTGGCCACCAGCGGCCTGTGGATGTACTCCACCGCCGTCTACAGCTGGCACATGCTCGTGCACATGACCGTGAACATGATGGTGCCAGTGCTGTGCGTGCTCGGTGCCCCGTTCACGCTCGTGGACGAGGCGTCCCGGCCCCGGTCGCCGGGCGAGCTGCCCGGGCCGCGCGAACTGCTCTCCGGCCTGGCCGCGAACCGGTTCGTCCGGTTCCTGCTCAGCCCGCCGGTGCTGTGGATCAATTACGTCTCGAGCCTGTTCCTCGTCTACTTCACGCCGCTGTTCGGCTGGCTGATGCGCTACCACTGGGCGCACCAGCTGATGCTGCTGCACTTCATGCTCGCCGGCTACCTGTTCTTCAACCTGCTGATCGGTCCGGACCGGAGCCCGTGGCAGCTGCCCTACCTGGTGAAGTTCGCGTTGCTGGTCAGCGTGATGCCGTTCCACGCGATCTTCGCGGTCGGCATCATGATGGCCGAGCACGTGATCGGGGAGACCTTCTACGAGACCATCGCGGTGAGCTGGGTCGGTGACCTGCTCGCCGACCAGAACATCGCCGGCCAGATCACGTGGTTCACTGGGGAGGTGCCGGTGTTCGTCGCCGTGATCGTGCTGGCCGCGCAGTGGTTCCGCAGTGACAGCCGCGAGGCCGCCGTCTCCGACCTGCTGGCCGACACGGGAGCGGACGGCGACGAGCTCGGCGCCTACAACGACATGCTCGCCCAGCTGGCCGAGCGCGACCGGCAGCACGGAGGTGAGGGAGAGTGAGCACCGACACCACGGCGGACGCGGGACTGGAGGCACGCGTCGAGCTCGACATCTCCGGCATGACCTGCGCAGCCTGCGCGAACCGGATCGAGAAGAAGCTGAACAAGCTGGACGGCGTCCGTGCGACAGTGAACTACGCGACCGAGCGCGCCGTGGTCCTCGGCATGCCGCCCCAGCACGTCTCCGAGCTGATCTCCACCGTGCAGGCGGCCGGCTACGACGCGAAACAGGTCGTCGAGGGCGCCGAGCCGGACGGCTACAGCGACCGGGTGAAGCTGCTCCGGACGCGCCTGCTGGTGGCCGCGCTGATCACCTTCCCGCTCGGCGACGCGGCGATCGTGCTGGCACTGACCCCGCAGCTGCGGTTCCCCGGCTGGGAGTGGGCCCTGATCATCGGCGCGATCCCGGTGGTGTTCTGGTGCGCCTGGCCGTTCCACCGGGCGGCCTGGCGAAACCTGCGCCACGGCGCGACCAGCATGGACACTCTGGTCTCCCTTGGCGTGCTGTCCGCGTTCACCTGGTCTGTGGTGGCCACCGTCCTCGGCTCGCCGCAGGAGACCTCGTACTGGTTCGGCTACGGCCTCGCCCCGGCCGGCGCGGACACGCTGTACCTGGAGGCCGCCGCAGCCGTGACCACGTTCCTGCTGGCCGGGCGCTACGTCGAGGCGCGCTCGAAGCGGTCGGCGCGCGGGGTGCTGGAGGCCATCGGCCAGCTCGCGCCGAAGACCGTCCGGGTGGTCAGGGACGGGGTCGAGCAGCTGGTGCCGATCGGCTCGCTCAAGGTCGGCGAGCGGTTCGTGGTGCGTCCGGGCGAGCGGATCGCCACCGACGGCCAGGTGCTGGTCGGCACGTCCGCGATCGACACGTCCGCGATGACCGGCGAGCCCGCTCCGATCGAGGTGACGGTCGGAGAACGGGTGCTGGGCGGCACCACCAACACCACCGGCGCCCTGGTCGTCGAGGCCGAGAAGGTCGGAGCGCACACGCAGCTGGCCCAGCTCGCCGTGCTGGCCGAGCAGGCACAGGCGCGCAAGGCGTCCGTGCAGACGCTGGTCGACAAGGTCGTGGCGTGGTTCGTGCCGTCCGTGCTGGGGATCGCGCTGATCACCCTGATCGTGTGGCTGGCGATCGGGGCCGGGTCGCGGGCGGCGTTCAGCGCGGCGATGTCGGTGCTGATCATCGCCTGCCCGTGCGCGCTCGGCCTGGCCACCCCGACCGCCCTCCTCGTGGGCGTGGGACGCGGCGGCCAGCTCGGCATCCTGATCAAGGGCCCGGATGCGCTGGAGGCGTCCGGAGTGATCGACACCGTCGTGCTGGACAAGACCGGCACCCTCACCACCGGCACGATGGCCCTCGCCGGTGTCCACGCCTTCGACGGCACCGACCCCGACGAACTGCTCGCCCTGGCCGCCGGCGTCGAGCACTACTCCGAGCACCCGGTCGGCCGCGCGCTGGTCGCCGGGGCGCGGGCGCGGGAGCTCACCCTCCCCGAGGCGAGCGAGGTTGCCGCGCTGCCGGGCCATGGGGTGCGCGGGGCGCTCTCCGGAGGGCAGTCGGTCGTGGTGGGCAACCAGGGCCTGATGGAGGAGCAGGGCTTCGACCTGCCCGACGCTGCCCGGCTGGTCGTGGACGCGGCCGCGGAGGCGGGGCGCACGGTCGTCCTGCTGGCCGTCGACGGGGTCGTCCGGGGAGGCTTCGACATCGCCGACCAGCTGAAGGATTCCGCCCCGGGCGCCGTGGAACGGCTGCGGAAGCTCGGCCTGCGCACCGTCCTGCTCACCGGCGATCGCCGCGGCGCGGCCGAGAACGTGGGCCGCCAGGTCGGCGTGGACGAGGTCGTGGCCGAGGTACTTCCTGCGGAGAAGGCTGCGGTGGTCGAGCGGCTGCAGGCCGAGGGACGCCGGGTCGCGATGGTCGGCGACGGCATCAACGACGCCGCGGCGCTGGCCACGGCGAACCTCGGCATGGCGGTGGTCAGCGGCACGGACGTGGCGATGAAGTCGGCCGACATCATCCTGGTCCGCCGCAGCCTCGACGTGGTCCCGGACGCGATCCGGCTCGCCCGGCGCACCCTGGGCACGATCCGGGGCAACCTGGTCTGGGCGTTCGCCTACAACGTTGCCGCGATCCCGCTCGCCGCGACGGGCCGGCTCAACCCGCTGATCGCCGGCTTCGCGATGTCGCTGTCGAGCGTGTTCGTCGTCACCAACTCGATGCGCCTGCGCAGGTTCGAGCCCGGCGCCTGACGCGATCCGGCCACCCGTCCGCCCGGGTGTGACACCTGAGCATCTTGGGGTGGGGACGGCGCTCAGATCGCGACAACCCTTCGCTGAACCGCCGTGACGCAATTCGGCCACCGATCCCGTCCCACAGTGCACCGCCGTCACAGCACAGCCTTGCTGCGGCCGGATCGCGACTCACCAGCCGAGGCGGGTGGCGATCACGTCCGCGGCCCGGGACGGGTAATCCGGCCAACCCGGTTCGAGCAGCTCCCGAGACGCATCGAACAGCCCCCGGGCACAGGTCTCCACGTCGGTGTCGAGGAGAGCGGCCAACCGGTCCGCCACGCCGGGCAGGGCTCGCTCCAGCCGACGCAACGGGTCGAACGGGCTCCGCGGGGCGTCCGGGGCGAGCCGCTGCCGCAGTGCCTCGGCGAGGCAGATCAGCGCGTAGGTGCGTACATGGGCGTTCCCGGCGACCCGTTCGCCACGCCGTACCCGTCCCACCCCGATGTAGAGCTTCGCGAGGAACACCCGCACCTGCATCGCCGCGTCCGGCAACGGATCGGGCGGGGCGAAGGCCAGATCGCCGCCGTCGAGCAGCACCTCGCGGTCGGGGTCGCGGATCGTCCAGGGGTGGCCCGCGCCGAACTCGTACAGCATCCCGTCCGCGTAGAGGGCGACGCCCCCGTTCTCCCCCTCGTGCGCGGTCATCACCAGCTGGTCCGGGTGGGGAAGGAAGGGCCACGTGCTGGCCAGCTCCGGCGCCGCATCGGCGGTGAGGAACAGGTTGAAGTCCAGGTCGGACCACTCGTCCCTGCGGCCCGCCCCGTCCCCGGCCGACGACCCGAAGACGACCAGGCTGGTCACCCCCGGCGTCCGGCGGCAGGTCTCGAGCAGTGCGTCCCGGTGTGCGGCGAGCTCCATGCCGCGATTATCGCCCGCGTTCAGGCGGTGTGGCAGGTGCAGTGCGGCCCGCACTGGCAGTCGGCGCACAGGCACTCCTCGCCCGTGCGGCAGCCACACAGGTGCACATCCACCGAGTTCACGACCCGCTCGCCGAGAACGCTCTCCAGCAGCGGAAGGGTGCGCAGACCGCGGTTCACGGCGGTGGCGTCGTCCAGCCAGTCCGAGCAGGATCGGCAGGCGGCAAGGTGGCCCATGATCGCGGCCATGCCGAAGGGCGGCTCTTCGCCGTCCAGAAGCGCGGAGAGGGCGGCGCGCCAGCTCTCCTCGTCCACGACGGCCGCTGGATCCATCCGCGCAGCATACGCGCCGGGTTAGGGTGGCGCATGGCCGACGACACCACAGCCCTGGCGCTGGCCGCCGGAGGCGGCGACCGCGCGGCGTTGGCCGAGTTCATCCGGGCGACGCAGGCGGACGTGTGGCGGTTCGTGGCGCACCTGGCCGGACGGGACGTGGCCGACGACCTCACCCAGGAGATCTACCTGCGCGTGATCGAGGCGCTGCCGTCGTTCGAAGGACGCTCCAGCGCGCGCACCTGGCTGCTGGTGATCGCCCGCCGGGTGGTGGTCGACCGCGTCCGCTACGAGACGACGCGCCCCCGGCTGGTCGCGATGGACGCAGCGGTGGCCGACGCGTGGGCGGTACACCCCGACCCCGACGGCGACCTGCACCTGGCCGGCCTGCTCGGCAGGCTCGAGCCCGAGCGCCGTGAGGCCCTGGTGCTCACCCAGCTGATGGGCTTCAGCTACGCCGATGCCGCCCGGGTGTGCGGCTGCGCGGTCGGGACGATCCGCTCCCGTGTCGCCCGGGCGCGGGCGGACCTGGTCGCGGTGCTGGACCGGGCCCCGTCGGGTGAGTTCTAGGCAGGATTGCGCAGTCCGGGAACTTCTCCGCGGGACCGTCCGACCATGTGGTCGAACCCTCGCGGAAGGAAGCCATGTTCACCCTTGCTGCCACGCCGGTGAAGTTCGTCGCGCTGCTGGTGCTGTTCGCCTGGTGCACGGCCTGGTGCGTTTACGAACTGACCCGTCCACAGGACATCCGGCAACGGGTGTCGAACCTGCTGCACCTGGTGATGGCCGTGGTGATGCTCCTCATGGTGGCCGGGCCGACGTGGCAGGCCCTGACGATGGTCGTCCCCGAGCCGGTGATCGTGGGGGTGTTCGCCCTGTCGACGCTCTGGTTCGCCTGGTTGTCGATCGATGCCTTCCGGGCGTCGGACCGCAGCGGCGGCCTGCACTTCGCCGGGCACACGATGATGTTCGGGGCGATGACCTGGCACCTCTCGGCGATGGCGGTGATGGCGGCCCGCATGTCCGGGATGGGTGGCATGGGCCACGGCGGCGGGATGGGCGGCATCGAGCAGGCCCGGCAGCCGGGTGGGGTGCTGTGGGTGTTCGCGATCGTCGGACTGCCGTTCATGGTCTACCTCCTGGGCGCGAGCGTGGTCGCCGTCCGCAACCTGGTGCGTCCGCGGGCCGCGGTGAACGATGCCTGCCCGTGCGGTGAGGGCTGCACGTGCGGCCCGGACTGCGCGTGCAGCGTCACCCACGCCACCCCGGTGCAGACGCTCGAGCGCGAGCTGGTCGTTGTCGGCGCGCCGGCTCCGTCGGCGGTGACCGTTGCCGCTCCGGCCGTGATGGCGCACAGCTGCCACGAGGAGCGACCCGTCGGCAGCACGAAGTACCGCCTCGCGGCCCTGAGCGACTTCGCGATGAACTTCGGGATGTTCTGGATGAGCACCGGCCTGCTGGTCGCGATCCTGCCGTTCTTCGCCCTGTTCGCCTTCTGAGTGGACCGAATCGGGGACGGTTCCTATCTCGGTCCACCCTGAGAATGGACTGAGATAGGAACCGTCCCCGATTCGGTCCGGACGCGGGTCAGAAGCCGTGCCGGGAGCGGCTCTGCTGCTCCTGGGCCCGGAACAGGCCGAAGCGCGGCATGAACTTGTCCCAGTCGATGGCGTGGCCGTCGATCTCCGGGCCGTCGATGCAAGCGTGCTTGCGGACCAACGTGCCGTCCTCGATCACCGGCACCATGCAGGCGCCGCACATGCCCGTGGCGTCCACCATGATCGAGTTCAGGGACGCCACCGTCGGCACCTTGTACGGCTTGGTCAACTCCGACACGGCGCGCATCATCATCGGCGGGCCGATCGTGACCACCTCGGCGATCGGACGGCCCTGGCCGGCCTGGTTCGCCTTCAGCATCGCCTCGAGCGGCGTGGTGACGAAGCCCTGCACGCCCACCGACCCGTCGTTGGTCGCGTAGATCACGTCCAGCTGGTCGCCGAACTCGCCCTTGATCCGTCCGATCCGCTCCTCGGGGCCGTCCCAGAACATCAGGTCGGCACTGCGGAAGCCGGAGATCAGGGTGACGTGGTTGCCGAGCCGCAGGTGCTCGCGCATGATCGGGTACACCGGGGGCAGGCCCAGGCCGCCCGCGGTGAACACGACCGTGGTGTCGTCGGGGTACCGCTCCAGATCGCTCGGACGCCCCAGCGGACCGGCCACGCCGGCCAGCGCCTGGCCCACCCGCATCTGGTTGATCATGATCGTGCTGGAGCCCATGCTCTGCACGACCAGTGTGATCGTGCCAGCCTTGGCGTCCCAGTCGGCCAGCGTGAGCGGGATCAGCTCCCCGTTCGGAGTGGGCAGGACGCGGACGAATTGCCCGGCCTGCGCGGTGCGCGCGATCACGGGCGCCCGGACGGTGAACTCCTCGATGCCCACGCTGAGGTGCGTCTTGGCCACGATCGTCGGAGCCTCACCGGCCAGCTCGGTGTACGCCAGTGCCCGTGCGACCCGGGCGGTCACCTCGGTGGCCTCGATGTTCTCGATCGTGCGGACGATCTCGCGCGCGGCCGACTGGCCGTCACCGGCCGCCCGGATGGCCGTCGAACCGCCACGCGCCGCATCGCCGCCGGTGAAGACGCCCGCCAGCGAGGTCTCCTTCGAGCCGTCGCCGGTCTGCTCGATCGTGCCGTACTTCGAGGTGACCAGCCGCGGCTCGGAGTCCTTGATGATCGGGTTCGCGGAGTTGCCCAGCGCCATGATCACGAGGTCGGCCGGGATCCCGGTCGTGCGCCCGGTGGCCACCGGACGGCGGCGTCCGGACCCGTCCGGCTCGCCCAGACCCATGATCTCCACCGTCGCCGAGGTGACGAAGCCCTGCTCGTTGCCCTCGAACGCCACCGGCGAGCGCAGCACGGCCAGCTCGATGCCCTCTTCGAGGGCGTGCTCGAGCTCCTCAACGCGCGCCGGCATCTCCGCCCGGGTGCGGCGGTAGACGATCGTCACGTGGCCGCCGAGGCGGCGCGCGGTGCGGGCCGCGTCCATCGCGGTGTTGCCACCGCCGATGATCAGCACCTGCTTGTCCGTGACCATCGGCAGCGGCGTCTCGTGGTCGGCCCGGTGCGCCTGCATCAGGTTCACCCTGGTCAGGAACTCGTTGGCGCTCATCACGTTGAGCAGGTGCTCGCCCGGCACGTTCAGGAACCGCGGCAGGCCCGCGCCGCTGCCCACGAACACCCGCGCGAACCCGGCGTCCCTGAGCTGCTCCAGCGTGGCCGTCTTGCCCACAACGAAGTTCGTCACGAACCGTCCGCCGAGCTGGCCGATCTTGGCCACCACGTCGTCGATCAGCTCGTTCGGCAGCCGGAACTCGGGAATGCCGTAGCGCAACACGCCGCCGAGCTCGTGGAACGCCTCGAACACGGTCACCGGGAAGCCCTCCGCGGCCAGCAGGTAGGCGGTGATCAGACCGGACGGGCCGGAGCCCACGATCGCGATCGGGGGACGCAGCGCCGTGGCCCACGGGTCCTTGACCCCGGCGTAGCGCGAACGGGCCCGCTCCGGATCGGCGAGCTTCTCCCACTCGGGCAGGAACCACTCCAGCTGGCCGATGCTCATCGACTGCTTGTGGATGCACTGGCCCTGGCACTGCAGTTCCTGCGGGCAGACCCGTCCGGTCACGTCGGGCAGCGGGTTGCAGGATTCGAGCATCTCCAGCGCCTCGCGGAAGTGCCCGGTCCCGATCAGCTCGAACATCTTCGGGATGTGGATCTGGACGGGGCAGCCGCCCTGCGGCTCGATGTGCCCGGCCAGCAACACGCCCAGCTCGCACGGCGCCTCGGCGCACTGCTTGTCGCGCAGCGCCTCGAGCCACACGAACAACTCGACGTCACGGCGGGTGTAGCCGAGGTCCATGTAGCCGAGGAACCCCTTGTTGACCAGCTCGAAGTCCTCCCAGCGCTCGCTCGGCTTGCGGATGTACGGGCCGATCGCGTTGCCGGCCGGCCAGTTCTCGCTGAGCCCTGCGAACATCGGGTAGCGCCCGGAGAGGTGCTCGTCGAGGGCGCGGATGAACATCCGCTTCTTGCCCACCGGCAGCTGCCACAGGAACCGCATCAGCAGCCGGCTGGAGTCGTCGTCGCGGCTGAGCACCTCCCACAGCTGCCGGGTGAACTTGGCACCGAGGGCGGGCTGGCGGAACTCCCACGCGACCGCCTCCATGCCGTCGGCGGTGAACAGCTCCCGGAAAGCCCGGGGATCGGCGACCAGTCGCCGTTCCAGCAGCCCCAGCTGGTTGCTGAACTCCTGGGTGGTCACTGGATGATCTCCGCGTCACAGGTCGCCCTGACCCGGGTGATCCGGGCCTGCAGCTCCGGGGTCACCTCCAGACCTTCCAGGGCGTCGGGCCTCATCCGGCCGACCGTGCGGGGACTCCCGTCCACGACGATCGTGGCCTTCTCGAACAGCTGCGGCAGCTCCTGGTAGCAGGTCGCGCAGTCGTTGCACTTGGCCAGATCCTCGGGGTCGAGCCAGATCGGACGGTCGGCCACTGCGGTCGTCGCGGCCGCCGCCTCGGTCGCGGGCGCTGCCATCGGGGCTCCGAACAGGCCCAGGTTGAGCGCGCCGCCGGCGGGGGCGCCGGACGCGGTGGCCAGGTCGGCCATCGCCTTGGCGATCACGTCGAGTGCCGACTCGCGGGCGTCGATCGCCTCGCCGTAGCGGGACGTCCACTCACTGACCTCGATCCGGTGCTGCGCGTTCAGCACGTTCACCGACTGCCCGGCCAGGAACTGCAGCGTCTGCCAGTTGCGCTTGCGGTCCTCGACCAGCGCCACGATGCTCGGCGAGCAGGCCATCTTGACCAGGTGCCGCTTGCGGTCGGTGGTGTAGATGAACGGCGTGCGTCCGGTGCGCTGGTGCAGCGGCAGTTCGACGTACTCGGCGATCGGCACCGCGCCGTCCTCCTCGTGCTGGGCCAGCCAGCGGAACTGCTTGCGGAACCGCACTTCGCCGATCGCGAACTCGGCCGGAGTCAGCGGCATCGTCATCAGCTGCAACTGGCCGCGGTCGTCCCGATAGGTGAGGGTGGTCTCGGTCCACAGGCCGTCCGGTTCGGGGTTGCCGTCCAGGCTGAACCGCTCCGCGATCGTGGCGCCCTTGCGCGGGTCGTGCACGAACAGCGGGCTGACCCGGCTCTCGACGGCGAGCCGCGAGCGGGCGTTGGCCAGGTCCTCTGGCATCCCGTTCTCGGTGTCGCAGGGGGCGTAGGCGATCATCAGGCCGGCACCGTCGTTGTAGCCGATCAGCTCCGCGGACGCCTGCAGGAAATGGCTGTGGAAGGCGGTCGAGACCGACGAGACGTAGACGTTCGGGTGGAACGTCGCCAGCAGGCCGAGCTCCTTGCGGGACTCCTGCTTGCCGCCGTGCGCGCTGCCGTAGCGGGCGAGGTCGGCGTCCTGGCCAGCGAAGGAGGCCGTGGACGCCTGCCCGCCGGTGTTCGAGTAGCCGCCGGTGTCCAGCACGAGCGACTTGATCGGCGTGCCGCCGGCGAGCACGCGCGACATCGCGCCGAAGCCGATGTCGAACGCCGCACCGTCACCACTGATCGTCAGCACGACCGGCATCAGGGCCCGCTCGGCCGGGGTGAAATCACGCCAGGAGAGCGTGGCGAGCGCCTGGTCGTGCGTCTCCGGATCGTAGGCGCCGTCCAGCTCGAGCCGTGCGACCCGCAGGGCCTTGACCTCTCCGACGAGGCGGGAGACCAGCCCCTCGTACATGCCCATGGCCAGCGGCTGGGCGTCCTGGAACAGGCCGTTCACCCACGGGTTGAGATACGGCGAGAACGGGACGGTCGAGGCGTACACGCTCGAGCAGCCGGTGGAGTTGGCCATCACGGCGGTGGACGGGCCGTCGCCGGTCGGGCCGGACTCGTACAGGTAGAGCCGCCGCTCCAGCTCGGCCATCGTGGCCGCCACCCGCTCGCGGCGGGCGCCCTCGGGAAGCGACTCGTGCAGGGTGGCCAGCTGGTCCAGCGTGGCGTCCAGCTCGCGCAGGTGCGCCTGCCGGCGGTCCTCGCCGATCCGGTGGCTGAGCGAGTTGAGCAGGTGGATCGCGGTGACCTCGCCGCAGCCGCGGCAGGCGCCGTGGCCGCCGGTCATCGAGTAGTAGTCGGACCGGTTCAGCATGATCCGCTTGATGTCGCCGCCGGGGGCGGTCGCTTCCGCGGAGAGCCGCGCGGGCGAGTCGGGCAGCTTCGTCAGCCGCTCGAACCGGGTCTCGAGCATGCCGAGCAGCACGTCGTCCTGGTCGGCGGAGGTCAGGGCGCCCGGGCCGCAGACCTCGATGCACTGCAGGCAGCCGGTGCACTTCCACGGGTCGACGACCGCGGAGAACAGGACGCCCGAGCCGGGCGCGGCCTTCTCCGCCGCGTCGTAGAGCGGACGGGTCCGGGCGACCGGGAAGGCGGCGATGGCGGTGACCACCGCGTCCAGCTGGCCGGCCGGGAGCTGGTCCTCGGGCAGGGTGCCGGCGGCCGTGCGGGCGACGGAGGCGAAGTCGGCGGCGGCGGAGTCGGCGGCGAAGGCGGCACGAATCGCGGCCGTCCACTCCGGCACCAGGTCGTACCAGACGGCCCGCTGGCCCTCGCTCAGCCCGGCAGCATCGATGGCCGCGCCGAGCAGGTCGCCGACCTCGTGGCCGGTGTTCGGGATGGCGTTATCGGGGCAGGCCAGCGCGCACTCCATGCAGGCTGTGCAGGAACTCGGGTCGAACATGGGCACGGTGCGCCGGAAGATGCCCTTGTTCTTCGCCGCGCCGGTGCCGACGGGCATGAACAGGCCGGTGCCGGGCAGCACGGGGGCCTCGTCGATGGTTCCCTCGCGGAACGGCCGGGCCACCATCTCCTCGTAGTAGCCGGGGTCGAACAGCCCGCTGGTGCGCTCCCGCCCGACCGTCGGGGTCATCACAGCCGACAGCGACTCCCGCACGCCGGCCAGGATCGGGTCGGCTTCGATCGCCTCGAAGGCAGGGTCGGCGTAGTCGACGCGGACGGCCTTCATGCCGTCCCGGATCACCGCGAGGTTGGCCTCGATCACGGTTTCGCCGCGGCGGCCGAACTTCTTGGCCAGCTCGGCGCGCACCTCGGCCTCGATCTCGCCGGGGCCGCCCTCGATGCCCACCTGGCCGAGGATCGCGCCGATGAAGGCAATGCCCATCATGCGGGTCTCGAGCTCCGGGTTGGGGGCGTGGGCCCGGGCGATCGTGAAGGCGTCCAGCACGAGGAACTTCACGTTCCGCTCCCGGATCGTGCGGCGGGCGAAGGCGGGCAGTTCCCGCCACAC
>MTLC01001515.1_pt1 | contig 14231 bp, 13 predicted proteins | sample 1982451 | NCBI WGS metagenome assembly MTLC01 (sample SAMN05710165, study PRJNA340218) | biofilm metagenome | isolation source: sample SPH anode biofilm adapted to +100 mV | place: USA | collected 2012-02-03 | reverse complement strand
GGAAAATTGTTTATATCCATGATTTATGCTCCTTTCTTTTGCATTTTATATACCTTGCATATAACGAATATGCACCGCCCACATTGTGAGTGTTCTACAATTAAACTAAAGATCCCTCCAAAACTTTAATTCATAAAAAAGACTTACTATATAAAGTAAGTCTATGTAATGTATTTTTTAAATTTCATGATATTTTAAATATCCAACTTATTAGAGCAAAAAGAATAGTCCATATTAATGTAATTTTTGCTATTAACATGTTTTCATTATTATTACTATCTATTATCCAATGGTATAAAAACTCTAAAATTCTATATGCCAAATATAAAATAATACAAGTCAAAACAAATATCCAAACGACTAGTAATGAAGTTACCGCTTTATTTTTAATGGAATTAAGAAGTTCAGCATATACAAATAGAGACACATAAATTGTGCCAAAATAGATAAAAGTGGCCTTAAATTTATTTTGTAATATAAATAAAACAGAAATCAAAAGTAATGCGAACGATAAAGTAAAAAACGAGATTTCATTACCGCTAAATTGCTCGATATAATTTTTCAGACTTCTGAATGGATATTTCAACAACAGATTTATTCTTATGTTATACTCTATTAAAACTGTTAAAAATATTGATAGCGAAATTCCTAAGAAAAAGAAATGACCTTTTTTCTTAGGCTTTAGATGCGTCCTTTTTATTATATATTTTCTAAATTTATATTGTCGATGTTTTTTCATTATAAAATCTAAAAGTTGATTCACTTTATCCATTACTACCCACCAAAAATAATATAAACGCTCCTCCAACTGTAATACCTAAAATGGCTTGCAAAATCGGGATTTTTATATAGTGGATAATAAGAAAAATTGAAACTAAATAGAGTATCACGCTCAAAATATATAAAATAGGATTGTCATTAAACAATACTCTAGCATGTGTAAAATAATATAACAGAAATCCAATAGCAAAAATAAACAGACCAACAGCAAATAAAAAATATTTCATCGGTTGATTATCATTGTAGGACAGTAAAGATAATGAATTGTCATAATTATTAGATAGCAATATTTCATTCAACTTGAATAATTTGAAGAGAAAATATGCCAAAACACCTGAATAAATAACGTTAATTGAAAATAGTACTTTCATAATCAAAGTTACCTTTTCTTTCTTTTTAATAAACATAGTATACCATCTTTCGTTTAAATTTATATACCTTGCATATAACGAATATGCACCGTCCACATAGTGAGTGTTCTACAATTAAACTAAAGGTACCCTTTTTTAAATACAACTCAATAATTGAGCTTTTGATTGCTTATTCAACCAATGAAATGTACCAAGGTTTCGGACTTTAACCATAATTTGAGGTAGACTAAAGCCAAACTCAGCCAATTCATCTGTGTAAGACACCAAGTATCTGACACAATTGTCAATCGTCACACAGAAATTATAGACAACATCTTGATAACGCCTGTCTAATTCTAGTAATTCTAAAACATAATCAGACCAGATACTGATTGTTTTATCGTCCACACTTGCGTGATTCTCAATTGTTTCTGGATTGAGTTTATGCAACTTATCTTGTATTGCTTGTTTAGCTTCAAGACAAAGTAAGTCGATTTGTTTTTCGTACTTAATAAGCAATTCACACCAGACCAAAATTTCATTGATTTTGGCATAGGGCGATAAGTACAAGTCTTTTTTAAAACTTGCGACTTTTTGCTCAAAAAAATTGAAGTCCTCTATCATCTGGACTTCATCATTCATTGCACGTATTCTAAAATCTGTTAAATTCATAGATTATTTCCCCTCTACATACCAGAATTGTTTAGCTTCATCAGCCGTAAATGTTCGATAAGACACAGTGAGTGGTGGTAGTCCTGTCACATTCATTTCTGAAATCAAAATAGAGCCATCATCTTTGACTTGTTCCACAAAAGCCACGTGACCATATTCTGGACTTGAACCTGCTTGACCATGGACAAAACTTAGGGCAGTATGGCGTTTAGGGTCATGAGAGACAGAATAACCTGCCTTACTTGCCCAATCGCCACCATTGCCCATGAAACTATCAAACTTAATGCCTAACTGATAAGCCCTGTTATATACGTACCATGTGCATTGTCCTTGTGGATATGAACCAGAACCATTATAGGCTTGACCGCTAAATGGTGTGTCAATAGACCAACCACTTGGCACATCAGTTGACATCACACCATTGACAGACTGCCCATTTTCGCTACTAAAGCCTACATGGTCTTTGAGTAAGTCATACCACTTTTGGGCATCATCTTGGAGCTTGTCAGCCTTTGTTTGACCGTCACTAAGTGATACACCCTCATAATGTTGCGACCAGTCTAAACTCGCTTGTTTAGAGTCAGTAGAGACACTCACAAGGTCTTTTGTTCTCTTGTATGCACCGTTTAGTTCAGTAGACACAAGTTTCAACTCAACGTCCATTGAGAGTGTTCTACTTTCAGCCTTAGACCAACGATTGCCATTGACTGTATTAGACCAACCAGACCATTGAAAGATACCTGCCACACCACCGCCGATATTTTCGGCTTTAGGGTCAAAGCCTGACTCCCTTTCAGCTACTGCTAAAGCACCACTTGCACCTTGAATGCTAAAGCGTTCTTTACTCATAAGATAGTTAGCTATATCAATAACATTTTGGGCTTTTTCTTCTGAAATATTAGCCTTACTTGCTAGGTCTTTTGATGTAATATTTAGACTACCCGCAGAACTCGAAAAACTATCCGCATTAGATGAAGTGCCACCTGCCACAATGACAAGTAAAAATATAAAAAAAATAGGTATAAACATACCTATCAGAAATAAATGTTTTCTTTTTTTCAATTATGCTTAACCTTTCTTTTATTTGATATAATATTTGTTATGGAAAACATACTAAAAATTTTTTTTGATGGAAAATCTGAACCAGTTTCAAATACTATTAAAGATTTATCAAACAGCTTTCATCATCAACCTGAAACGTACTTTCTTTTTGCTTTCTTCATCATTTTTTTAACAATTATTGACAATGGTAGAGTCAAATTACTATTTCAATACATTAAAAATATTTTTATTTTACCAAAGTGGTTAAAAATTCTTTCTTTTTCTTAAAAAAATATTCAAAATATTTTAAATACTACTCTTAAAGTTCTAGCTAGTTCTGGTTTGATAAATTTTCCTTTAATATTGTTCTTCTCTGTCTTAAAACTAGATTCATCTAGAATATTATTTGCAACACTTTTCCTTACGAATCTTTACTCTTTTTATATCGTATTATGGATAAAAATTTGCTTGATTAATCTTTCAAAACCTTCAACCACTTTCAGATTTAAACTACTATTAAACAAAGTTTCTAATATAAAAGAACATGAATTGCAATTAATATTATTATGGAGAAAGACTACAAAATATCTACTTGCCTATTTTTTATTAACACTACCATTTTTACTTATCTTTTCTTTCCCAAAGCAAATAGAACCAATAGCAATTTTCATATTGTTAGAAGCATTATCTTTATTTTTATTCTATACATATTATTTTGAAGAATTACACCATGCAGATATAGATAATAATTAAGAAAAATAAACATAATTCAACTATTTCCCAATCTAATCCCAGTACTACATATTCCAACAATACCAAGATAATAGAGTTTAGGAAAAAAACTGAAATAATTTTACCTAGACTTTTTTGTTTATATACAATAAACATACAAATTAACATGATTATTGACGGAAATATAAAATTTGCAATTAAATAATATTCTTTCAGTAATAACCAATATTCAAATATACCTACAAGAGACAAAGTAACCATATAAATAATCGTACTTATGTAAATAGATGTTCTTTTTTTCATTTGTTTTCCCCATAGGTATATTTGGATACCTCATTTTTTCTTGAACAACGTTACGACAAACCAAACAGGGATAGCAACTACCCCTACAAAAATATACTTGATGATTTTCATTATGATTTTCATTATGATTTTCCTTTCCTTTCAATAATACCGCTATCGAAAATACCACGTTTTGCGTTGGCGGTTTTGATTTTAATATCACGTTTTTGACTTTTGTCAGAAGTCGGTAATTTAGGCTTTTCAGTAAATAGTTCTTTACTCAAACGATCGACTTGACCTTTCTTTCTAGCTTTTCTAGTTGAAAGGTCATTTTTAATGCCGTCTGAAAATTTGCCTTTGAGTTCATCTTTTCGTTTCTGATAATTGATAGCTTGTGAAGTTTTATTTCTCAAAGTCTTATTTTCAGAACGCTGTATTTTATTGCTATCAAATTTAGCTAGTTTCTTCTTAGCTTCATTTTCAGGCATTAGACCAAGAGAACTTGAAAATTTAGTTTTCAATTTCTCTTTAGAATCAGTGATAGCTTGCTTAGTATCTGAAAAAGCACCTTTTGTGTTTTCCCATTTACCTTTCAAGTTATTAGCTGTTTCTTTTCGTTTAGCTATTGCAAGTTGTTTAGCTTTTTCATCTTGACCAAAACGTATTTTATCACTTGCTTTAACTGTACCTTTAACACCTTTTTTAGCTAAGGTTTTACCAGCGGTACCAGCTTTTTTCACACCATCAAATTTACTTTTTGATGGTGGACTAGATGTTGAAAAACTAGTATTTGGTAGACTACCACTAGGAGTAGAAAGAGCAGGTGTTTTATTAAATTTAAAAGGTTTTTTGGCATTAGACAAGCTAGGTAATGACTTGACAGAATCAAGACTACCTTTTGCCAATTCAGAAACACTTTTCTTAGCTGTATCAAATAGAGAAGTCAACTTATCTCTTTGTTTCCACAAAAGGAAATACAAAGCGAACTGTATGAAAATTGAAATATAATATGAATGTGACACATTTCTAAATGCCATTTCCACAAAGCTATTAAAGATAAGACCCATTTGCACACCTAATAGACCAGATACTGATAAAGCCGTAAACACGACTATTCTTTTTGCTAAATTACCAGCCATGTGTTCAAATTGTGGCAAAATAGACAAGACCAAAATAATAGGTGCTACAAATATCGCAAAAACAACAATTAACTGTAACACCCACGTGTACATTAATGTACCAACTGTAATCACAGTTAAAACAAAACCTTTAAACAAAGAAGCTAAAGCAACCATAAATTTATCGGCTATACTTGAAAAGCCTAATTTTGTGAAACCAGCTTCTTTGTTTTTCTTGGCATACTTACTGACAGAATCAGTATCCCCCTTTGTTGCAAGTAATGCCGTTTGTTCACTTTGTACCGAGTTATCAGGTAACTTATTGGTATCAAAGTTCATTTCCTTAAAAGGTTCTTTGACAATGACATTAAATAATTGAGTTTTCAAAGCATTAATTGTACTATCAGACACCTTATCATTTGTCGTTGAAACATTAGCCGTGAAATTGGTTGTAGAAGTTTTTTCAGTCGTATCATTTGCGATTGTTACCTTTGATAAGTTATTAATCAAAGAACTTGTAAAAGTGTCTGTAAAACTTTTAGTCACATAAACAATACGAGTAATGACATGTGTACCTTTATAAGCACCACTTCCACTTGAAACTGGTAAGAAAAAGACACCAGCTACTACAATACGAAGTATAACACCTAGAATCTTCTTGCCAAACGGTTTACCTTCTGACAAATCTTTGAATGCACTAATACCCACAAAGACCATAGCCATTGGAAAGATAACAGGTAATAGTAGTGCTTGCAGAATAGCCTGCATTTTAGATACAAAATCATCCAAATACTGAAAAATATCAATATTAGATACTGCCGATAAAATCAATGAATCTAATAGAAACATCAATTTTGAACCTGCAAAAATCAGTTGTACGACCCAATTAATGATTTTAGGGAAAGCTTCTTTTGTACCAAAAAAGCCTTTATCTTCAATATACATATAACTTGTATAAGCTGATAAGGCTGACATATCTTTTGCATTAATAGCGCCTGCTTCTTTTGCTAAGGCTTCTTGATAATCATTTGAACTATCAATTGTACCAGCCTTTGTTAAAATAGCACTATTATAAGCATTATTTAATGTTGTAATAGCAGAAGCAGTTTTTGTTTTATCATATCCCGCATTTGATAATTTTGAAATAGCCCCTTGATAGAGTAGATTATATTTTTGATAAGTTTCTTCTGTAATCGGAATCGCATTATTACCTTGTGTTTGATTACTTAGATTTTTAATCTCATTAATAATTGTTAGAACTGCTTTATACTCTGGAGTATTAACAATATCGCCTTGAGCATTTGTAACGAACTCAGGTGCTTTAATACCACTATCAGAACCGATAGTATCATTAGTGACAACTGCATTACCTGTGTCTAAAGCGTAGGCTTGACTACCACAAAACAACAGACTTAAAAAGGTTAGCGCAACTAAAATCTGTTTCATTTAAACCCCGCTTTCCAAGAATTACTAATATCTTTCAGAAAATCTGGTAAATATCTAATTGTCTTGATGAACGGTTCATAAAGACCAGTCATTTTCAACATCATCAAAAAGAATACAAGAAAAATGATACTACCCAATACCATATCTACAAGTGATTTTTTGTTTTTCATTGATTTTTTCCTTTCAACTCTTTATACTGCGACTAATTCTGTTTCGATTGTGTCACACAATGGGTTGATTTCAGAAACAATACCGTCAATTGTAATCCGTTCAGTACGTCCAAACGGGTCAGTAAAGAGACATTGTCCCATAGACATACTAGACACCCATGTACGTGTTTCTTTTGACTTAACAATACCATGAGTATCTAATATCAAATCTGTTTCAGTTGGAGAATTGAAACTAAACAATGTACCAAAACCAGTATCGTCTAATTCTGAGTTTGAGTCTTTGTGAGATTGAGAAACAAATACCAAGAAATTATTAAATGACCGACCTGTCCGTCTGATTTTCATGATAATTTCTCTACCCACATCAGTGATATTAAAGAACCATGCTTCATCAATGAAAGTAATTGATTCTTTCTTACTTTCAGAGCCAAATTTATAACAGAATTGTCCTAAAGCATAAAGAGCGACTAGAGATTGTCTTTGATTTTCAGTAATACTTGTTTCACTTGTTGGTAATTCAAGACCAGTTACTTCAATAATTGAAATACGTTTTGACATACTGATTGCTTCATTTTGACCGTCAGAGAAACAAAGAGATAGAGTAGAATTGCTCATTTTTTCAAGTAGTAACTCAGCAGTAATTCTCACTCTGTCAGTATCACTTTTCGTGAGTGCTTCCATGATATTTTTAGTCCCAACTTTTTCGCCATTTTCACGCAAGACTAAATATTTTTCAATCATTTGTAACAATTCTTTTTCAAATTGTTCATTTTGTTTCAAGTCGTAAAACTCGCCTATCATAGAAATAATCAAGTTTTTAGCTTCTTGTCCTGTCAAGAAAACTAGCGGGTCAAGGACACCATGATTTTCAGAATTTCTAGCGTCAACTGTCACAAAATTAATCTGTTTGATATAGTCACATATTTCAGGATAAATACCTTGACTTTCATAGTCATGTAAAATCTTCATGAATTGTTTTCTAACCTCAGCTTTAGGGTCAAAGTAAAGCAATTTTGTTTTCAATATACTATTCATGATGAATGTTTGCTTAACAAAAAATGACTTACCCATGCCCATTTGACCTGTTACTTTTACAAGACCATCAAAGCTGATTTTACCCTCGACATCTAACTTATTAGCTTGTAACAGATTATAATAAACAAGATTTCTCGAATTCTGGAGTGCTTCTTTATAACCACCAGACCAACGGTCATATCTTGAATCCACTCTACCCATATATAAGCCAACATCAGAACCTACTTTTTGACCAGTAAAAAACAGACTTTCTGCGAAGCCTGCCATTGTGGTTGTCTGTAGGTATCTGCGTTCATTCTCAAATAAAGGCTCAGTCAATCTATGCTTATAAAAAAGATAAACTTGGTCGTCTTTAGCACGTGCCAATTCAATACCAATTTTTTTGAAATTGCGCATGACGATTTTTATTTTTTCTTGTAAGCGGTCGTACTCATCATCGTAGATAAACAGTGATTGAAGATAAGAGATAATTGTTTCGCCACGGTTTGATTTTTTTACTAAATCTTCTGAAAGGGCTTCTGCTTGTCCAATTTCATCACGGACAATACCATTTCTCATGGCAATATCTTCATTTGTTTTTTTATGTTTTTGCTTAGCACGATTGGCACGTTGTTGCATTGAATTAAAGCCATTCTTCTTAGCAAAGATAGCCTTTGTTTGTACCTCTGTATCAAAACCTAGTAATCGCCGTCTTTCGATAAAGTGATTATAAGATAAGTTTGACGGTGGTATTGCAATCGGCAATATAGCTAAGTAAGTTGTTTGCGCACCGTCGCTTAAAGTTAAAATGCCATAATTTTCAAAACTAACACCAGCACTGCCAAAATTATCAATGTTATTTTCAACTTGAATTACTTCAAGTTCTTTATCAACCGACATACCACGTGAGTATTGAACAGTATTGACAAAAATTGTTTGGTCTTTCGTTGGCATATAGCCATTAAGTGGTAACAGTGTTTGATAAATTTCATGATTGAGTTCTTCAAATCGTTCATACCAATCTTCATCAAAAGTGACATCAGTACCAATTGTTGCCATTACTCTATTTGAAAAATCAGCAATAGCTGTTTTAAGACCGTCTTTAAAATCAAGTGAAACATGATTATTTCTAAGTGGTATGGTTAAAAAGAATCTATCCTCAGACACTTCGCCAATTTGCTTTTTAAGTTCTTCGGCTTGCCTTTTCATAAGATATAAGCCAAATTTTTTAGTATCTTCTGCTAAATCCTGTTCCAAAAACTTATAATTATGTGTTGCTTCCGTAGAAAATGGAATCGTTGAGACTTCAAAGCCACCAAAAACTTCTAAATCAGATAAGGTATCAGCTACCAAATCCTTAAATTCATTTTTCAGTGTAATATCTACTGTATTAACAATCGTTTCAGGAATTTCATACATTGCATAGACATCAAGATTTGACCGTAACATCAAATTACCGTGAAAAGCAACAATCCCATTTCTTTTATTCAAATTTCTAACTCCTTATTTTCTTTATAAGATTACCTTGTGATAGGTAATGTGTGTTTTTTCTTCTACCGTAAATCAACCAATACATGATTTTATCAAACAAATATCTATGAAAGAATTTACCGTCAATCTTTAAATCAGCCACAGGGTCAGCAAAATTCCAAGCAATTAAAGCTGAGAAGATGAAAGCCCAATATATCGAAAAGAAAAACAACACTTTCCAAAAGAATAGCATTGATAAAGTAAACTCTAAAACCAAATAGAAAGCCCATGATAATTTCTTTTCACCAACCAAAGGTATTGGCGGTAGATATGAGGGCGCTTCTAATGATAATTGGTATGAAAATGTATCCCTATCAGGGTATCTTTCTTTATCTTCCATATTACAAAGAACCAGAAATACCGTTGATTATTTTACCAACTCCAGAAATCACAGAACTAATCACTACTTTCCATGCTTCAAATGTAGTTGGACTTAGAATACTAGATACTGCAAGCCCAATTAAGCCAGTCATCAATGCGTTTGTCTTATCGCCTTTCGCAAAGGCTTTCAAAGCACCAATACCAGCACCGATTAGAATAAGTAATGCGACAGCGTTTAAAATATTAGTCATTTTATTTTTCCTTTTCTTCTTTGAAATAATCTTGTGAGACACCGTGGTTTAGTGTTTGAATAAACCAAGTATCCCCATTTTTCTTAATTGACAACTCAAAATTTTCTTTATGAGTTGAATTGAGACCGTCTTTGAAAGAGACTGTCACAACAGCAGTTGTTGTACCAGAAACACCTTTAGCATAATAAGTGTAAAGTAACTTATCAAACTTATAGCCTTTAATACCGACAATATCAGCGCTCATAGTGGCAAGTGTTTTATCATCAGTTGTATAAGCCGTGAAAAAGGCTTCTAAGAAAGTCCCAAATTTTTTAACTTCACTTTCTGTATAGTCTTGTGTTTGTTTTGTCAGACCTTGCTTTTTAGCATTGTTACCTTGTAACTCACTTAAAGCAGTTACAAACGGTGTATCTGACACATAAAATCTGTCAGCTTTACTAGCAAACGGAATGTTAAATTCTACAGACCTATCAAGAAATTTACTGTTTTTATCTTCTGGCTTTTCCTTTACTTCATAATTGACAACATATGTAGCTAAGTTGTTTTCAATTTTAAGCAAAGTACTTGATACTAATTTCATATCACTTTTATTTTCAGGTAGATAAGTCATATTGACATTATCGCCAAAATAATCAGTTAGATTTTTTAAATAGTCGCCATCATTTTGAGACGAGTAGTTAAAATAACTTCTAATAAAGCTAGTCATATAGACATTAACTTTATTGTCTGTTTCACTTAACAAGCGCTTATCAGCAACAACTGAAACAGTTGGTTTAGACAATGCTTTTGACCGTGACATAATGGATAAAGTTGTTGCACCAATTGACAAACTCAGTAATAAGCCAATCGTGCCATAGACAAGGACTTTACTTTTGAAAGTACCAGAACCTTTAAGTGTGAATTTTTTCTTGGGCTTATTGATAAAAGCAACAGTTTTCTTGTTTTTCTTATCATCTTTAGGCTCAAACAATTCATCTTTCTTAGTTCTGAGTGTTTTCAGTAAACCTTTGTCTTTTTTCTCAGGCACTTTTTCAGGCTCACTTTGTTTTTCATCATAATGAGCAATCAATCGTTTAGCTTCTGATAAAGTAAATAAATCATCAGGTTTGACCTCGCCAAATTCTAACTCCTTAGCAACTATAATTAAATCACTAACTCTGATTTTCATTTCATGCGCAATATCACTTAGTTCATAGTAGAGTTCTTCTTGTTCACTCAAATTTTTCACTCCTTTTCTAATGGGCTTCGCACCCCATTTGCACACTCAGCTAGTTGTGGTTTAGCTTAAATAATAATTTTTGTTATAATCTAAACATGATAACATTTAAAGATTTAAGTAAACTATTCACTTCTCGTTTTAAAGAAATACACTTTCTATTGTGGATCACTTTTATTATCAGCAAATATTTTTTAAGCTATTTTAAAAATACTGTTGATATGATATTTCAACTTATGCCAAAATTTCTACAACAATATTTTCTTAATATACATATTTCAAAAGGTATGATAAATAAATTATATCTATCAAATTTAGTATTATTATTTATTCCGTTTTTATTGTAGTTAGCATATGCTTTATTAGTCATGTTATTACCTATCATTTTTGACAGAACATTAGTTTTTACATTTATAAGTCACTTCTTAGAATTAAGTACTACCATATTACTTCCATGCATATTATTACTACATCTATTAAATATTGTAATTAATAATAATTATCATGAACCATTTTTTACTCTTTTTAAAACTGAAGATTTTCCTTTACGAATAGGTCAAGCCTTATCCTTTATTATAGGACTTATAGTTATTTACGGAAATCCGGATAAATATAAACCCACTAAAGAAATCAACTGATACAAAGGCAAAAATTCCAAAGTATACTAATACTACTCAAATATATAAACCAATTGGTAGCATCTTCTTTTGATTTTTTATATACGAAGTTTACATGTATTATAATGGAAATCATGAAAAAAATATTTGTAAATAAAACAAAAAACAAACTATTATATAAATCTCCATAACGATATAGTCTAATCAAAATGGAAATAACCATAGAAATAAGGATTAAAATTAATTTATTTCTGTAATCCAAGTAAGGAAAACAATTCATAGTAAATTCCCTTTCTAAAGGGCTTCGCACCCCATTTGCACACTCATAGCTAGTTGTGGTTTAGTCTTGATTTTTTATTTTTTGATTTTGGACTTGATAGCACCTAGTGCTTTTGCGATTTCTTTATGTTTCAAGAAAGCAATCACAGCAACAATTACAACTCCAATAAGAACCAAAAGTGTTGCTTTAGCTTCCCCAGTCATAGGCAGACTAGGTTTAGCAGGTGTCGGTGTTTCTGGAGTTTTAGGTTTCTCAGGTGTCTTAGGTTTTTCGCCATACCAGTTGTCATGGTCGCCAACATCTTTACCAGAGATAGCACCTTTGGCTGATACAGTCGCTTCATCTGCGTGTGTTTCACCGTCAGCTAACTTTTCAAGTATACCAGTCGCTTCAATATAGCCGTCTACTGCCAATTCAAGTAGTTTACCGTCAAGTTCAAACTCGCCGTCTTTATTGATAGTAAGTGCCTTATCTTGATAAGTCCACTTGATGTCTTTTACATCTTGTTTACCCTCAATGGTTTTATCCGTCACTTTGATATGCGTGAGGGTTTCAGAGCCATTATTAGTGATACGGAAGTTGATTGTTTGAGCTTTATCAGCTAGTTTAACCGCAGTAGTCTTGGTATCAGCGTCTCCCTTGCCTAAGTTATCATCTTTATCTGAATTGTTTCCTTGACCTGCTTGTGGAATACTTTCAGATGATTTTTCAATATCAATAGACGGTGTTTCTGGTGGTGTTGGGACATCTTTGTCTGTCAAATTGATTTTTGAAAGACTGATAAATGGTGTTTCACTTGACACACTACCTGCCACAGTTCCCTTGATATTGTCATTCTTACCGTCCACATTGTCACTTTGTGAGAATGTACGTGTAGAAAATGGTTTTGAGAAGTCCTCATGATAACTTGCGGAAATTGTGATAATATCCGTTTCAGGGTCAGTTGTCATGTGGATATAGATAGGCTTGATTAAGTCATAGCCTTTTGGCGCTGTTGCTTCATCTTCTGTTAGCTTCCAATCGCCATAGACGAGTTCAACATTTGCGTAACCGTCCTCATCATCTTTGATACCAGTTGTGATTGTTTGTGTATCAGCTTTGGTGTCATTGATAGGTGTGAGATTGAACTTAATGTCATTGAAGCCACTTTCAGCACTTTCGCCTGAAATTTCAACTTTCTTTTGAATTGAAATTTTAGCTTTAATCACTTGTTCAAGTGATTTAGATTGAGGCGTGATGATATTTTGTGTTTTATCATCTTTCTTCTTAATCTCAAATTCATGGACTGTCTTATCAGAAGCATAACCAACTGGTGCGTTGACCTCTTGCCAACCGTATTTACCACTTGCTAAGTCACCAACATAGGCATTGAATTTAGCACCGTCAATACGGACAACGATATTATCGCCATGAGAGACCTTTTTACCATTAATAACTGACTCGGTTACCTTTTCGCCAGAAATCAGTTTAGCTTTTGGATTGTCAGACCATTTAACAATATCGCCTTTTTTGTGAGGACTAGCGCCAGTACTATCATCTAAATAGACGAGTTCATACTCAGCACCTTTGAGTTCAGCTTTACCTTGACTTTCTGCCTTGCCAGTATCTTTATCAAGTTTCAAGAGTTCATTTTCGCCCTTGATTTCTTGATTGTCACCTGACATCTCATTATAGCCCTTGGCAGTTTTAGCATTGACTTTAACCTCAATCGTTTGTTTCTTGAATGAGTTGATAAAGCCGTTAGATGAATTTGTTTCTACTACATCATACATACCAATAGGCAAGCCTTTGAAAAATGCTTTTCCTTTTTCGTCAGTTGTAGCAGTATAGACTTTACCAGTCTTTTGATTTTTGGCAGTAAAGACATTGCCTTTAAGCGTATAGTTGCCGTTCCACATATTAGCACCAGACTCAACACCAGTTTTGTTGACCTGTAAATCGCCTGTCACATTAAGCTTGAATGGTAGATACCCAAAGAGTGCCCAAACAATGTCCATATGGTCGCCCTTACCGTCTAAGTAGGTAAAGTCAACTAATGAACTGTTAAAGTGCTTTAAGACCACATAGGAGTTGGAAGTCAATAACGGAGAGTCTGTGATAACAGCGCCATCATCATCAGAACGTAAACCATTGCCTGAAACTGAAAGGGCAGAGTCAGGGCTAACAATGTAGCCTAAAGCACCATTTGCGCCTACCTCAGCTAGTTGGTTAGCGTCCACATCAGACACTTTCATAGCAACTAACAACTCATTGTTAGGAATTTCTTGACCGTTATCAGAACGAACTAATGATACAGTGGTACGAACTTTATTAATAAAGCCAACAAGTGAACCGTCACCAGTTGCACCGCCAGAACCACCGCCAGACTCAGATTGACCGCCACCCGTATTCGTACCAGAAACAGGCGTGAC
>MTLC01002575.1_pt3 | contig 14245 bp, 11 predicted proteins | sample 1982451 | NCBI WGS metagenome assembly MTLC01 (sample SAMN05710165, study PRJNA340218) | biofilm metagenome | isolation source: sample SPH anode biofilm adapted to +100 mV | place: USA | collected 2012-02-03 | reverse complement strand
AACAACCCAATCTATCTTAATCAGTCTATTGGAATGTGTTCAACGATAGCATATCAGGGTCTAAAGTTTTTAAGATGATTTGATTTTCAACGCTGCCATAAAATCGAAACTCATAAAATGCGCTAAACCACGACTCGCCTCTGTTTTCTCTTATTTGTAACCCCGAAAACAATACGGGCAATTAGAAACATAATAACGAAAACCGTTATAACCGAAGCCCCTGTAGGGACATTTAAAACATAAGAAATGGCCAAACCAGCCAACGATCCAATCACTGAAATAACAATAGATCCGATAGCTATCTTTTTAAAGTCATTGAAGAATAAATTACTGGTACTTTGGGGGATAGTAAGATATGACATTACTAAAATAATCCCAGCTGCTTTAATTGTAATAACAATAACCAGTGCTATTAAAGTCATCAATGAATAGTTAATGAATTGAACAGGCAATCGAAGAGTTTTAGCGTAACTCTCATCGAAAGCAATTGCTATTATTAATCTATAAAAGAGCAGAAAAAAAAGCATGACAAACAGCGCCAAAGCCAACATCATGACTAGTTCGCGAGAACTAACGGTTAATAGATTACCAAATAAGTAAGACATTAAATTTGGAGGTGTTCCAGGTGTAATGAAAATGAATATAATACCAAGTGCCATACCAAATGACCATAATATCCCAATGGCTGAGTCCTCTCTTAACTTACCACTACCCGTAAAGTAATGCATAACATTGGCGGCCATAGTAGAAAACACAGCTGCTCCCAATAAAGGATGAATTCCAAGAAAATAGCCAATTCCTATACCACCAAATGAAGCATGCGTCACTCCACCAGCAATAAACACTATTCTTCTGGAAACCACATATGTCCCCACTAAGCCACATAGTAAACTAATAAGCAACGATGCGTAAATCGCATTTTGAATAAACTGGTATTGTAATAATTCGATCATTATCTCATTTATGGACTTTTAATACGCGATGAGGCACAGGACCGTGTGCCACCAAATCAATCGGACAGTTATAAACAGCCAATTGTTCACTTGAAATCTCAGGCCCATCATGGTAGTGTAAAGTCTTGTTTACACAGGCAATGGTTTTTACATGTGAGGAAATTATTCCTAAATCGTGCGAAACCATCACTATTGCCATTGACTCATTCAATTCAGAGAGGAGCTGATATAGGTTCTTCTCAAACTCGCGATCCACGAAATTCGTAGGTTCATCAAGTAAAAGAACCAGCGGATCTGTCATTAAAGCGCGACATAGAAAAGCACGTTGCGCCTGCCCCCCTGATAGTGATCCAATTGGTTGAGAAGAAACAGCTTTAATACCTGTTTTCTCAATTAAATGGAGAGCTTTATCCCTAATATCTCCTTTAAAACCGCCAAACCATTGCCTTCGATTTAATGCACCGGATAATACGACATCTAGTACAGTTACAGGAAATTGTCTATCAAAATGGTTTATCTGAGGAAGGTATCCAATTCGCTTTCCTCCTTCAAGCTCAATTCCTAAAGTGACATTCCCTCTAACAGGTTTAAGTAGCCCGGAAATGACTTTTACAAGGGTAGTCTTTCCACCCCCATTAGGACCAATAACACCAATAAAATCATGTTCATTAACAGTCAGACTCACATCCTCCAATACCAATGAATCATGATAACCTGCATAAACATGATCTAACTTAATCAGCATAGCCATATTAATTAAAAGACTCACTTAAAGCTTCGATCAAAAAATTCATTGATTTCACCCAATCATACATCATTGGATCTATCGCTTTGATTTTTGCTCCCGTCTCTTTTGCAATGGTCTTAGCATTATTCGTATCAAACTGATTCTGGACTAAGATTACTCCTATTTTCTCCTTGCGAGCCAAATCAATAACTTTCCTTAAACCCTCAGCCCCGGGTTCTTTCCCCTCTTGCTCAATTGAGATCTGATGCAGCCCATAATCATCAGCCAGATAGGTTAAAGCGGGGTGAAATATCATAAAGCTCTTACCGACATGAGGAGCAAAGGCAACTCTTGCAATTGTATCGATTGACTGAATTTCTAGCTTAAGAATTTCAAGATTTCTCTGAAACAACTCCTTTTTCTCAGGCATAAATCCAGCCAACATAGTATAAATCCGATCAGCCATCAAAAGAGCTCTGGAAGGAGAAATCCAAAAATGGGGATCAACTCCTTCAGCATGATGATGATCTTCATGATTCTCCGATTCATGGCCTACTTCTCCAGTTCCCTCCTCATCATGATGATTACATGAACCAGCGATAAGATTCAAACCCTCCGAAAGATCAATGATGCTGATCTCAGGATTTTGTTCTTTAAATGTAGGAACCCACTGATTATCCATCCCAGTATTTCCAGTAGTAACATAAGCCATTGCCTTTGCAATACCGGCAAGCTGGGCAGGAGTAGGATCATAAGATTCATGACTAGCTGATGGAGGCATTAACACACCCGTCTGAATAGCATCCCCCCCGATTTTATCAACAAAATATTGAAGAGGCTGAATACTTACAATAATCATAGGTTTTGTAGAACTACTCTCTCTTGAACTGCATCCTATCAGAATAGCCATCAATAATATCACAGAAAATAACTTAATTCGCATATAGTTAGTTTATTAAACAGAAACGTTCCGGTTTTCTACTGTTAATACAACAGCAAAAAACCGGTAACGTTCAAAACTATATACAAATCTACTGATATATGGTCAAATTAGACACAACCGGATAAATAACAAAATAACCTAATGCTCCATGATTGATATTTCCTGACACATTAGCGGGAGGAGGAGAAAAGAGTGGATTTTGAGGAGCAAGTTGTTGCTGCATAAAACCAATATACTCAGTAAAGCCTTTAGTTATAACACCCGTTTCTACTCGTAGAGTGTCTCCTTTATTAATTTCAATTCCTTGGCTCTCAAATAACCACATCACGACTAGGCCATTGGTATATTTCCCATTAAAGAATCGATCTTCAAAAGCACTCCATGTACTTAATGAGTCAGTTAATGGTTGCCCATTTCTATAAGCTTTTATAAGATAATTATTAGAGTCTACAGGATCCTGCATATACCACATGAACTTGAAGGAGCCCTTAAAAGCATCGGGGTCATACTCTAGTTTAACAGAATCTACTGTAACAGATGGTTGCATCTTGGTTACAGCAGTATAATCTGTGTAGCCACCAATAGCCTCCTTAAGCTGAATATTTAAACGATACTTAAGGCCTGCTGTCGCAGTAAAATCGTCGGGTAAAGTATACTCTCCCGGCTTTACCTCAGCCAATGTCCATTGTCCATATTCAGAAACGATAGAAACAGTAGCACCTTCTACCGCAGGAGTCTGCCCACTTGCGTAATATGGTGCTGTCTTGGTAATATGTACAATCCGACCATCGGGTTGATCTGTAAGAAACGCCTCAACAACTAACTTTGTATCCCCATTCTCTAAATCCAGATCGATACGTTCAGTGCATGCAAACAAGAGCATGAGACCTAAAAGAAGAGATATATTTAAAATCTTACTCATAATATCTTAGTATTTCCAATTAACAATTAAAACTTAAAGTTAAACGTCACAGAAGGCACCATACCGAAAAGATAGGTCTTCTCAGCATAGGTCACACCAGGGTTATCCTCTTCTTCAACGAAACCAATTGACCATGCGTTCTTTCTACCGTATAGGTTATAAATTGAGAAATTCCATTCCCAATCCCATTTCATATTAGGATGCTGTTTCCTTTTAATAATAAATGAAACATCTAGCCTATGATAATCAGGCATTCTGTACTCATTTCTAGCAGTATAGACCGGTACAACCTCATTTCCAATAATAGCTCGTCCTGTAGGAAAAGTAACAGGGGCACCAGTACTATAGACCCAATTGGCCGAAAGCTGGTAACGAGGAGAGAATGCGTAGCTTGCAACAACCGTAATATTATGCGGTTTATCATAAGGCGCTTTATATGCCACACCATCATTGATTTCATCAATCTGTCGACGAGCTACTGAGAATGTATAACCAATCCAACCCGTTAGCTTCCCGGTATTTCGCCTCAACAATAGCTCAAAACCATAGCTCCACGACTTCCCGACTCGTAGTTCCGACTCAAGGTACTTATTGAAAAAGATATCTGCATTATCTTTAAAATCCAAAGTATTACTCATCCATTTATAGTAAGCCTCTGCTGAAAACTCATACTCAGAGGAAGCGAAATTCCTAAAGTATCCAACAGTTACCTGATCTGCCATCTGTGGTTTAACATTAGGTGATGAGGAAAACCAAACATCAAGCGGAGTACCTGCAGTTGAGTTCTGAGCTAACTGTAAATACTGACTGGTACGTGAATAACTAGCCTTAACAGATGATGACTCAGTTAATGAATAGGTCAGCGCTAAACGCGGTTCAAGCCTCATGAATGTTTTGTAAAAATCACCCGTTCCATACATTGACGAATCAGCCACCTCATACTTATTATCATATTGGTAAACCGTAGATTTTCCAACATTTTGAAAAGCACTCAGTCTTAGCCCATACTTTAGACTAAACCTTCCCAGAAACTGAACCTCATGGCTAACATAAATAGCACTTTCGAGCGCATGAGCTAAAGGCAATCTCAACTCCTTAAAAACGGTACTCTCACCTGTTCCTCTAACATAACCAGGATTAAACTCATGCCAAACCGTAGAAACGCCAAATCTTACCGTATTCTCAGGATGAGGAAACCATGAAAAATCACCTTTAAACGAATAGTCCTTTATACTTGATTCCCACAGAAAGGAGTTCGCTTTACCATCCGGAGTACCAATACTATAATCATATTTCGATATAATCCCCGTAAAATTAGAAAAGAGTTTATCTGAGAAAAGATGATTCCAACGTGTGGTGAATGTTTGGTTACCAAAATTCATGTTGGCAAACTTATTCTCAAACACATCCCTCCCAAAATATCCACTGACAAAGATTCTGTTATGCTCATTAATCTCATGTTGAATTTTGGCATTAAGATCATAGAAGTAAAGAGTATTATCACGGACACTTTTATCAGATGATAACGGTAGAAATATATCAGCATAAGTTCTGCGACCTGATAAGACAAAACTTGTTCTATCTTTTAGAATAGGGCCTTCAATAGTCAAACGGCTTGAGATGGTTCCTATCCCCCCAGTTGCCGAGAACTTCTTAAGATTTCCATCCTTCATTCTGACATCCACTAAAGACGATAATCTTCCTCCTGAAGATGCAGGGATATCACCTTTATAAATCTGCACATCTTTAATGGCATCATTATTAAATACGGAGAAAAAACCCATAAAATGACTGGCATTATACACAGTAGCTTCATCTAAAAGGATCAGATTTTGATCCAGACCACCACCACGCACACTAAAGCCATTAGTTCCTTCAGCTGCAACCTGAACCCCTGGAAGAAGCTGTAATGCTTTAATAATATCTACTTCACCCATTAATGCAGGGATTGTCCGAACCTGCTTTATATCCATCTTTACTACTGACATCTCGGCTCTTTTGACATCCTGAACAATCTCTTCGCCTTTGATTTCAACTGTACCTAATTGAGTCGCAGATGGATCCATCGCTACATTTAGGTTTAACCCTGCCGAAAGAGAGATCTTCTTAACAACAGTTGTATAACCAACAAAGGTATACCTTACTGTATAATTCCCTTCTGGTAAGCTAAGTGAATAAAACCCATAAACATTCGAGGTTGCTCCAGATTGAATCTCATCTACATAAACAGTAGCTCCAATCAGCATCTCACCTGTTAATGCATCAGAAATATATCCTTTTACTGCATATCGAATGGCTCCGCTGTTTGCACCCTCTGAACTAGGTGGGTCGGCAGCAAGCAGTTTTCCATCTACTCCAATAATCAAAATCATTAAAAGAATAATCCCGCATGCTCTACGCCACCTTCTTTCAACCACCTTCCTTAGTTGATCTTTTCTCATAAACTTTTTAAACTTTTTTTTAATAGATACTAACACTTTCACTTTCCTGCTTTACACAATGACTCTATAACTTCAAATCACAATCAAATTCTAACAGAAACACAGGTTTAGACAGGTCTTATGAAGACATTAGACTCTTATGAATACATTTTGTTACACATTTCGAAAACAAAATTGAAACTTTTTAAATTTTTCATAAACTGATATTCGGTGAAACGGTAAAAGCAGTCGGTGAAAGCCACTTTTTAACGGATGAATAGAAAAACAATTCCGACTATAAACGTATTATTAGAAGATAACTTGCTCTCTCCTGAACTCATTAGATTTAAAATTTCAATTGTGCTGAGTTATTTGGTGTGTAGATTACCCCAAAAAACCTTCTCCCTTTACATTCTCCTTAACTAGTACAGTGTGATATACTCCCATCCATTTCCCATAGAGTTCAAAAAACGCTCAAAATCAACTCTTTTAATCACGAAGGAAGAGGTATTTATTAATGGGTGAAAGCTAATTCGATCAACGGTTGACAGATTTTTATCAATAAAAAGATGGACATGGTGTGTTGAATCATTGATCAATCCAAACGGAGTCACCGAGCCAGGTGTTACGCCCAAGTGCTTCATCATTCGTTCGGGACTGGCAAAAGAGAGTTTACCCTGTTTTAAAAGCTGTTCTAAGTCACGAATTGCCAAGTCATGTTTATGCTCAATAACAACCAGATAATGACGATTCCCTTTATGATTTCTAAAGAATAGGTTCTTGCAGTGGGCCGCCTCAATATCTTTCCAGTAAAGACTTGCAGTTGTAATATCCGGAGCTGGTGGATGATCATACCGAACAAATGAAATACCAAGTTCATCAAGCTTTTCCACCAAACGTGAAATTAAGATTTCGTCACTATTCATTAGTAATAAACGTTTTAGAATTCTTAAGCCCCTATTTCAATCAATATTTGTAAAATCTGAGCAGAACAAGTCAGGTTTAACTTAATCCAAAACAAAGAGCGTTTTGACTAATAATCAGAAAAGTGCATCGAGCCTGTAAGCGGGATCCTGTTCCGGGCAAGCCCGGCATCTATCATTTATCTAGGCTTAACGTCGCCATTAAACTCAATCGGCCTACCCTCCGGGATCGAACGAGCAGCCCTCTCATTATGCAAAGCATAACATCCCCGGTATATTTGGCCTTTCAACCCCTGAGGTTTACCCCCTGCCTTTGTCACCAATTGCAGGCGTGAGCTCTTACCTCACATTTTCACCCTTACCGGAGTCCGGCGGTTATTTTCTGTGGCACTTGCTGTCATCTAAAAAGATGCCTTCCTGTTAGGAAGCAGAGCGCTCTGTGTTGTCCCGACTTTCCTCTCCCACCCCCATAAGGAAGTAGCAGCGATAGATCGTCTCGATGCACAATTCTGACTATATATTTTCAAAGAACCTAAAATGGCTATTTCTCATGAGTAATCATCACATCTATAGCCCCTAATCCATATCTTCCGGATGAGGCTTGTTGATGCCATACCTGCTTATATTCCTTTAACTTCTGGATTATAGCACTCTTTAAAACACCATTCCCTATTCCGTGTATAAAGGTAACCTTATAATAGTTCTCTGCAATTGCACTCTCGAGACATTTCACAAAATAACTCACTTGCAAAGAGAGCATCGAAGCAGGTTCTAACGCCTTATAATCACTTACCATCTTCTCAATATGCAGATCTACCTCAGCTTCCCTGTGAGTGGTCTTATGCCTTGAAATGAACGACTCAGGTTCGGCCTGTTTGGCCTCTACTTTAATATTCGTCTCTAACCCCGCTTTACCTAAGAATTCACCCACGCTAAAGATACTTTTCATTGTACTTATTGGCAGAAGCTCATAAACAAATGCCTTCCCCTCAACAAATAAGTACTCTTTATAGCTCTCATCACGCATCAGTTTTGTGGTTTTAATCGTATACTCAACTGATGCAGGAGCTAAAATATCTATAGGCTTATCTATGTGCTGCATCAATTGAATGACACCATCACACCATTGTGAAAGCTTATCTCGTGAGATTCTATCAACATGTATGGCAGCTAAGGGTGGTATCACTCCGTAATCAACACCTCTCCATCCACCCTTCTTTCCCCTGATAAACCAATTATACAAAAAGTCATGATCAGAGAAATTAACAATCATAACATCAATATCTCCGGTTATCAACCATTTCTGATCTGACGGAATAAAAGCAAGGTAAATCCCGGATGGATTTGCAGCTCTTCTTGCTGTCGAAGGTAATGGAATAATCCGATCATCTTCAAAAGCCTCCGTTTCCGGCTCCTCTTCGATTGTTGATGCAACGGAATTTATCCTCTTATTCTTACTGTTATCTGTGTTTTCAGGACCCTGATCAAAGAATCTACTTGCTGCCTTCCCATCTGGCTCTATCTTCACTAAGTCAGATACTGCAGTCGGTATATCAAAACCATCATCTATCGCTACATTAACAATTGAAGGACTAACAATCTTAGTCACAACACCCCCACCGGTGGAACTTAAAAAACGAACCCGGTCACCAACCTTGAACTTCATCATAGTTTTATTTGGCCACAAAGGTAAAAAGAATGACGGAGTTAATTGAACTACAATTTTGTTATAAGTACTGACTTTATAAATATTCCGGGAAAATTATTTCATATCTTGCAAATCATTTTAAAAGAGCTTTTTCAATCTTCTTTTTTGAGATAGATATCATAGACAACTTGGGTATAAATAAGACAAATTGACAGTCTATAAAATTGAGGCTTCATAGACCATTCTGATAACAATCGATTAATAACATAACTTATGAAAAGTATACTCCTCACCCTTATCCTATTTTTCCAGATCACCATTACTCTAACGGCCCAATCATTGGAATCAAAAATTAATGAGATAGCCACGGAATTTGATCTAATGGGTTCAGCCGTTGTTGTCTTCTGTGACTCCGACTCAATGCAATATTACTTCACAGGTAAATCTGATCTGGCAAGAAATATTGATATAGCACAAAACACCAAATTCAGAATTGCAAGCATTTCAAAAACGATCACAGCCATTGCAATCATGCAACTAGTTGAACAGAATCTTCTTGACCTTGACTCTGACATCGGAGATATCCTGGAATATAGCGTTCGGAATCCGAGTTTCCCTAACCAAAAGATCACAACCAGAATGCTGCTATCACACAAATCATCAATAGTTGACGGATCAACCTACGATAACTTCTTATCAGCAACATATAACAACTACCCTATCCCAAATTTAAATCAGCTTCTAACTCCGGGAGGAAACTATTATAGTACCAATCAATTTATTACTCGAACACCAGGTACCTATTTTAACTACTCCAATATTAACTTTGTCATCTTAGGTACAATCATTGAGAAGTTATCAAATCAACGATTTGACACCTATTGCCGTGAACACATCTTTCAACCACTTGGCATAGACGCCTCTTTTAATGTTAATGATATTATAAATATTGATAGTATAGCTGTATTATATCGTAAAATCAACAACAATTGGGAACCTCAAGTTGATAACTATCAAGGAATCCAACCAGTCTTCACTAATTTAACTGGATATATCCCCGGAACCAATGGAGCAAGATTCAGCCCACAAGGAGGATTAAGAATCTCCGCTATCGATTTAGCTAAAATCTTCCGAATATTAGCCAACATAAACTCCTCCACAGTCTCTATCCTAAACCAATCAAGTATCAATTCGATGCTTTCTGATCAATGGACATTTAACGGCAGCAATGGAAATTATTATGGCGGACTTTTCCTCAGCTGGGGATTGGGCATTCATAGAATAACCTCCACAGTAGGATACGATGTGGTTCTATCTGGAAGTAGCTCAATGCAAGGACATACGGGAGAGGCATATGGATTAGTTAGTGACGCATATTTCGATACCATACGTCGTGTAGGCCTTGTCTTCATAACTAATGGATGTGGAAAAGGATATACTATTGGTACGACATCCGCCTTCTACACCGTTGAAGAACAGATTTTCAACGCAATTGAAACCTATGGCAATATTGACAATTGCCTAACTGTCAACATAAAGCCTACAGATAAATCTGACTCTAGATTTTCAATATTCCCTAATCCTGCAAGAAACATCTTAGAGATATCAATATCAGATCACACAAACCCAGTTACAATGGAAATATATTCTATTGATGGTAGATTAATTCATGAAACCAGATTACTTACAAAAAGGTCTAAACTTGACATCTCCAATCTAAACCAAGGCATCTACCTATTGAGAATAGAAAATACAGTAAAGCAACTAATTAAACATTAATCTTAGCCTGAGTAATAACAATGTCAATAACAAATCTCCCCTCTTACCATTTTGAACAGCCTTTAACATAGGTTGAACTTAATCGTATATTCTTTGTTTTTTAGATACTTTTACAAAGTATTATATAAAAAGGCACGTGTTTTGTGGCATCTTCTAACCGTATTCATTTGCCTTTTCAACACTGATCGATATCTATAAATAAAGTGAATCCTAATAAACTCAAAATAACTTTTCTAACCCTAATTAGTCTCATTCTTCTCAAAGGAAATATCCTCTTCGCCATTGACCCACCAAAGCTTTCAGGAATAGTTCAAAATGAAAAAGGAGAAGTTTTACCTCAAGCACATATAGCGATTTCACCAGGAAATATAAAAAGAGCCACTGATAAGCAAGGTAGATTTTCAGTAATATTACCAGATACCGGAGTATACACATTCCATATAAGCTTCCTGGGATACCGCTGCCTTCTACCTAAACCTCACCACATAACCTCAGATACGATATTAGTGTTTCCAATGACTGTGGTTGAGATACCTCTACCAGAGACAACAATTTCCTCAAATAGTTTAAACAATCGGGAAGATCGGCGCTCTATTACTTCTATCCTTTTAAACGACGATCAGCTAAAATCAAAAGCAGGAGCAACCTTTGTAGAGAGGCTTACTGCTATTCCGGGAGTAAAACAAATTGCAATAGGTCAGGGGGCAGCGAAACCTGTTATCAGAGGTCTTGCCTTTAATCGTGTGGTTGTAGCAGATCAAGATATTAAACAGGAAGGGCAACAATGGGGTGCAGATCACGGACTGGAAATAGATCCTTTTGAAGTTGAACAAACTGAAATCATTAAGGGCCCTGCCTCGTTAACTTATGGCTCAGATGCCATCGGAGGAGTAATAAGAATCTTACCGGCACTGATACCGGAGGTTAACGAGTTAAAGGCTGGCGGACAAGTTTTATATCGAAGTGTCAATGAATCATTCTCGCAGTCAATTGCAGTTACAGGAAGAGGGCAAAAATGGCATTTTCGTGCCCGCTTGAGTAACTCGGATTTTGGAGACTATAAGGTACCGGCTGATAAATTTTACTACAATAATTGGTGGTTGCCAATCTATAATCAAAAACTAAAAAACACAGCCGGGAAAGAACAATCACTCTCACTTCAGCTTGGTTACATTGGAAACCATAGTCAGCTACTATTTACCTATAGCCTCTTTCACAATAAAACCGGCTTCTTTGCCGGAGCCCATGGTATTCCTACTATAGCCTCAATGACTGACGATGGAGATGACCGTAACATTGATCTACCCTACCAACAGGTTACCCATCATAAACTCCTGATGCGATACCTTAAAATCTATGAGCATGCTCTACTAACCATTAATACCGGCTTCCAGTACAACCTTCGCGAAGAACACTCTTCGCCTCACAGTCACGGATTACAACCTTTGCCTGAAGGAACACTTGAACTCGCCATGAAACTTGCGACAATCCAAAACACCATTAAATACTCAATACATCCCGGCTCAAATAATGAATGGAATTTTGGAACCGACTTAAGTTACCAGGACAATCAACGCGGTGGATACTATTTCCTTCTGCCCGCGTTTAACAGAACATCCGGTGCTCTTTTTGCAACCTACCAAAGGAAAACCTCAAATAACACAACTATTTCAATGGGTATTCGTGCTGATTTAGCTAGCTATGCTATAAAATCATACAATGATCCATACATCTACCAAATCATAAAAGACTCAGTAAAAGCTCAGGAATATGCTCAAAGAAGCCAAGGAGTTGATCGTTTTTTCGGGGATGTCTCCTGGAGTATCGGCTTGAGCAGACCCTTTGCTGACCACTGGATTTTTAGAACCAATCTTTCCAGAAGTTTCCGTTTACCCTCAGCTATTGAACTCTCCTCAAATGGAATTCATCATGGTTCATTCAGACATGAATTAGGCAATAAAGATTTACCAACAGAGAAAAGCTATCAAATAGATTTTGCCATAGAATACACTAACGATGAAGTCACATGGTCCTTTTCACCATTTTTCAGCTACCACCCAGATTTTATCTTCCTGAATCCATCCGGAGAATGGTCATACCTACCTGATGCAGGGCAGGTATGGAATTATACAGCTGAGGAGGCTATCAGATCTGGTGCGGAGTGGCAACTTAACTGGAGGGTTAGAAGCTTTTTGTCAATTGACGTTACAGGCGATTATGTATACTCGTATAGCCTTACCAGCCATTATCCGATACCTCTAACACCCCCATTATCTTCCTCATTAACGGCAAAATCTGATCTACTTAAAAGAGCCTGGCTGAATAAACCGCTCTCTTTCTCTGTAACACTAAATGCCACCTCGTCACAGAACAATGTAGCACGAAATGAGCTAAAAACCCCCGGCTATCTAACGGTGGATACTAGACTATCATCAGCAATTCGGATTAGCAAGGGAGAGAAAAGCAACCTAAATGTTTATCTTAGCGTAACGAATTTACTTAATAACAAATACTATAATCATTTAAGCTATTACCGCTTTCTGGAGCTCCCTGAACCAGCCCGCAACTTCCAAATTGGTTTAGAATTCAATTATCGATAAACAAGAATGACTAAAGAATTAAAGGCTAAAAATATTGCTTTTATTTTATTCTTAGTAATAATTGCACCAATTATTGCTCAGGTTAGTCATATTCTTTTCCATCATCACGAACATTTGCATTTTGAACACCATACCACTTCATCTACTATTCAAAGTCATGAAGAACAGTGTCCAATCTGTAAATATGAATTCGCAAAATACACCAAAACTGAATCAATAGGTGAGCTCAATCCTCGCAATATTACTTATGCCATTTTAGGAGAATCTATCGTCATAATAAAGATAGAAACAGAATTTCTCCATAATTATATCCGAGGCCCACCGTCAAGAAACTAATTTCGAGTAATCCAAACTACTTCCATTCTCATTTTCATGGCTAACATTGAACAGGAGTATAATCAACAATACTCTTGTTAGTTAATGTCTATGTTATTGATTAAGCAAATCAATAAAAATCAATAACTCAGACATTGAACAAAAGAGCCATGTCTACTAAGAATTTATTCAAATTTTACAAAATTTCAAACAAAAAAGATTAAGACATGAATAAAAAATTCATTTTCTCTATATTGATCAGTTTATCAATTATTTCATTTTTTTTCAGTGGTTGCTCAAAAGATGAAGATAATACCAAACCAGTTATTCAAGTTGCTGAACCTGAAGAAGGAGACACTTTACTTCCGGGAACAACCCTCCATTTTGAAGCCGATTTTAGCGATGACACAGAACTAAAATCCTACAAAATCGACATCCATGGAAACTTTGATAACCATACACATAAAGCAGCCACCGCTGACAGTGCTATATGGAGCTACCAAAACTCTTGGAATCTGGAGTCTGGTATGAAACAATCGCATGTACATCAACATGATATTACCATTCCCACAACAATTGATGGATTACCCATTCGTCAAGGAAACTATCATTTCATGATTTATCTAGCAGATAAAGCCGGTAATGAATCATGGTTAGTGATTCCCGTTGTAATCAATGAGAACGGAACTGTTCATCCCGAATAGTTTCTTTTAACCTAGTAAAAAAGGATGCTCATAATTGAGCATCCTTTTTTTTTGCAACGTTCCTCCGACTGTTTCCAATCCTCTGATATTCAGCACCCCTAAAGCATCCCTCTTATATCCCTCTTATATCTCTCTTATGACTCTCTTATGTTCTCTTATGTTCTCTTATGTTCCCTTATATCTCTCAAATAACTTTTACTCGTCCCGTTCATCTCCAGTTCCCTTGAACTACCTATCCTCTCCTGTTCCCCTCCTGTTCTCCTCTTATGCCTCTCCCTATCCTCTCCCTATCCTCTCCCTATCCTCTCCCT
>MTLC01002488.1_pt1 | contig 14254 bp, 12 predicted proteins | sample 1982451 | NCBI WGS metagenome assembly MTLC01 (sample SAMN05710165, study PRJNA340218) | biofilm metagenome | isolation source: sample SPH anode biofilm adapted to +100 mV | place: USA | collected 2012-02-03 | reverse complement strand
CCGCCATACCTTGCATAATGGCGGGCCAATCCGTATCGGGACCGGACGCTACGAACTGAATAAGATTTTCATCAAATTTTTTTGGGGCGGGAAAGTATTTGGCATCGGTAATGATTTTTTTTTCCACAAAATACCAATCGGTTAAAAACAGTTTTTGAATACCGTGTACGCCCGCACCCTCAATGCGTACCACCGTATCACGCCACATTCCCAACCGGTTGCCATACATATAACGGTCGGCAATATTTACTCCGCCGGTAAATCCTATTTCACCATCCACAATGATGAGCTTGCGGTGGTTGCGGTAATTGATTTTGCTGCGCCGGAAACGGAGCCGGAAAGGAAGAAACGGTTTGACGTACACGCCTGCCTCGCGCAAGGAATGTACGTAGGCATACGTTAAATTAAAACTGCCCAGATAATCATAAATCATCCTCACACGTACGCCTTCACGGGATTTTTGGATTAAAAGTTCGCGAAGCTGATTGGAAATATGGTCGTTTTCAATAATGAAGAATTCGATATGTATGTGTTCTTTGGCATTCCTGATTGCCTCAAACATTGATCCGAAAATTTCTTCGGGCTGGGAATACACCTCTATTTTATTAAATGCGTAACCATCTGCCTCGTTGTTGGTATGAAGCAGCCTAATTAACTTTAAAAAGTGCTGTTTCATGTGCGTTTTGTCCAATTTTTCAAGGTTGATGGACGCTACAGGACGGGCTTTAATCCGGGTAATGCTTTTTTGCGAAATCATTTTTCGCTTGCGGTAGTCTTGCCCGAAAAGGATGTAAAAAAGCAAGCCTATAAACGGCAAAAATATCAACACCAATACCCACGACAATGATTTCGACGGATTACGGTTTTCCAACAGAATTACCGAAATAGCCGAAAAAATAGTGTAACCGTACAATACGGTTAAAACAAGGGTTATGATATGGTCTATTTGCATTTAATTAGAACAAAGAACAAAGAACAAAGAACAAAGAACAAAGAGTAAAGACAGAAGACAGAAGAGCTAATCCTCCAATCAACTAATCAACTAATTTTCCACTTAACTCATCACTGAATCTATAATGCATCCACTTATGATTTTCGATGTTTTTTTCAAATTCGATTTGCCCATTTTTCAACGTAGGCGCATTCACACCTGCGCCTATATTTTGTGGTGATATTTCCACGTTGGCTTCATCCCAGAATCCGGCGTCAATAAAGCTTTGTAACAATTTAGCACCGCCTTCCACCAGTACGGAATGCACATTTTTTAGATAAAAATGATGCAAAATTTCCTCTACATTACTATCTTCCTGTTTTAACAATACATATTCTAAATTTGGACAGCTTTCGTGTGGTGTTTTAGTAAATATTACGGTAGGCTGTTCAACATTTTTAAGGCGGTAACTTTCGGGAATAATTCCCTTTTTATCAATTATGGCGCGTAGTGGCGAACGTCCTTGCCAGTAGCGTAATGTAAGCGAAGGGTTATCTAAAAGAGCCGTGTGGGTGCCTACCATAATTGCCATATTCTCAGAACGCATTTTGTGGGTAAATTGTTGAGTAACAGCGTTAGAAATTTGCAAGGCGGGCAAAGTAGGTTCTTTTCTATTTTTGTCAATAAACCCATCGGCGGTTTGCGCCCATTTAAGCGTGATAAAAGGACGTTTCTTTTCCTGAAAACAGAAAAAACGGCGGTTTAAATGTCTTGCTTCCTCAGCCAAAATACCAATTTCTACGTTTATTCCCGCTTTTTGAAGAATTTCCACGCCGCGCCCTGATACCTTCGGGTTGGGGTCTAGCGTGGCTATGACTACACGCGGAATACCGCTGTTCACTATTAAATCGGCGCAAGGCGGGGTTTTTCCGTAATGTGAACAGGGTTCTAAATTAACATAAAGCGTGGATTTTCTGAGTAAAGACTTGTCTTTGACTGAACGAATGGCATTGGGCTCAGCATGAGGTTCGCCATAACGCCGGTGGTAACCTTCTCCAATAATTTTCCCATCACATACCACCACAGCTCCCACCATCGGATTTGGCGCGGTAAAACTCCCGCCTAACTGAGCCAGGTATAGGCAGCGAGCCATGAATATTTTATTATTATGTTCCAAATTTCAGGTTTCAAGTTTTTACCTGCGTGCCGGCGAAGCAAAGGTTCATTTTTCTGCCTACAATGCTTTGTGTGTTGGTGTCCAAACAACCTTTACTTCGTCTGGATAATTTCCAAATCTTATTCTCGGATAATTTATCTATCTGAATTTCCGTTCTATTTCTTCATTTGGAATAACGGTGATAATCGCTTTGCCGTCCGGCGCGTATTGATGGTTGTCGCACGAGAACAAATCGGTAATCAAACGGTTCATTTCTTCCGATGTTAAGCTTTGTCCTGATTTCAAGGCTATTTTTGCCGATAAAAACCGGGCAACTTTTTGCTGTACCGCGTCTTTTACCGAAAAATCGGTTTCTTTTACATTTTCAATCAGTTCCATCAATATCGGTATCGCTGAACCGGTTTCTAATTCCGAGGGGACGCCATTCACGGCATACGCGTTTTTACCAAAAGGTTCCATATCAAAACCAACCCAACGTAAATCATCTAAAACGCTTTCTATCACAGGCATATCTTCCATGCCAAGCTCCAATACTTCGGGGAAAAGTATTTGCTGCGAGGTACCTTTTTGGCTGCGAAGTTTCAACATGAATCGGTCATAAATCACTCTGAAATGCGCTCGGTGCTGGTCAATCATCATCAGTCCCGATTTTACCGAAGACAAAATATAACGCCCTTTGAATTGGAAAAGTTCCGTGCTGTTTTCCGCCAAGTCCATTTCCTGCTGGGTTTCCACCGAAGAAGCGATAATAAATTCATCGGCAGCGTTTTCCGGATTTTGTTCCGATGCTATGCGTGGTTTTTTTTCCGAAAAGCCTTTGTAAAGCTCTTCCCAATTCATCGAAGGCTTATCCGCACGCGACGTATTAGAGTTGAACGGGTTATAATTGGGGTTAAATGAGGGTTGTGGCGGTCGGATAGTGGTTTGACTGCTCATTACCGGAATATCGGGTAAGCCTTCATTGTCAAAATCCAGCGCGGGCGCCGCCTGAAACTTACCAAGCGACTCCTTGACCGAAGCCATCAATATAGACCAAATAGGCTGTTCGTTTTCAAACTTGATTTCCGTTTTGGATGGATGTACATTTACATCAATATTCTGTGGATTTATCTCGAAATAAATAAAATAATTCGGGTTTTCATCCGGCTTAATCAGTTGGCTGTAAGCCATCATCACCGCTTTATGAAAGTACGGATGGCGCATATAGCGTCCGTTTACGAAAAAATATTGGTTTGCCGATTTCTGCGCAAATTCCGGTCTGCCGATAAAGCCTTTGATGGTGAGCAAATTGGTTTCGGCATTTACGGGAAGCAATTGCTGTTCCAATTTCTTTTTGCTGATATTATCAAAAACGTGTTCTATACGTGCTTTGAGGTTAGTAGCCGGCAGACGCAACAGTTCCGTATCATTTTCCCGAAGCGAGAAAGCCACCTCCGGATGTACCAGCACGATGCGGTAAAACTCGTTCCGGATGTGCATCATTTCGGTGGAAGGCGATTTCAGGAACCTGCGGCGCGCCGGAACATTGAAAAAAAGATTTTTTACGGCGATATTTGTTCCTTTATCACACTGTACGGATTCTTGCTTAAAAATACGTGTTCCGGCTATTTCTATAAATGTGCCGAGCGTATCCTCTTCCCGGCGTGTGCGAAGTTCCACCTGTGCTACGGCGGCAATGGAAGCGAGCGCCTCACCTCGAAATCCAAATGTATGAAGGGCAAATAAATCGGCGGCATCTTTAATTTTGGAAGTGGCGTGCCGCTCAAAAGCCATCCGGGCATCGGTTTCACTCATCCCCACACCATCGTCAATCACTTGGATAAGGGTGTTGCCGCCGTCTTTTATTACTACCTGAATGTTTTGTGCGCGCGCGTCAATAGCATTTTCTACCAACTCTTTGATGACTGACGCGGGACGCTGAATAACTTCACCTGCCGCTATTTGATTGGCGATGGAATCGGGTAGTAAATGGATGATATCGGACACTTTTGAAGAGTTCTGAGTTTGAAGTTTGAAGTTTCGAGTTTTGAGTTTTGAGCCTGTTGGCGAGACAGGTTCCAAGTTTCAAGTTCCAAGTTTCAGGTTTTATTCCAAACTGTGAACCTGCCTTGTCGGCAGGCAGGCTAAAAACTGCAAACTTCAAACTTCAAATTAAGTATTTAAGAATATTTTTCGTTAAATTTTACCGTGGCATCGTTTACAAACTGGCGGATGCGCTGCTCGTCATTTCGTTTGCAAATAAGCAGTACGTCATCGGATTCTGCTACGATGTAGCCTTCTAAATCCTGAATTACGGCTAATTTGTCTTTGGACAATGCCACGATGTTATTTTTACTTTCATAATAGAGCGCGTCACATTTCAATGTTACGTTTTTGTTTTCGTCTTTTCCGGTTAAGTCATAGAGTGCGCCCCAGGTACCTAAATCTGACCAGCCAAAATCGGCACAAAGCACATACACTTCTTCCGCTTTTTCCATAATACCATAGTCAATAGATACATTGGCACAAGAGGGATATAGCTCGTTGATAAATTTTTGCTCGTTAGATGTGCCGAAAATATCTTTTCCCACGTTAAAGCGAGAGGCGACTTCGGGTAGATAGACATTAAAGGCGTTATCAATGGTTTGTAAATTCCAAAGGAAAATACCGGAATTCCAGAAAAACTCACCGGTTTCAAAAAACACCTGCGCCAGCTCCGCATTGGGTTTTTCAGTAAAAGTTTTAACCTTTCGTAAATCAGTGCCGCCACCGCCATTTACCTGAATATATCCGTAGCCCGTTTCCGGACGACTGGGTTTGATGCCGAGGGTCAACAGACTATTGTTATTATTTATAAATTCAAGCCCTTTTTTTATGGTTTGAATAAATTTATCTTCTTTGAGTATCAAATGATCAGATGGCGCTACGATGATATTGGCTTTGTCCGTCATAGACTTGATTCGGTGTACGGCATAAGCGATGCAAGGCGCGGTATTGCGGCGCAATGGTTCCAGCAATACTTGATCCGGTTTGAGTTCCGGCAATTGTTCCAAAATGGTGTCTTTATACATCGCGTTAGATACAATCAGTATATTTGAGGTCGGTACGATGGAAGTAAACCTATCGTACGTCATTTGCAGTAATGAGCGTCCCGTACCAAAAAAGTCCAGGAATTGTTTGGGTTTGTCCTTGCGGCTGAAAGGCCAGAAGCGGCTGCCTACTCCACCTGCCATAATAACGCAATAGTTATTCTTCATAATTACATCTGAATTAAATGAATACTTTTTTCATAGTTTGGCAAAGGTAATAACTTTAATAACAAAGTATTACTTACGCGCTTAAAAACAGTACTAAAATACGGATTATTTTTAAATATCCCAACGTTATTGAATAAAAAAGATGGACATTTTATGGAATTATTTGACATGTATTGATAAAAAAAATGATTATCCGCAAAGTGTCCTCAATAATCCCGATTATGCCCCGCATTCCGCTGCGCTACATACGGGGTTGTTCACGTTAAACGCCTTTGGCGTTCTTCTGTTAGGACAAGTTGCAGATAATCATATAAAGAAATAAGAGGATGATCTTTTAGCGTCATCCTCTTATTTATATTGTCTCGTTTTTATTGTTGGCACGAAAGTTACATATATTTCATATATACTACCACATTTTTCACCTCATTTTTTTCAACATTAAATGCAAAATCGTCAAAACAAGGTTTTTGCAGCGCTTTTAGTCTGAAATTAGAAAAGCCAAAACCTTTTTTGGGAATAACCAAAAGTTTGTATTCCATTTTGGAAGTATTATTTACATCGTCCATCACCGCTATGCCGTATCTTCCTGCTTTTATGGGTATGGTTACTTCCAATTCTCCATTTTTCACTTTCCCTTTTTCAAAGGTTACATCAAAAAGTTGCCGCTCGGTATTAAAGCTGTTTTCATCGGCAAAAAAAGCGATTCGGATAACGCCATTGGGATTAGGTTTGATGTTCTTTACCAAAATATTCATGGTTTGAGCAGCGCTCAAAAACTGGCATCCGCCTAAAAACAATAAGAACAAGGTATTCAATTTTCTTTTCATAACGGTAAGTTTTAGTATGAGTAATGAATTTCTTTTTACGATAAAAGTAATCAATCTCTATGCTAAAACAGAGGTAAAAAGAGGCGTTATTGTCCTGTTTTTAAAGTCTGGAACGCAGTTTTGTGTTCGGATTTTAAAAGAAAAACTTTTCGTCGTTCTTCGTTTGACGTTTGACGTTTGAGGTTCACAGAACCTGAAAGACTATTTTTCAAGTATTCGTTGGCGGCAAGCGGTGGGGGTTTCGCCGGTGATGCTCTTAAATACGGTATAAAAAGAGGATTTGCTGCTGAAACCACAATCATAACCTATGGCTTCTATGGAATATTTGAGTTGAGGGGCAGAAATTTGACGGATAACCTCGCTTACCCGGTAGGAATTTATAAATCGGAAGAAATTTTTTCCTAATTCGGTGTTCAAAACTTCTGTAATTTGATATTTTGGTATGCCGATGGATTCTGAAAGCACGTCCATATTCAAATCCGGATTTAAATAGGCTTTCTTATTTTCTACAAAATCCAGGATTTTATTTTTAATCTCGGCTTTTGCTTCGGGGGTAAGGATGGAATTTTTATATGATTTTATTTCTTCCGGCAGCAGCTCTTCGGTATTTTCTTCTTCCAAGGCTATTTTTTGCTGACGCAGTCCGTAAAAACTAATCATATAAATAAGAATAAGCAGCGCGCTGTAATTATAAAATGTCAAAATAATGTAATCAGCCCGAGAGAAATAAACATATACGGCTATAAAAAACACTATTACACAGTAAGTTACGTAAAAAAGCGTTACAGACCTCAGCCAAGTTAAGTTTTCATTGGAATCAATGTTTGATTTCTCATTCAACAGACGTTTGCGGTGATTTAAAATAAGGAACAGACTCCACGGATTATAAACCAACCAAGAAATAATGGTAGCCGCGGTAAAAATCATACGGAAGGAAAAATTGTCATCCGCATGAAAAAAAGTGTCAAACTCAAACGGAATGGCAATGGCGTAAGCGTACGTTTCAAAAAATAGAAAAGGAATAAGATGCAATAAATAAGCGTATTTCAGCTTAAAATCGGGGCGCGTGAGCGAGCGGATGTAGAGGGTAAGCGCCGGATTAAACAACAAAAAAGAGCTGGAAAGCAACGGATGACCATAAATTTTATAATCCAATGCACACGTGAGAAACTCGGCACCAAGCAATAATAGCCAAATATAAAGTATTTTGTCCGATACCGATTTTTCTTTTTTCGATATCATGAGAATACTTGCGAACAAGCTCTGCGCTACACCTATCCAAGCCAGTATTTCCATTGTGTATGTTTATCTTACTACCTGTCTAATGTTTTGCATATTAAAGGGTCTTCCCGTAACACTATTATTTCCGTCAAATCGGTTGTTATTCTGCATATTGTTATTGTCACGCGTATTTTGATTGCCGGTATTTTTACTTTTGGGAATGGAAGGGGCGCCCGCTTCATCGGGGAAACTTGGGCGTTTAGCGCTATCAGGACGTTTGGGGCGTTCTACTCTGGGAAAACGTTCAAAAACATCGTCGTACTTCATCGGACGTTCTTTCTCATACCAATAAAAATTCCGCAAATAGAGGTCGTTTTCGCCCATTTCCGTTAAGGGATACATCGTACCGCTGGAAGCTTTTGTAAGCACTACTCTTTCTATTTTTTTATTGTATAAATGAGCCGCAATAAAACTGCTGATGGTCTTATTGACGCCTATAAATTCCCGCGTTTTATCGTCTTTGACAAAATAGATGGTCTCCGCGTTCCCGTTGACATTGACTCGCCGTACCTGCCCACTATCCAAATGGGCGATAATCTCTTTGCCCGCCAACTGATTGAAATAATTGAGCGTATCCCGCTGAATGGATATGGCAGATTGCTCTATGTGGACCCGGTTAATTTTTTGATTTTTGGTGTAAGCGGTAATTTTATTGCCCAAAAGTTGGTTGTTTTCCGCCCAAAGTACCGGATCACCGTTAAGATGTAAAATGGAATCACGTGAGTCGTAGAGCAATGAATCACACATTGCCTGAATGTCTTTTCTGAAAACGCGTACATTTTTATAAGCGTCCACTTTATTGAAAATAGAATCTTTTTTATTTTTCAATGTATCGGCGCTCAGGTAAAGCGTGTCTTTGCTTGACCAGTCCACCAGCAAAGCCGAGTCAGTTGCCAATCCTTTCTTTTTTATTTCGTCATAAGATACGTAGTGTCCATACAGTGTGGACTTTTGTACCGTATCAATCATCATTACGTTGGAATAAGACTCGCCGTATTTTATCTTTTTATCGTAAAATATAGTATCTCCCGTGATGGATTTCCCTTCGCGGTGTTTTACCAATGATCGGTCTAAAAGCATCATACGTTCGGTAGCGGTATTATACCAACCGCGCTTGCTGTAAATGTCAGTTTCGTTTTTATATACTATGTGCGTTTTGCCTACAATATCGGCTACTTTGGTGGTGGTGTTGTAAATAAGCGTGTCCGAATTCATCGTAAAGTCGGGATTAACGAGTTTTACATTGAACCGGAATACCGCCTTGTGCGTAGCCGGCGAGTATTCTCCCCAATCGGAAGTAAGTTTATTAGTGCCATCCACAATTTTTCCGCCCGTATAGTAATACATCAGATTGAGATTGCGGTCGTAAATCATACTGTCCGTAGTAAGTGTGGTATTTCGGTTTATCATCCGTACGTTGTCGCGCAAGCGGGCTATTTTGGTGTTGCCGTCATAGTTGAGAAAATCACCGTAAGCCGTAAGCGTATCGCCTTGTACAATGCGCACGTTGCTGAAAGCATCAAAATAATTCAGTTTTTCATTAAAATAAGCGCTGTCACAATAGAGCAAAGCGTTATCGTGCCGGAAACGGACATTCCCTTTCAGTAACTGTACATCCGGGCGCGTCATTTGATCTACCGAAAACACATCACTATTTTCAATATTTACTAATTTCGCATTAGGTATTGCCAGTGGATTAGCCGGTTTTAATACTGTGGCGCCCACGGGAAGCGGTTGGTTGTTTTTAGGTTTTTTTGCAGCTTTGGCGGGTGGTGTTACGGGTTTCTGTTGCGATTGAAGGATTTCCTTACGCAATTGTTGCGGTTTCATTTGCCCGTAAATTAATGAAAGTGAACAGAAAAAGGTTATGACCGTATAAATCATAACCTTTGAAATTTTTATATGTGATGATAGATGCTTCATTATTTAGCAGTAAGCAGTAAGCGGTAAGCGGTAAGCAGTAAGGGGTAAGCATAAACTGACAACTACGCGCTTGTCACTTACCGCTTACTGCTTGCCTCTGTTTATCATTTTGTCCAACCTTTGTACTGAAATTCACAGTTTTTCCACTTTGGATCGATGGAAATATAAGTTTCTTTTTGTTTTTGGGCAATCCAGTTATTCAAAAAATCTTGTTTCTGCTTATTTTCAAGGATATTTTTTAATGTTTGGTAATCATCCATCACGTTGGCTTTGTGGGTAGGGATTTTTGATTTTACTTTTACAATGGCAATCATTTCTTTGTTAGTTACTTTATCCATCATTTCAAAGGCTTTGGATACTTCGCCCACGTTCATGTCATACACCGCTTTGGCTACTTCGGAAGGTAATTCCTGATATTCAAACTTAGAAGTTCCTGTTTGCGAATTACTCATTAATCCGGCATTCATCGCCGTGTATTTATCTTGCGAGAAACTTGCCACTGCTTGTTCAAAGGATAATTTATTTTCCCTGATTTTATTGGCTACCGAGTCCAATTTATTCATTCCGATAGCTTTGTCTTCCGGCGAAATGCGCGGACGAAGCAGAATGTGACGCGTGTTAATTTTGTCGCCGCGCTTTTCAACTAATTGTATAATGTGGTAACCAAATTCCGACTGCACAATGCGGGATACTTTTTTCGGATCGCTCAGGTTAAAGGCTACATCAGCAAAAGCGGGGTCTAATTGTCCGCGTCCGTAAAATCCAAGTTCTCCGCCTTGCTTAGCGCTTTCCTTGTCCTCAGAATAAAGGCGTGCCAACATACTAAAATCCGATGGATTAGCCGTAGCGCGTTCTGTAAACTCACGCAATTTGTCTTTTACGCGGGTAATTTCAGTCTGCGGAATGGGTGGATTTACGCTCAATATCTGCAATTCAACCTGTGTGGGAATGGTGGGTACGCTGTCTGCCGGTATGGCGCTGAAATAGCGTCTTACTTCCGCGGGCGTAACCTTGATGTGTCCTACGAGTTTTTCCTGCATCTGTTGGATTAAACCATTATTACGTACTACGCCACGCAATTCATCCTTAATTTCATTCATTGATTTATGGAAATACTCTTCTACTTTTTCTTTGGAACCGATGTTGGCAATGTAATAATTTATTTGATGATCCACTTGCGCGTTTACATTGGTTTCATTAACGCTGATACTGTCCAGCGCTGCTTGATGCAAAAATAGTTTTTGCACCGCGATTTGTTCCGGAATGATGCAGTAAGCATTTCCTTCTATTTTATGTCCTTCATAGCGCGCGCGCATTATTTCTTTTTCCACGTCCGATTTAAAAATGGCTTCATCACCCACAATCCAAATCACTTCGTCGATTATTTTCGGGTTTTGCGCTGACATATTTAGCGCGGATAAAAAGAGAACAATAAATAAAAATAGTTTTCGCATTGTAATAAAATATGAGAAGTTTCGAGTTTCAAGTTCCGAGTTTCGAGTTTCGAGTTTCAGGTTTCAGGTTCCGGGTTTCAGGTTTCAAGTTTGTGTTTAAGTAACTATTTACCAAATCTAATTAGCCAATTCACCGATTCACCAATTTACCAATTCACTAAATACCTTATTGATTTATAAAATTAATAGCGCCATTTTTCACGGCATCGTTGTAAATATCTTTTTCAAACTGAATAATAAAATCGGATTGTTTTTTATTCAGCATAATGTTTTTTATTTTTTCACGCGCCAGTTCCAGTGGTTCTGTTTGTCCGGCCAATACAGCATCTGTAACTCTCAGAAAATACACTTTGGCGCTGTCGGACGTTTCGGCAAAAGGCTTCCGGGCGACAAATTCACGCGAATCTTCCAGTTTGAAAGGCGCTTTTTTCAGCACTTCGCCCAGCGGTGTCCATTTATTTATATAATCAAAACTGATGGCGCTTTTTAAGCTGTATTTCTCGATGTTTTCCAGCGCTTTTGCATTGGGCATACGTACCCACTCTCTCACTTGGTCAATATGTGGTGCGTTTTTCGGCAAAATAAGCAGCACTCCTTTTATCAGGTTTTCTTTCAGTGCAAGTTCAGGGCTATACTGATGGTAAAACTCGGTCATTTCTTCATCTGAAATATCCGTAGGTACACGTTCCAATATCAGCGCTTGCTCGTACTGATGAATGGTCAAGGCGCGACGGTACTCTTCTACCTGAGCTTCAATGGCTTCCTTGTCTTTTACGTTTCGCTTGCCGTTTTCGTACATCAGCACGTCCGTTACCCACTTACGTATGTAGCGGTCGGCTATTTCGGCGCTGTCTATTTTATTGGCGCTGGCAGGAATGACTTTCTCCAAATCGTCCTTATACAAAAACTTTCCTTCCACTTCCAATATCGGCGTTCTTTTGGCTTCGGGTTTGTTTTGAGTGCAACCCGTTAAAAGTCCGAGGATTAGAAGGCAAAGTAGGTGGAACGTTTTCATAAGTTTTCATAAGACACGCCCCGAAGGGTCAAAAGCAATAGCGTAGGGCAACGCCCTACGAAAATGCAATACGTTTAATTTAGCCCTGAAAGGGCGTTAGAGAAAGGCTTGCGCCCCGTTGGGGCTTGTTTTTTGATAACAAGACTCGTAGGGCGTTGCCCCACGCTATTGCTATAAGCCTTTCAGGCTTTTAAATCCTTGCCCATTATTGCACACAAAATCAATGCCAAAATAAAGTTCAAAGATAGAATATTTATTTTGGCATTTGTTAAAAAATTAGTTTTTCTTAACCGTTTTCAGTACATTTTGGTCAATTTCCACCGGATATTTTTTTCGTAAGGCGATTATCCATTCTTTTTCGAGGTAATTTTGATAATCGGTAGTTACTAAGCCGCGTACATCTTCATAACTTTCCGGCTCGGTTTTCAGTATTTTCCCGGTGGTGAAACAGTAGGGATAATCTTTTACATCCGGCATGTTTCCTTTTTTGAATACTTGGGCGTCCACGACTTGGTTTTCTCCTTCCAGCCACAATCCTTTCTCGGTTTTTACGTAGCGGATGCTGTCATTCAGCCGTTTGTTTAGATATACGTCTACGGAATCTACGTTGGCATTTTTCACGATGGCTTTGGCAGCTGCCAGTGTAGGTTTATCTTTGCAGTAAATCACACGTCCTTTATAGCGGGGTTTATCCCATCTATAAGCGGTTTTATTCGCCGTAAAGTACTTTTCAAGCCCTTCGGTGTCTTTGCCCGCTTTTTCCCATACTTCGCGGTTACTCACATCAAACAGCAAAATACCGTCGTGGTATTCTTTCATCAAATAATGATACTCAGGATATTTAGTTTCCAAGCGGGAAATTTCATGCGCTATCAGCTTGCTGTATGCCAATTCTTTCACCTTATCCTTAATGTATTCAGCTTGCACCGTGTTTGAAGTAGGCGATGCTTGGATATATTTTGCTAAATCCGCCTGTGTATAAGCGTTTCCGTCAAATGAGAATAAAGGTTTATTCAATTTCTGGGCTTCTACTTTAAAGAGCGAATCGGTAGGCGCGTATTTGTTGGCTAACGCTTCAAAATCAGCGACAGCGGCATTGTTAAGCGTGAAATTATATTCTTTTTTCAGTTTTTCGGCAAAAACTTCCCGCACCTTCCCATTGCGTTCATCCTCACGCATTCTGGCTTCTAATTTTGGTTTGAAAGTTTCAAAATCCGCCATCGGGCGTTTGTCAAGCAATTTAACAATATGCCAACCGTAAGGCGATAAAATGGGCTGACTCACATCGCCTTTGTTTTTAAGGGCGAAAGCGGCTTCTTCAAATTCCGGTACCATTCGCTGTTCTACCCCAAACCACATCAGTTCGCCACCATTGCGTGCCGAGCCTTTGTCGTCGGAATGTTTTCCCGCCAATTCTTCAAACTTATCGCCGGACAATAGGCGTTGATAAATGGAATCGATAGTGGCTTTGGCTTTACTATTATCGCCTTCGGGGGTGGTGAACTTCATAATATGCGCTGCCAGCGCTTCGCCTCTGGACGCGCGTTTGTTTGTAACCTTAATTAAATGGTAGCCTAAAAAGGTGCGAATCGGCTTAGAAATGGTACCCACCGGTGTGCTAAACGCCGCGTTTTCAAAAGCGTAAGGCGTGTGCAACGCCGTAACCCAACCCACATAACCGTTATTACGCTTTACGCTGGGGTCTGCGGATACTTCCAACGCTAATTTTTTAAAATCCTCTTTCGCGGCGCGTTTGTAAATGTCCATTGCTTTGCTGTAAGCCTCGAGCGTATCTTTTGCCGTGCCGATATTCGGGATTTTTATTAAGATATGGCTTACTTCCACCTCGTTTTTAGTGCGGTTGTATGCTTCCTGAATCAACCTTTCGCCGGCGGCGCGGTCTTGCAGGTAAGGTTCTGCCAGTTGACTTTGGTACGATGCTAATTCTGTTTTGAAAGCATGTGCCGTGTCTAACTTTTGTGCCAACGCTTCTTCGACTTTCAGTTTGAAATTAACAAATAAGTCCACGTATTCGTCCAGCGTTTTTTTATCAACGACGTTATTTGAATTGTTTTTACTGTAAATGTACTCAAATTCCGAGAGCGGAACGATTTTACCATTTATCCTCATTAACGTAGGATCGTTTTTTGGTTGCGCCAATACTAAGCCGACAAACAATAAAACAAAAATACCTGCAATAAACTTTTTCATAAATCAAAAAAATCAAATTTAAACTGATAGAATAAACGTGCGACGGGTTTGAAAATTGTGTTTTTAATTACGAATTATGAATTACGAATTACGAATTACGAATTTTCAATCCTAACCTGAAACCTGAAACCTGGAACCTGGAACCTGAAACTGTCAATGCCTGAAATACGTTGACCGCCAAAAGCAATTTTTGCTTTAT
>MTLC01003982.1_pt1 | contig 14283 bp, 14 predicted proteins | sample 1982451 | NCBI WGS metagenome assembly MTLC01 (sample SAMN05710165, study PRJNA340218) | biofilm metagenome | isolation source: sample SPH anode biofilm adapted to +100 mV | place: USA | collected 2012-02-03 | reverse complement strand
CCCAGAAGTAGGCCAGAATAGGCTAGAATCGGCTCGATAACAGCACGCTAACAGCACGACATGCGGAGGGGCCATGGGCAAGGTGCGGCGCTCGTTCGGGTGGCTTCGCAAGCTGCCCTCAGGGCGGTTCCAGGCGAGCTACAAGGGCCCTGACCTGTTCCGCCACGTCGCCCCCGTCACGTTCGACACCGAACTCGACGGCGAGGCCTGGCTGGCGTCTGAGTCGCGTCTCATCTCCGCTGGCACCTGGACCTCGCCAGCCGCCCGCGAGCGTGCGAGGCACGACCGAGGTCTCACCCTGGACGAGGTGGCGACCGCCTACCTCGACAGCCGCGACCTGAAGCCCCGGACGCTGGCCGACTACGAGCGGCTGTTGAACAGGTTCATTCGACCAACCCTCGGCGCGATGCCCGTGCGTGAGGTCACCGAGGCCACAGTGGCGACGTGGTACTCCCGGCTGAACCGCAAGACGCCCACCGAGCGTGCGCATGCCTACCAGTTGCTGCGGGCGATCCTGAACGAGGCCGTAGAGCTTCGCTTGATCCCGAGCAACCCTGCCCACATCCGGGGAGCGGGCCAGGTGAAGCGAGCGCACTCCATTAAGCCCGCGAGCCTGAAGGAGTTGGAGGTGATCGTGGCGAACATGCCCGAGCGCTACCGGCTCTCGGTGTTGCTGGCCGCCTGGTGCGCGCTCCGCTACGGCGAGATTGCCGAGCTACGGCGCAAGGACTTCACCATCCCGCCGGAGGGCAGCAGGGGACCGGCGAAGGTGCGTATCTCCCGCGGCGTGACGTGGCCGGAGTCAGCCTCGAAGCCGGTCGTCGGCCCTCCGAAGACCCAAGCAGGTAGTCGGGAGGTCACGATCCCCCCGCACCTCGTACCCGCCGTCCGCGACCACCTGAAGACCTACGCCCAGTGGGGGCCAGACGGCCTGCTGTTCCCCTCGAAGACGAACGGCCAGCAGATACACCACGCCAACGTGGGGAAGCGGTTCAGGAATGCCTGCGAGGTCGCTGGGCGGCCCGATCTGCACTTCCACGACTTGCGCCACACCGGGGCGGTTCTGGCCGCTTCGACGGGTGCGACGCTGGCCGAACTGATGGCCCGGCTGGGCCACACGACCGCCGGAGCGGCGATGCGCTACCAGCACGCGGCCCAGGATCGAGACTCCGTGATCGCTGCTCAGCTTTCGGCCCTCGCGACCGGGCAGCCCGAGCCGGAGCCGGAGCCGGCGGCCGAGACGCCGGAGGGGGAGAAGGTGACTGGTGCTGCCGGGTGAGCAACCCGACTCGTTGCCTCCAGCGTTGGTCGCGCTGCTGAGGATGGCTCCCGAGGTGGGGCAGCGCGTCAACCCGATGATCGTGCTGTCGATGGTGGGGTTCAACCGCGCCCAGGTCGGTAGCTACCTGGTCGAGGCACGGTCCCAGGTGATCGAGTGGTTGTCGGCAGCGGACGAAGCCGAGGTCGTTGGTGACCCCGAAGAGGCCGACGCCTGCCGCCACGAAGCCGAGGGTTGGTGGTACACAGCCGAAGACCTGCGAGCGGCGCTGAACCGCTTCGTGTGAGGTCTGAGGCGGCGACGGCTTGACCGCGACGGGGAGCCCACAGGTCTCCATGGCGTGGTGAAACGTGTCGTCGGTGAGCCTGCCGATAGCGTGACCCTGAACGGGCATCTGGGCGAGCGGTGGGAGTCGGGGCGGCATGATCGTGGAGGACCAGCAGGATTCGACGTCGACGCCGTCTCCGCAGCCCTACTCGCGTCACGCCGCAGCGGCGTTCGCTGAGCGGTGGGCGGGCGTCACCAGCGAGAAGCAATACGACCAGAAGTTCTGGCGCGACTTCTTCCTCAGCGTCTGCGGGATCGCCGAGCCGGACGTGTACGTGTCCTGGCAACACCCGGCGAAGCGGCGGTCGACCGGAAAGCATGGCTGGATCGACGGGCTGTGGCCGAGAGTTGCGCTGATCGAACACAAGTCCGCCGGCGCGAACCTTGACGACGCCGAGGCCCAGGCGCGCGACTACATCCTGTCCGATGCCGTAGTCCCGCCCGTTGTCATCGTGAGTGACTTCGCGCGCATTCGACTCGTGGACGTGTTCGCTAACCAGCGCATCGAGTTCCCGCTCACCGACTTGCCCGATCACGTCGAGCGGCTCCGACAGATTTTCGAGGGCCGCGCGGAGAACCTCGCGCGCGAGGAGGCCAGGGTCAACGCCGAGGCTGCCGAACTGATGGCTGCCTTGTACCGGGCTCTGGTGAACGGCGGCTACGACGAGGAAGCGGCGCAGACCCTGCTCGTGCGCGTGTTGTTCCTCAACTTCGGTGACGACACCGGCATCTGGCGTCGCGAAGGTTCCCAGGGTCTGTTCGAAAGCCTGCTCGTGCGGCCCGACGGCACTCCGACTGCGGCGTTCGCGGTTGGCCCGATGCTGGCGCAGCTCTTCACGACGCTCAACCAACCTGAAGCCGAGCGACCGTCCGGCCTGGACGGGAGACTGAAGGCGCTCCCGTACGTCAACGGACGGCTGTTCGGCGGCGGTAACCCGATCGCGAACTTCACTGACGAGATGCGGGACGAACTCGTGCGGGTTGCGTCCTACAACTGGTCGAACGTCGACCCGATGGTGTTCGGTTCGATGTTCCAGGACGTCAAACCGAAGGAAGCACGCCGCGAACTCGGCGCTCACTACACCTCCGAAGCCAACATCCTGAAAGTCCTGAGACCACTGTTCCTCGACGCGATTGAGGAGCAGGTGCTGGCAGCGTGGGACGACCGCCGCGCTCTATACGACATCCAGACGTCGTTGTCCCAGAGTCACTATCTCGACCCTGCGTGCGGCTCCGGCAACTTCCTGATCGTCGCTTACCGAGAACTGCGCCGCATCGAGCACCGCATCGTGGCGCGACTGACGGGTCTCACCGGCAGCGTGCGTGCGCGCTCGGTCATCAAGCTGTCGCAGTTCCACGGCATCGAGATCGACCAATGGCCGGCTCGTATCGCCTGGACCGCGATCATCCTCGTGCAGCAGCAGATGGATCGCGAGCTGGAGCAGCTGCTCGGGATCAACGTTCAGTCGCACTTCCCCCTCAAGGAGCAGGCCTTCATCCTCGGCGGAACGAATGCCCTTCGCGTCGACTGGGGAAACATCCTGCCGGCGTCGGCACGGCAGGCCTTCATCATGGGCAACCCTCCGTTCGTCGGTGGCAAGAAGCGCACCAAGGAGCAGCTCGCCGACTCCGCGTTCGTGTGGGGCAAGGACGCCAAGTACGGCCAGCTCGACTTCGTCGCGAACTGGTTCCTGCTCGCAGCCAGACTCATGCATCGCAGACAGTCCGTGCGGGCGGCGTTCGTGTCGACGAACTCGATCACCCAGGGAATCCAGGTTCCGACCATCTGGGGGGCCGTGGCCGCTCTGGGCAGCGACATTGACTTCGCGCACGACTCATTCAAGTGGTCGAACGGCGCCGATAACGACGCCGCCGTGACTGTCACTGCAATCGGCATCAGCCCGGCGCCGAAGCCCGAGTTGCGCCCCGTCTGGCGCTACACCGATGGCATCCACGCTGACCTCTCGCTCCAGTCCCGGATCAACGGCACCCTCGCAGACCTTCCCGATGTCTACCCGGTATCGAGGTCGGCCCCACTCAGCGGACTCGGTCTGACAGTGATCGGCAGCCAACCGAACGATGGGGGGAACTGGTCCAAGCTGAGTCCCGACGTGGCTGCCGCGATCCGCAAGTCCGATCCTGTGCTGGCGAAGTACCTGGTGCGGGTGGTCGGCTCCGACGAACTGCTGAAGGGAAAGGAGCGCTGGGGGATCGACTCGCCGTCCATCACCCCGGCCGACGCCCACGGCTCGGCTGAGGTCCAACGGCGTGCCGAGGCCGTTGCTGCGGCCCGCAAGAAGTCGACCGAACCCCGCACCGTGGCTCTGGGCGAAACTCCGCGTGAGTGGCAGTGGTACTACCACCGGGCGACACCGAAGCTCCTTATCCCGCAGATCGCAAGCGAGAACTACCGCTACCTGCCGGTGGCGTTCGCCGATGCCACAACCCTCGTGACCAACGCTCTGTTCTTCATGGACGATCCGACCCTGATCGACTTCGCCGCACTCAGTTCGCGTCATCTGCGGGTCTGGCTCATCAATGTCGGCGGCGGCTTGGAAACTCGACCACGGTTCGCCTCGGACCTGGTCTGGAACACCTTCCCGTTCCCGGCGCTGACGGATGCGCAGCGCCAGCGAGTAGAGACCGCTGCGCAGTCGGTTCTCGACGTCCGGCTGAAGCACGGGTGCCCGACGCCCTGGCGTCCGAAGACGGACGGCGAGAACACCCTGTCCGACCTGTACCACCGCATCTCAATGCCCGGCGACCTGTTCAAGGCCCACCGAGTGCTCGACGATACGATCGATGACGCATTCGGGCTGCCGCACGGACTCACCAGCCTTGAACTGCACGGGGCAATGCTCGGTCGCTACCAGGGGCTCATCGACGCCGAGCGCGGTGCCGCGCCGTTCGAACTGGCGCCGGACGACGATTGACGCCACGCAGCACCTCCTCGACGCATAGCGTCCGCCGTGGCGTGGCCTGACGCCGGGGTAGGTGCTTCTGGGTGCCTACATCCGCTACGTCGACCCGGTTCCGTACGGAGCTCTTCCGCCCATCGGTGCCGCCCGCGAGGCTCTCCTCTGATGGGTCAGATTGGGGCTGGGCTCGGAGATGGGGCGCCTGTGGGGCACCCAGATCTTCGACCTCGGTATGTGCACGGGCCCCATGCGGGCCGCTTGCGATGCGTGGCACACCCACCAGCACCGATGGTCGGGCTACTGCTCGCAGGATTCGCTGAATACGAGATCGCCGAGCGGATCGCGGTCGTCGCGGATCTGCCCGAGGGTCGCTACTCGGCCAACGATCTCCAGATACGACCGCCAAGGCTCCGTCAACAGTGTCGACTGTGCAGGCACCTTCGTCGTTGCCTTTGGAATAGCGAGGGCAAACGTCATCTCCTGCCAATAGACCGGGGAACGGAACTCGATTGTGCCGTCGTGAACTTGCCGCGTCTGCTCGGCGCGACCGTCGAAGCGGGCGGTGAGTGCTAGCCCGTCGTCGACCGGGAATCTCCCGTTGCTGCAGTCCTTGTAGACGTCAATGATCGCCGTGCGAGGTTGTCGAGCGTCATCCACAAAAGCAAAAACGCCGCCGAGAGCGAGAAGCGCCGCGAGGCCGACTACGGCCTCGCTCTTCATGGCGCTAAGTCTGGTCGCGGTTAGTCGCTGCTTCGCATAAGCCCACGCAGCGATCAGGAATGACGTCCAGGTGCCGACAACGAGAGCAGGGATGCCGGTCTCGTCGGGGATGAAGGGAGCAAGCCACAGGGCAAGCGTTGCCGGCAACCCGAGTAGGAGGACTGCGAGCACGACAAGTTGGGGAACGGCGTGATTCCTTCGGGTGTCGTTGGCTAGCCGCCATTGCAGCGCAACCATGCTGGCTACGGCAGCGGCCGCGAGGATCGCAGCCGGTTGGCTTGCTTTGGAGATGACAAGGATGGCAAACCAGGTGGCCGCGCCGACCAGAAGCGAGATGATTGACTGTTGTGGCCTCTTGGCAAACTTCTTCGTTCCGTGCGGACGACTCACTGTCTTCGCGGCGACCGCTGAGGGTTCCCGCGACCGATCCGACCCGAAGCGCGCCCCTCCACGTCTCGCCACGTCGGGACTCTACAGTCGCTCAGAGTCCCATGCGGCCCAAGCGCCGTTGCCAAGATGCGCCATGGCCGCCGCGACGAGACCCGCTGCGCGATAGCACGGCCTCGACGGCAGTTCGATCGCACCTTGACAGCACCTGGAGTCGGAGAGGTCCGCATCGGCCCTGCAAGCGCGTGCGCGGGCAACGCTCAAGGGCCTCGTCCAGCCCGTCAGATTGGCGGCCAAACCCCGGATCACGTGACAGCCGTTCCTATGTGCCTTCGTTCCCCCCTAAGGGGGGTGGGAACTGGAACGCCTGCACCGCCGGCGGTGGGAACGGATGGGAACGCTGCAAGTTGTGGCTTGTCAAAGCCCGGTTCAGCCTGGGAACGGATGGGGGCTAGGTCAGTTGGTAGGCCTGTCCCTCCAGCCTTATCAGGCCTTGGGCGAGCAGGCTCTTCACGGCTGCAACCCGCGCGGTGTCCTTGTGCGCTACGCCTTTCTCGCGTAGGCGTTCGCTGATCTGCTTTGCTCTCAGCGGTCCGCCTTCGAGGGCGTCCAGGACGGCGGGCTCCAGCCGAGTGGCTGCCGCTCGTGCTGTTGCTCTAGATCGCGAGCCCTCCCCGGTCAGACTTAGCCGGCGAGCCTCGGGGTCGAATGCCAGCTTGTCCTCCGCCAGATAGACGTCGCGGCCTTCGGCCCTAACGAACCTTTGGTCCTGATCGTTGCGAGTCAAGGTGACGATGGTGTCGGGCCAGCCCTCCAGAGCTGAGGCGCCTCGCGAGTGTTCTCCGCTCCATCCGGCGTGCGTGGTCAGAATGGCGTGCTCGATTCCAGCCTCGCGCTTGAATACGTCGAGGTCGTCGAGCCAGCGCTGCACCTCTGAGTTCGAGTTTTGTTCTTGGCCGGTGAACGCCCGGCCGAACGGGTCCACAATCAGGGCTTCGACTTGGTGCTCGCGGAGAAGTCGCGAAGCTTCTGCCCGCCGTCGGGGATCGGTGAAGGGTGACGGGTAGCCGCGAAGGTTCATCACGAACAGGCGGGCGAAGTCAATCTGCGACTCCTTTGCCCAGCGGGCGAACTGCGGGCCGCTGACCTCGTAGTTCCAGACCGCCACAGACCCACTGATCCGCCGCGCGTTGAACTGCCCCAGGAAGGGCTCGCCGTGCAGCAGCGATCGTGCAAGGTTCAAGACAAACGTGGTCTTTCCGGTCTTGTTCTGGGCCGAGACAACCATGTTGCCCCCGGCGGGGAGCAAGCCCTCGATTCGCATGGGCGGGTCCGGTTCTCTCGCCAACAGTTCGCCCAAAGTGCCACTGTCGTAGCCCTCGAACGCCGGGGCGTTCTCGGCTGCAAGAAGCTCCCTGGCCCGCCTGTCCGCGCGTAGCCAATCGAGGCGCTCGGTCACGAGTTGCTCCGGATGATCCGCACCGGGTTCGCCAGAAGCCCTGTGGATCTGTGGATTGCTCTGCTCGGCGAGGTGTCGTGTGAGTTGCGCCTCGCCGTAGCCCAGTATCCGGCCCCGGCGTTCAAGCTGCTCGCCGAGGCTGACGATCCTGAGTTGCTCGCGAGTGATGGAGTGAGCGCCGCTCAGAAAGTCATCCAAAGCCTGTGCGTGCAGTTGGTACTCCTCGGGTGCGTCTCCGCAACTGTGCGCTTGACCGACCATGTTGCCGTCCGTGTCGTACAGGAGCCCGTGGATCACGTCCTCGGCGCGGGTGGGGCCGTCGGGGTAGGGCCGGCGTTCGAGAGTCATCGGGTCCACGATCCACAGCCCGATCCCTGCCAAGGGTTGTGGTAGCTCCGTCCATCCCTCATTTTTCGGATCGGGGTCAACCTCGGCAAGTTCCTCGTCCGTGAGAGTATCGCCGAGCCTTTCCAACTCTTCGTCTGAGATGCCGCCGACCCATCGGTCGTAGCGATCCGCGATCGCGGACCTAACGTTCCACAGATCGCCGAGGGTCATCTCTTGATCCCTTGCTCGCGGTTACGGCTCGCCCTCATGAGAGATGCCCCAGCGTGGGAATCCTGTGTAGGAGCGCTTCGATGTCGCTTAGTCGAAGACGGATCAAGCCCCTGCCCTTGCCGATCCGGTACGCGGGCAGTTCTCCACGCGCGATCAGGTCACGGATGTGGTCGGTGGAGATGTCTAGAGCGATCGCGGCCACCTGGATCGACGTGTAGGCCGGAAGCGTCGCACCCACCTCCGGCGCTCGGGCCCGGTTGGCACCGACCTTCTTCGAGGTTGACGGTGGACCGACTGAGTAGAGGTCCTGCTTGCTGGCTGCGCCGTTCTGGCGAGGCATGTCACGCCTCCTTCCAGGGGCGGGTCAACTCTCTGACCTCAGACTGGTCGAAGAACAGCCCACGCCTACCCGTCCGCTTGTAGCTGGTGAGCTTGCCGCTGGCGGTCAGGTTCGAGAGCGTGCGTCGCGAGATGCCGAGAGCCCTGAGGGCTTGGGGCACCGTGATGAAGACGGAACCAGGAGGTGCGTAGCGTAGTCCGACTGGTTCGTTCGGGCGTGAGCCATCGCTCACCGTGTCAACAGTGTGTTTCACAAAGACGAGCGAAATTCTTGGCGCCACCAGGAGGACAGGTTGGAGATTGCCCAGTTCTCCAGGCTTTGTGCGCCGAAGCCGAGGCTTTCGTCGCAGGGCCAAACGATCCCACACTCCGCGTTGACAAGTGCAAGGCTATTCTAGCGAGCGCGCGGAAGTGCGTGCAACAAGGCAAGGATAGCCTCGGCACTCCTCAGCGCGAATGTATCTCTTGGCGGAAGCGCCACGGCGTAATAACGGCGGGTTTGGAATCCGACCCCGTTTACTCCAAACAACGGCCGATAACTGCCACGTGGACTCGTCCTGCACACGGGTGGTCCACGGTCCAGGTGCTTCTACGGCAGGCAGTCACGCCACGCGGCCAAGTCACGGCACGGGTAGATGCCGTGTGGTCCGATCTTTAGCAGGCCGTGGGTCAGCAGCGCAGCTTCGGCACCACGCTCCCAGGCGTCCAGATGATCCGCGATGCTCTCGACCGGGTGGAAACGCCAGGTCTCCACGTGGTTGCTGATCCACACGTCGACCAGGTGGCCCTCCCGTCGCATCAGGGTTACTGGCACTGGCGGGGTGTTGCGGGCTTCGTGGGACGCGAGGTTGGCCTGGATCCAGTGAGCGTTGTGACCCGGCCGGTAGGAACGACAGGAGTTGGGCACCGTGCTCCTCTGCTGGTCGCGCGTCTTAATCGGCGGCTACCGTCTCGGCTGGGTGTTGTTCGTCCATTGGCGTCCATCCCACCAGCGGAATACGAGCGGATTGCTCGGGTCTGGGTACCAGTTCGCCGGAGTGGGTATGTGCTGTTGCTGAGGCCTTGACTCTGGAGCCCGGGCGGCCGGCTCGGCGGTCGGCGCGACATGCTTGCGCTGATCGATTCCGAGGTTGGCGGGCTTCCCTTCAGCCCTCCCACCTCGTGCCGCGAGAGCAGGAATGCCCGCGATCAGGGCAGCGCCACCCAGCGCGCACAGGGCGGCGAGCGCCTTCATCGCTGACCAGAGGAGCTTCCCGAGCGGAGCGAGCATGTAGCGCTTGGTGATCTTCATCGACCATCGCGTGAACCTGATGGCCGCTGTGACCATGGCCATCAACACCCAGGCCGCCGGAAGGAGGAGGAGCTTCCAGACCGCGTTCGTGAGTTGGCGGATCAGGTAGAGCACATTGACTGCTTTCGGCGCTTCGGGCCAGTGGACCCGATCTTGAGCGTGGACGTCGAACCCTTGATCGACGACCCGGCGGGTTGATTCACGCTGTGTCCCCGTGCCCTTCGGCCTCGGTGATCAGACTGGACGCGCTTCGTCCGAGGGCTCTGGCCACGGCGACAAGCTCCTCCCAACCGAACGATCCGCCGGCGAGGCAAGCAGCGAGGGCGACAGCCGGCACGCCGGAAGTCTCCGAAAGGTCATCGACGGAGGTTCCCGAGGCATCCATGACACGACAAATCGCCGCCGCCACGTCGGTCGCAGATGGGTAGAGAGGCTCCATGTAGACCATAATACGCCCCACACGGAACACTCGCGGGAGATTGTGACAACTCAGCCCGGTGGAGTGGTCTATGTCGGCGGTATCCTGCGCCACATGGCGCGCAACGACAGGGAGGCCGGACCGGCCACTGCGGCGCTCGCTGCCGCCATTCGCGAGGTTCAGGGCGCGAGAGATGTCTCGACGGCCGAGCTGTCCAGGCGCTCAAGCGTTCCGTACTCCACGCTTCGCAAGATTCGATCTGGCGACCAACCCATCGATTGGGAAGAACTGACCAAGATCGCCAAGGCTCTTGAGATCCGAATATCAGAATTGGCTGCCCGAACTGAAAGCGGTGCGCCCCGCTAGCTAGATGGGGCCGGGTCTCATGTCCTGTCTTGGGTGACCCGCACCATGTGCCTGTCCGAGAGCCGCTCGAACGGGGCCGGGTCGTTTGAACCCGGTTCGGTTACCGTCAATGTGACAACTCGGCTCGGCCGGCTGGGGACCGTGTCTCAACCGCGGCTCAGGGCACAGCCTTGTCAGCGGTCGAGGTGACCTCTATAGGGGTTACCAGCCACTGCAGGTCGCCCGGCAGTTGGGTGATCTCCGAGGCGGTAGCTCGGCGTCTTGCGATCCGCTTGTCAACGACCTCCCAGACATCGACAGAACCTTCCTCGGCGTCGGTGCCACGCTCTAGGAGGATCCCCTCGAACGAGTCGGTGATGAAGCCAAGGTCTAGGTCATCGCCCAAGTGTGAGAGTCGCCAGGGCATGAGCTGGGCGAACGAGGCCCTGGAAGGGAGCTCTCGGTCAATGCTTGGCGTCCCGAGCTGGACTGCATTTGCGTACAGCGTCTCACCTTTCGCAAGTTGGGAGGTTCGCCACAGCCGATCGAGTTGCGCTTGATCAAGTTCTTCTGGGTCAGGCATGCGTATCGGCGTAGCAGTCAAGTCCTGGATCGCGGCGAGGCACTCGGCGAGGGACAAGAGCCACCGCACCTCCTCGGAGGGAGGCTGGGGGATCTCGCCGTATGCGTCAGGAAGTGGCCCGTAACGCTCGGCAATGGTTAAAGAGTTGGGTGAACCTAGCGCGGCCAGGAACCGAAGCATGGGGATTAGCTCAACTGCCACGCGTCCGGCGACATCTCCAGTCGAGAATCGAATGGTCACCCTTTGCTCGGGCATGTCAAATCGAACTCTGATAGAGGCGCCCGGGTCGACCACAAAGAGGACCTCACCACCCACCACCCGACCATCCTGAGGCTGACCGTGAACGGCGTACTTGCGCGTCGCTAGAAGAGTTGACACCACCTCGTGATCTGGATCTATCAGAACCAGGCGGACAAGCGCGGACTCGCTGGGGTCGAGCGCTGGGGGGCCCAGTGTGCCGACGCCGGAAGAGAGAGATCCAGCAGCCAGGCCGACGGGACCACTCATCGTACTGAGGGCAATATCGATCCCGGTCATCGGGCTGCCGTAGCGCGCGAAGTCAAGTAGGGCCTGAGCCTGCACCGAGTCTGGCTGCGCGGTGAACTGAACCTGGCCTTTGATCGGAGAAAGATCGAGGGCCACACGGTTCTTGGGATAGACCTCCACCGTGACGTGCATGTCCTGATTGCCCCAGGAGCTGGAGTAGACGCAGCCGGGCCTGGCCACCGGTATCCCTGCAACGACATACTCAGAGAGGTCCGGCGCCGGCCCTGGCAAGACAGTGATCCCGTAGTTGTAGAAGGGATCTTCGTGGTTCAGATACCCAACGGCGCCCTGCAACCAATCACTTACGGTGCGAATGTCGACCGTCTCCTCGAATGGGAGAGTCCTTAGTCGCATTAGGTTGACAAGGTTCGAAGCCGCTTCTGTGATGCGTTCTCGCCCCCCATGGAGGTAATAGTCGACGATGTGCGGGTATTTCGCGGCCCACAGGTCGCAGCGTGTGAGGCCGTCCCACGTCGGGTCCGGCAAGCCGCGACTGGTCACCAGTTCGGTCAACCATTCCTTGTTCTCCAGGGTTGGATCACGTGGCATGGCGAGGTGCCACTCGCAGAAGGTCAACCCAGAGAGTCTCGGATCGGTGGCTAGTCTTTCGACGGAGCGCCGAATTTGTCGCTTGTGGCTCGCCGTGAGCGCGCCGGTGAACTTCTTCACTTGGTAGACCTGTGTTCCGTCCGCGCGCCGCACCATCACGTCTATTCCACCGTCTCCCTGAGAGGGAGTGATCCGCTCGGCGTTCGGGAACTCGGCGCTGATGAACATCGCGATGACAGCCTCAATGTCTTCACCACTTTGCCGCGTCCACTCAACACGCGTCACTGCTGCTCCTTCGGCCAGGGTCAATCGCGCTTCGACCCAGATTATCGAGGAGGCTCGGTCTGACCGGTGACGCGCCCAGAGGCGAGAGACCTGAAGTCCTCAGGCACGTCATCGACGGTCGGCATCGCGCAGGACGGTGGCATTGAGCGAGGCCGCGCTTAGCGCTGGACGGATCGCAGTCTCTGACCGTGGTCAGACGTCAGCGACCCAAGCAAGTGATCTCACACCTGGGGGTAGCTCTGGTCTTCAAGGTCGTGGGCCAGGGAAATGAGATCCTCCTCCTCGCCGTCGACCTCGGCCTCGGCCTCTTCGGCGCCGAGGATCGTGAACGTAGTCGGAAAATCCATATGCCAGAACTTGCCGACCTTCCGAAGGTCTCCAACCACCCGAACGAGCGCTTCGGCTCTGTGAGCGTCCATCGCGTCGGAGTACATGTCCTCCGATAGTTGCATTCGCACCCTGCGGACGGGGCCGCGAGAGGTAGTGAAGATGCGAATCTCCCTCTCTGCCGAGTCCGGCTCGTGATTCATCAAGGTGACCATCCCGGAGACGGTTGCCGTCGTCGGTTCGACCCTGGCCGCCAGAACGCGGGCTGCCTCATTCAGGAGGTGGGCGTCCGGCGGCCTGTAACTGTATTCGTGCGGCGCAGCACCTGGCGACCAGGCATATCGCGGCAGGGTCACTGAACACTCCACCCCACCGATGAACTCGGCTAGTGCCGTCACAAGTTCGTACGAGACACCCTGACGAGCGGCCGAAGAAATGGCTGCCACCGCGTCCTCCGATGCAGCCTGCGACAGCGCGTCCCCAACTGCGCCTAGCGCTGAGTCGAGAGTCCTCACCACGGCTATCGCTTCCACCGAGACACGGGGCCGGTCCTTCTGACCTGGCCCAGGCTCGCTGGGCGGAGAGGCGAAGATCGGTTGATGAACTGGAGTCAAGGCGGTGACGACGTAGCTGCCGAAGCCGCTCGGCGCAAGAATCGCTCGCGAGAGGAAGTCCTGCGCGATGTAGGCGTTCGCCCGGCCGAACTGGGCGCGAGGGTCGATGGTGGACTTCGCGGCGGCCGCAAGCTGCCGTGCTACTGACACGTGCAGGTCTTGTCCCCCAAACCAGGGGATCGTTCCCGGCGCTGTGTCCGTATCTCGGGCCCAACTTGAGGGCACCAGATCTCGACTGGCTTCGAGATCGAGCTGTGATTCGATCCTTGCCAAACTGGCCGGGTCGATGTGTGATCGAACACTCTCGTACGCTCGTTCGTAGAGGATGTCGTAGTCCTCCTTGGTTCGGTCCAAGGGAACGAAGATGCCGCCACCGCGGCTTCCGCCGGGAATGGCGAAAGTCCAAATCTCGTAGGAGCCGGCAACTGCTTCGGTTCGATCCCACTCCGCACGAGTGAGCAAGTTCTGGAGTCTTGTCATCTCGGGCACGTCGAACCAGGGGAGCAGCGCGTCCGGTCCGTTGCTCACGGTCTGCCTCCGCTCCCGATCCGCACCATCATCTGAGCCAAGCTCACGTCGTCAAGAACCTGCGTCACCGGCGCCCTCACCATTAGCTGGTCGCTGTCTTCACCGTCGGGAACGGTCGTTCCGGCGAGGTTCACCCAGTAGCAGCGGCCGAAGAGCGAAAGGCCCCTGTCGCTCGTGTATGTCCAATTGGGCTGGGCAGAGGGCATCGTCAGGATCGCGAAGATGCGTTTCAACTGCGGGTCACCGATTGCGTACTCCTTCAGCCGCTTCCTGCTCGCCCGCGCCGCCGCATACCCGCTAACCGGCTTCGCGGTGGTGGACTTCAGCTGGACCGCAAGCGCTGCGCAGCGCTCAGGGATGCTGATGTGGCACTCGTGCTTGTGGTGCAGGATCACGTCGATCCCGTCATCGACAAGGTGGGGGTTGTAGACGATGCAGCCCGCCGAAGCCGCGACAGCCTCAACCCATGCGGTCTGCAAGCGTTCCATGTGCCCTGTGATCCGCTCGTGGGAGCCGCGGGGGACTCTGAACCTCTCGGCCTGCCGGGACACGCTCGAATCCTAAGCCTCATGCGAGAGGCCGGGGGTGCGATGTCGAACTCCATACACCGAGAGTGCCGTCCGGGACTGACAGCCATCCTCGAACGGATGTGTGAATCTGGGGTCCACGAGGCGCCTCAACAGCACGTTAACAGCACGCCGGGAAACAAAGGTGCCCCGACGCGACCTGTTTGGCCTAGTCGGGGCGAAAATCACCTTGGTGGAGCTAACGGGATTCGAACCCGTGGCCTCTTCCATGCCATGGAAGCGC
>MTLC01003553.1_pt1 | contig 14296 bp, 9 predicted proteins | sample 1982451 | NCBI WGS metagenome assembly MTLC01 (sample SAMN05710165, study PRJNA340218) | biofilm metagenome | isolation source: sample SPH anode biofilm adapted to +100 mV | place: USA | collected 2012-02-03 | reverse complement strand
AGGGGCTTGATGACCGTCTGGAATTCGCCCAGGAGCTTGTCCACCACGATGCCGGCGCGGGTCTCGCCGTACTGGATGACCACCACCCGCTCCTTGGCGGGCCGGGGCCCCGGCACGGTGAAGACCTCCCGCAGGCGCAGGAAGGGCAGCACCTCGCCCCGGAGGTTGATGAGGTGGTTCTCCTCGGACTCCAGGAAGGGGCCCAGGTCCAGGCACTCGATGACCGTGTCCAGGGGGATGACGTAGCAGGTGGACGCCACCTCCACCCGGAACCCGTCGATGATGGCCAGGGTCAGGGGGAGCCGGAGGCGCAGGGTGGTGCCCGAGCCCTCGTAGCTCTCGATCTCCACGGTCCCCCGCAGCTCGTCGATGTTCCGGCGCACCACGTCCATGCCCACGCCCCGGCCGGAGAGGTTGCTGACGCTGGAGGCGGTGGAAAAGCCCGGCTCGAAGATGAGGGCGTGCACCTCGCTGTCGGAGAGCTCGGCCCCGGCGGGCACGAGGCCCTTCTCCACGGCCTTGGCCAGGATCCGGGCCCGGTCCAGGCCGCCGCCGTCGTCGGCCACCTCGATGACGATGCTGCCGGACTCGTGGAAGGCGTTGAGGGAGAGCGAGCCCGTGGCCGGCTTGCCCCGGGCCAGGCGCACCTCCGCGGATTCGATGCCGTGGTCGATGGAGTTGCGCACGATGTGCATGAGCGGATCGGCGATCTTCTCCACGATGGTCTTGTCCAGTTCGGTTTCGGCGCCCTGGATCTCCAGCTCGATCTCCTTGCCCAGTTCCCGGCTCACGTCCCTCACGATGCGCCTGAAGCGGCTGAAGGTCTCGCCGATCTGCACCATGCGGAGGCTCAATGCATTGTCGCGGATCTCCTCCACCAGCTTGTTGAAGGTGGCGGTGGCCTCCAGGAGGCGGGACTCCTTGGCCTGGCTGGCCATGGCCTGGGCGCTGGCCCCGGCGATGACCAGCTCGCCCACCAGGTTCACCAGCTTGTCGAGCTTCTCGGCAGCGACCTTCACCACCTTCATCTCGTTGGCCTGCTTGTCCTGGAAACGCTTCTGCTTTTCCAATGCCGCGGCCACCACCGGGGGCGGAACGGACTGGTCCTGCACCAGGATCGTGCCGATCATGCGCCCGGGGTCCTCGCCCTTCTGCACCTGCAGGGCCGTGTCCAGTTCGCGCGCGGTGATGCAGCCCCCGGCCACCAGGATCTCCCCGAGGAAATGCTCCTCCTCGGGCAGGGCCTGGATGAGGGCCAGGTACTCCTCCACCTTGGCGCGGGGCGGGATCAGGCGGATCCGGCTGTCGTCCTGGATGAACTCGAAGACGTCCTCCAGGGTCTTGCGGTCCGCGTCGGTCTCCAGGTCCATCTCCAGGCCCAGGTAGCAGGCCTCGGGATCGAAGGCCTCCCCGGCGGGGAGCTTCTCCAGCAGGGAGTGCAGGCTGACCATGCGCCCCAGGGTGCGCAGGTAGCGCACGAAGGAAAGGGGGTCCATGCCGTTCTGGAGCACGTTGGGCGAGAACCGCACGGAGATGTGCCAGTGGTCCCCGCCGCCTTCCGGGCGATGGGCCACCTCGGGGTGCACGGCGGGGGCCACGGTGGCAACCCCGCCCTCGAGCCAGGGAACCAGGGCCCCCAGGAGGCGTTCGCCCTCTGCGGCCACTTCGGGCGGCTCCTCGGCGTTCTCCCGCACCGTGGCCAGCATGCGCACCAGGTGGTCATGGCACTCCAGGAACAGGCCCACCAGCTCGGGGTTCAGGGCGAGGCGGCCGCCCCGCACCCGGTCCATGACGCTTTCCACCGTGTGGGCGAAGCGCACGATGGGGTCCAGCCCGAACAGCCCCGCCGAACCCTTGATGGTGTGCACGGCGCGGAAGATGGCGTTGATGGATTCCGTGGCGTCGGCCTGGTCCTCCACGGTCAGGAGCGCCTCCTCCATGGAGGCCAGCAGCTCGCGGCATTCGATGATGAAGGTCTGCTTGACCTGGTCCATGTCCATGGTTGCCTCAGGCGGTGGGTGCGATGAGCAGGGTGTCCCCGAACGCGCCGGCCAGGTTGAGCTGGTCGAGCACCTCCAGGACGGCGGGGCTGTGGTGGGTGAAGGGCACGGCCCCACCCCGGGCCCGGGCCTCGCGCTTGAGCCAGAGGAGCACCTGGGCGCCGGCGGTGTCGAGCTCCTCGACGCCCGAAAGGTCCACCTCCAGGGCCGGGTCCGCGGCCAGTTCCTCCCCGAGGCGCGTCCTGGCCTCGGCGGCGTGATAGATGGTGAGTTCCCCCGAAAGGAGGAGGGTGTGCTGGTCGCGTGCGAAGGTGATCATGGCCGGCCTCAGGGAAGGATCAGCTTGGAAACGGCCACGAGCAGCTGCTCGGGCTTGAAGGGCTTGACCACCCAGGCCCGGGCGCCCGCGGCCTGCCCTTCGCGCTTCTTGTCCTCGCCGGCCTCGGTGGTGAGCATGATCACCGGGGTGAACTTGTAGGCCGGATGGGCCCGGATGGACTTGAGGAAGGTGATGCCGTCCATGTTGGGCATGTTCACGTCGCAGATCATGAGGTGGACCTTCTGCCCGGTGAGCTTGGCCAGCGCGTCCTGTCCGTCGCAGGCCTCGATGACGTCGTACCCTGCCCCGGCCAGGGCGATGGCCACCACCTGCCGGAGGCTCACGGAATCGTCGATGATCATGATGGTCTTTGCCATGGGGTCCACTCAGAAGAAGGTGATGTCGGAATCCGTGTCCTGGGAGGCCTGCTCCCCACGGTGGATGGCCAGCTGTTCGGCGGTGGTGTAGGTGGTCTCGAGCTCCGCAAGCCACTGGTCCACCTCCAGGCTGGTGGGATGGTGCTCGAGGCGATGGCTGAACTTCTCCATGTCCGCCACGACGCTCTGGAGGATCTGCCCCACCCGGTCCTGGAACTGCAGGTGGACGAGGGTGCTGGAGATCTCCTGCCCCAGATGGACCCCCACCCCCTCGAAGCGCGTGGCGGAGTCGGAAAGGAGCCCCACGCCCTCCTGGATGTCCTCGACCACCTTCTTGATGGTGGCGTCGGCCTTCTGGACCATGGCGGCGTCGGTGACCGCGAAGGCCTGGGTGGCGGCGAGGGTGTCCAGGAGCGACTTGTTCACCCAGGCCACCTTGGACGTGATGGCGTTGCCGGTGGTGCCCGAGCGCATGCTGAGCTTGCGCACTTCGTCGGCCACCACGGCGAAGCCCCGTCCCAGCTCCCGGGCATGGGCGGCCTCGATGGCGGCGTTCAGGGCCAGGAGGTTGGTCTGGTTGGCGATGGCCGCCACCTCCTCGCTCATGGTGCGCAGCTCCTCGGTGATGGCAGCCAGGTCCTGGATCTTCTCCAGCACCTCGTTGCGGGCCCTGGCGCCCGCCTCCAGGTCCTCCACCACCCCGTGCAGGGCGTCGGCGCCCCGTTCGATGGTGACCTGGAGGTTCCGGTTCGACTCCAGGCCGGCGGTGTGGACGGCCTCCTTCAGGTTCCGCTGCATGGCCGAGAAGCGCCCGGTGAGGGCCGTGATGGCCTCCTCCATCTCCGACCGGGCCTGGGAGGTCTGCCCCGCCCAGAGGGGGACCACGGCGCCGGCGACCTGCTCGATCCCGGGGCGGGCCTCAGGGGAGGCCTGCACCGGCGCCGGTTCCAGGGCAGCGGGGGCGGGCGGGGCGGGGCGCCGGACCAGAAGGACGCACCCCAGGGCCGCCAGGCCCAGGAGCACACCCTTCCAGCCGAATCCGGACGCGAGGCAGGGCGCCAGGAAGACCACGGCGGGGACGCCGTAGGTTCCCAGGTGCCGGGGGATCGGAAGGTTCGTTACGGGGGCTGGGGATTCCAAGGGGTCCGGTCTCCTGGGCGGGGCGCCGGGGGCGCGGGAGGGGGGGAATGAGAGAGAAGGCGTTGGGCCTCAACGGATGGCTACGTCAAGGATTCCACCCCTTCGCCGGGGCGGCCATCAAAAACGTGTGAACTCGCCCGCATCCTGCTCCTGCTGCGCGGCCACCTTCCGGGGCTTCGCCGGAGCCCGCGCCGCCACCCGGGCACGCGCGGGCGCGGCGCCCTTGGCGAGCCGGAAGTAGTCCATGGTCCCCTGGAGCTCCAGGGCCTGGGCATTGACCTCTTCCGATGTGGAGGCCAGCTCTTCCGAGGCGGCCGCGCTGTGGGCCACCGCCTGGCTGATCTGGCCGATGGCCGCGTTGATCTGGCCCACGCCGGAATTCTGCTCCGCCGAGGCGGCGGCGATCTCCATGACCAGGTCGGAGGTCTTCTGGATGGACGGGACGATGGTGTCCAGCAGCTTCCCGGCCCGTTCAGCCAGGTCCACGCTGCCGGAGGCGAGCCCGCTGATCTCCTCGGCCGCCACCTGGCTGCGCTCGGCCAGCTTGCGCACTTCGGCGGCCACCACCGCAAAGCCCTTGCCGTGTTCCCCGGCGCGGCCCGCCTCGATGGCCGCGTTCAGGGCCAGCAGGTTGGTCTGGTAGGCGATGTCGTCGATGATGGCGATCTTCTGGGCGATCTGCTTCATGGCGCCCACGGTCTCCCTCACCGCCTGGCCCCCTTCCACCGTCTCCTTGGCGGTCCGGGTGGCGATGTCCCCGGTCACCTTGGCGTTCTCGTTGTTCTGGGCGATGGAAGCGCTCATCTCCTCCACCGAGGCGCTGGTCTCCTCCACGCTTGCGGCCTGCTCGCTGGCGCCCTGACTCAGGGACTGGGCGGTGGAGCTGAGCTGCTCCGAGGCGCCCACCAGCGACTGGGAGGCTTCCTGCACCTGGCCCACCACGCTGGCCAGCTTTTCAACCATGTTCTTGATGGACGCCATCATGCTCGTGGTGTCCCCCGGCTGCAGGTCCACCTGGACCGCCAGGTCCCCGGCCGCCACCTGCTGGGCGATGGAAGCGGCCTCCATGGGTTCGCCGCCCACCTGGCGCTTGATCATGCGGGTCACCAGGAGGCCCAGTCCCATGGCCAACGCGAAAACCACGACCGTGGTGAGGGTCATGTTCCGCCGGAGCCCGTCGTAGGTGGCCGCCCCGGACTTGTCGGCCTCTTCGGCCACGTGGCCGTTGTCGTCCAGGATCTTCACGAGCATGGCCCGCAGCTCCAGGTACTTCGGCCTGGCTTCGAGCATCGTCATCTTCTTCGCGTCCTCGACCTTCTTGTCGTCCATCAGGGCCGCGATCTTCCGGATCGTCTCCCCGTAGCTGGTCCACTTGGGATCGAAATCGGCCCAGAGGGCCTTTTCGGTGTCGCTCATGTTCGTGGCCCGTTCCTTCTTGGACCATTCCAGAAACTCCTTCTTGGCCAGCTCGATGTTGGCGAGTTCGGCCGCGCGGCCCTTTTCGTCCGGGGCCATGACCATGTACACCACCCGCAGCTGCAGGGCGGCCATGCGCACGATGCAGTTGGCCAAGTAGTTCTGGCCCAGGACGTTTTCGGTGTAGACCTGGTGCATGAGGCCGGCGACGGTCGAGGTGCCCCTCACGCCCATCGCCCCCACCCCGACCGACAGGATGGCCACGATCAGGAAGGCAAGCAGGAGCCGTGCGGAAAGGCGGAGGTTGTTCAAGAAGGACATGGCAGCTCCTTTGGAACCTGGTTGGGGGATGGGACGATCGACACCGTGTAAGGAGTCATCGGTAAATCCTGTGGGAGGGTGAGATTGGTGTGGATTGTGCACGCTTCCCGGCCACCTGCAAGCCCCAATAAAAAGGTTCTTTATTGAAAACATCAAATACGAATCAGAACCGGCCGGTCCCGGCCCGGGCCGGACCGTTCCCCCTGCCCTGGCCAGCCGGCCCTGACGTTTCCGCGAGGCGGAAAAAGGCCATGGTGGACTGGAGCTCCATGGCCTGGGCGTTCACCTCCTCGGAGGTGGAGGCCAGTTCCTCGGAGGCCGCCGCATTCTGGGCGACGGCCTGGCTGATCTGGCCGATGGCGCCGTTGATCTGGCCCACCCCGGCGTTCTGCTCCGAGGAGGCGGCGGCGATTTCCAGCACCAGATCGCTCGTCTTTTGAATGGAAGGGACGATGGTGTCCAGGAGGTGCCCGGCCCGCTCGGCCAGATCCACGCTGCCCGTGGCGAGCCCGCTGATCTCCTCCGCCGCCACCTGGCTCCGTTCGGCCAGCTTGCGCACTTCCGCGGCCACCACCGCGAAGCCCCGTCCGTGCTCCCCGGCCCGGCCCGCCTCGATGGCCGCGTTCAAGGCCAGCAGATTGGTCTGGTAGGCGATGTCGTCGATGATGGCGATCTTCTGGGCGATCTCTTTCATGGCCCCCACCGTCTCCCTCACGGCCTTGCCCCCTTCCCGGGCTTCCTGGGCGGTGCGCGCGGCCAGATCCCCGGTCACCTTGGAATTCTCGTTGTTCTGGGCGATGGAGGCGCTCATCTGCTCCACCGAGGCGCTGGTCTCCTCCACGCTCGCGGCCTGTTCGCTGGCGCCCTGGCTCAGGGCCTGGGCCGTGGAACTCAGATGTTCCGACGCCCCCGCCAGGGACCGGGAGGCCTCCTGCACCTGGCCGATGACCCCCCCCAGCCGCCCCACCATCTCCTGCATGGCCAGCAGCAGGCTGCCCTTGGCCCGGGGATCCACCTCCACGGCGGTCGTGAGATCCCCGTCCGCCACCCGCCGAACCACGTCGGCGGCATAGGAGGGCTCGCCGCCCAGGCTCCGGGTGATGCTCCGGGTCACCAGCCAGGCCGCGACCGTCCCGGCCGCCAGGCCTATCAGGAGGAGGATCACTTGAAGGCGCTGGGCCTGGACCACCGCCGTCTCGATGGCGGCCGCCTTGGCGGCGTTCTGCTGCGCCAACTGGGCGCCCAGGTCGTCCAGGGCCTGCATCCAGCCGCCATAGATGGGACGCAGGGTCCCGAGGATGAAGTCTCCGGCCTCCACCTTTCCAGGCTTGCCCATGAGTTCCATGAGGTGGTCGATGGCCGGGTACGCTTCCACCCGGCTGGCGCGGACGCGGGTAAGGATCTCCTGCTCGGCCGCGGGAATCCGCCCCTTGCGGCCTTCGTTGACGCGGGCCAGGCGGGCCTCGGCCTCGTCGTAGCCCTCGCGGGCCTTCCGGTAGAGCCCCTTGCCCCGTTCGTAGGCGGCGGCCTCCCGGGCGATGACCATGTCCCGGTACGCCACCCGCATGCGGTCGGCCGAGATGATCATGGCCTGGGACGCGGCCGCCGCGGCCTGGTTCACCCGGAACATCTCCGCGGTCTGCGCCTCCATGGCGGCCATCTTCCGGTTGTCCACCAGGATCGTGGCCACCATCAGCGCGAGGAGCAGGCCGAATCCCATACTCAGCTTCCCGGCGACGCGAAGGTTCGAAAACAGGCCCATGGCATACCCCTTTCGCAAGCGTGCAGTCCTCCAGCCACCGGCCGGATTCCGGACGGGAACTGGGTTATGTAATCCGTAATTCATACATCGGCAGGCTTCCTGGGATTCTTTATTCCGGTTTTCTCCACCCCGTTGAAGGGCCGGCGGGGACCCGGAAATGGGGCAAGATGGATCCAGGAGGCCGACCATGCCCATGCCACCCATCCTTCCCACCCTGGACTGGAAAGCCATCTTCGAATCCGGCATGCCCTATTCCCAATGGATCACCACCGGTACCGTCCCCGCCAACCGCGCGCGCATGGAGGAGCTCCTGGGGGCCCGGGCCCTGGAGCCCCACGTGCGGGGGTTCCTGGCGGCCCTGGCACGGCCGGTGCGCGTCGTGGTCATCGCCGAGGACTGGTGCGGCGACGTGGTGCGGCACGTGCCGGTGCTCCAGCGCATGGCCCAGGCCGCGCCGGCCCTCCAGGTGCGCTACGTCTCCCGCGGCCAGCACCCGGAGGTCTTCGCGCGGTTCCTCACCAACGGCGGGGAGGCCATCCCGAAATTCGTCTTCCTGTCCGAGTCCTGGGCCGAATGCGGCAACTGGGGCCCCATGCCCGCAGCCCTGCGCGACCTCATCGCCCGGGGCAAAGCCTGCGGCGACGTGGCCGCGGCCCGGAAGAAGGTCTCCGCCCGCTACGAGGCCGACCCCGAAGGCAGGGAAACCCAGCGGGAACTGATGGCCCTGTTGGAAATCGCCGCCTGTTCGGAGCCCTAGAGGGTTAGCGGAACAACCAGCTCACCTTCACCTGGATGGCGTCGTCCGAGGGCAGCCGGGAGAGCACGGCCACGTCGTTGCGGGGGCTGAGGCTGCCCCGGTCGTTGATCAGCGCGTCCGTGGCCACCCCGTGGGTGTATACGAAAAACAAGGTGGATCCCGGCTTGAATTCCCAGCGGACAATTAGATTCTCATTCCACACCCGGTCCGAGAAGCTGGTGGTGGCGCTGGAGGCGCCGGGGGCGAGGGTCGCGTCGTCCACGTAGCTCTGGAGATCCCGGAACTCCCAGTTGGCCAGGAGCCACTGCCCCAGCACCTGCACGCTGAGGTTCGGGCTCAGGGCGTAGGCCAGGCGTAGGGTCTCGTTGAACTGGGACATGCGCCGGAGCCCCACGACCGGGGTGGTGCCCTGCGTCTCCAGGTAGCGCAGCTCGCCCTCGTTGCGCGTGACGGTGGTGTCGGACTGGATCTCCATGGCGGGACCGAGCTTGATGGACTGGTACCATCCCGCGTCGGAGGTGGGGCCGTCGGGCCAGAAGGTGCGGTTGGCGGTGATGCGCACGTACCACGGCCGGTTCCCGGGCGTGTCGAAGCCCAGGCCCAGGCCCGGGATGGAGCCCCGGTGGAGGTATTTCTTCACGGGATCCGAGTACGTGCGCAGCTCCCGGTCGTCGTCCACGGGCAGGGCCACATGGGCGTTGCCCCACACAGCCCAGAAATTGGTGAAATCCGTGCTGGCCCAGGTGCTGGCGGTCCGCTGGAAGACCCGTCCGGCCTGGTCCCGGGCGTACGAGAAGTCCAGGCCCCATTCCCAGTTCCGCATGGAGCCGATCCGCTCGTCCCAATGGCGGACCACGCCGGCGTAGATCCGCTGTTCGTCCGCCCTGGCCTGGTAGCCCTGATCGTTGGGATTGAAGCCGCGGCTGGCATTGTCCCCGTTGACCTCCATGCGCCAGCCGGAGGCCCAGCGCTTGAGGTACCGGGCGTATTGCCAGGACCCGGTGGCCTCCGCCCCGCGGGTTCCCGCCTGGCTCCAGGCGGCACTCATCTCCAGCGCGGACCCCCGGTCGGAACTCTTGAGGACGGCGTCCACCGCCCCCACCTTGGCGCTGCGCCCGGCGGGGTCCGCCTCCCGCACCAGGGACGCGAAGGCGCCCACCGTGCTCCCGCGGCCATCCACCTTCTGCTGGGCCCGGACGACCCCGTAGGTGGCATAGGGGGAGATGGAGCGGCCCAGGAGGCTTCCGTCGTCGTTTTCCACGGTGCCCCGGGCGTTCTCCACCCCCGCGGCCAGCGCGCCCAGCGAAAGGCCCGTGTCCAGCTTGGCCGTGTATTTCGCCGCCGCCGCGATCTCGGCGGTCGCCGGCCCGTTCACGAGCGTTTGGCCGTCGTCCAGGGTGGGATCGACGAGACTCCGGCCGATGCGGCGGCTGTAGAAGAGCCGGACGCCGGGGAACTGGAAGATCTCCATGCCTTCCAGGAAGAAGGGGCGCTTCTCGGGAAAGACGGTCTCCACCGTGGACAGGTTCAGCACGGCCTGGTCCACCTCCACCTGGGCGAAGTCCGGGCGCAGGGTGAGGTCCAGCTGGGAGGCGGAGGTCAGGCCCAGGTGGGCGTCCAGGCCCACGTTCCCCTTGCGGCCCCGGTCATCGAAGGAATTGGCCGTCTTGAATTTGTCCGTGTAGGTGAAGAAGGGGATCCATTCCCGGCGGGGCTGGGGCGCCACCCCCTTGATGCCCGTGAGGTCCGGAAACCGGCTGGCGAAGGCGTTCTCCCCCCGGGGGGGCAGGTCCCAGTAGCTGGACTCCCGGATGGCGCCCGAATCGGTGCGGCTGAAGTTGATGCCCCACACCTCGTTGCCCCCGGTGCGCAGGCGCAGGACGGAGAGGGGGATCTTGAGGATGGCGGTCCATCCCCCGGGACCCGCCTTCACCCGGCTTTCCCACACCGCGTCCCAGCTGGAATCGCCGGAGATGGAATCCCCGGCGTAGATGGCGTCCCGCTGCACGCCGGCGGCGTTCACCAGGAAGCCGAAGGCGGTGCGCCGGTCCCGGTTGCTGTCGATGTAGACCCCGAACCAGTCGCTGGTGCTTTCCTGGTCCCGGCGGTGCAGCCGACGCACGGGGCGCGTGCCCCGGGGCAGGCCCATGTGCGCGCCCACGTAAAGGAACTGGTCGTCGTAGAGGACCTTGACCTCCGTGGGGGTGGCCGCGTCCTGGCCAAAGTCGGGCCAGGAGGTGCGGAACCCCGTGGCGGCCGGGGCCCGGTCCCAGTCCGGCTCGCCCATGCCGCCCTCCAGGCGGATGCGCCCCGTGGTTCGCACCGCTTCCAGCCCGGCCGCCCCCAGGGCCGGCCCCAGGACCATCCACCCGAGCGCCGCCCACCGCGCAAGGCGCAGAGGGATGACGGGCGAGCAAGGATTCATGGACGCTCTCACATAGGAAGGGACCGCACGACCAAAAGACCCGCTGATCCCGTTTGTAATCGTAGCAAAAAAGGTAAACACGGTGGCTATGATGGTTTCCAACTTTCCGGGAGGTCGCTGATGGTATCCCTCACCCAGCTTTGGCTGCCCATTCTGCTGGCGGCCGTTTTCGTCTTCCTGGGCAGCAGCCTGGTGCACATGGCCCTCAAGTGGCACAACTCCGACTACCGGGCCCATCCGGACGAGGAGGGCCTCCGCGCGGCCATCCGCAAGGGTTCCCCCGGCCCCGGCCAGTACGCCCTGCCCTTCTGCGGCGACCCCAAGGCCATGGGTACCGACGAGATGAAGCGGAAGTACGAGGAGGGCCCCATGGGGTTCCTGGTCCTCACCGCCCCCGGCGTCCCGAACATGGGCAGCTACCTGGGCAAGTGGTTCCTGTACACCCTCGGGGTGTCCTTCTGCGTGGCCTACGTCGCCTCCCGCACCCTGGCCCCCGGCACCCCCTACCTCCAGGTGTTCCGGGTGGCGGGCACCGTGGCCTTCCTGGCGTACGCGGCCGGGAGCGTCCAGGGTTCCATCTGGTTCGGCAAGCCCTGGAAGGTCACGCTCAAGGAACTGGCCGACGGCCTCATCTACGGCCTGCTCACGGCCGGGGCCTTCGGGTGGCTTTGGCCCAGGTAGGAATCGGCACCTAAAAGGGAAATAAATCGGTAAGTAGTAATCATGGCTTAATCGTCGTGAACCGGGATTTGCACCTCGGGGGGACGATGGCAGGAATCTGGTTGAAGCTGTTACCGGCCAGGCCGTGGCGATCCGGCAGGATCATCGAAAAGAATAAACGCTGGGGCGCAGAGGGCTCGCAGAGGCGCTGGGAAAAGAAGGTGGAGCAGATCGTTCACACCAGAGGCTGATCCCCCAGCGCCCCAGCGAGTCCCCAGCGCCTCTGCGTTTGATCTTTTTCCCTGGTTGTAGTGGCGCAACGCGTGCGTGCCATGCCAAAGAGCAATCCTTGGATCCCCCATGCCCCGAGCCGATCGGGTAGAACCCACTTCCGCCCAGGGATCCCAACCTAGCGTCCTTTGAATTCATCCATGGAGCGGTTCACCCCGAAGAACCCGGTGATGGCGTCGAAGATCGGGGGCGGCAGGAACTTGATCATGAGCACGGCCACCACGAACCGCGGCATGATGAGCCGGGCGCGGTTGCGCTCGATGGCGTCCAGGATCCGGAAGGTGGCGTAGGCGGGGTCCAGGATGGGCAGGAGCCAGGGGAAGCGCGTCTTGACGCCGCGGAACATGCCGGTGTCGATGTAGTAGGGGCAGACCACGGTGGTGCGGATGGGGTGGCCCAGGCGCCTGAGCTCCAGGCGCAGGGACTCGTCGAAACCCACGGCGGCGAACTTGGAGGCGCAGTAGTCCGTGAGGCGGGAGGTGCCCGAGAGGCCCGCGGCGCTGGCGACGGTGACCAGGTGGCCCCGGCCCTGGGCGATCATGGCCGGCAGGAAGGCCCGGGTCATCCAGAACAGGGCCAGCGTGTTCACCTGGAAGGTGCGCTCGATGGCCTCGTCGGAGCATTCCAGGATGGGCTTGCCCGTGACGATGCCCGCGTTGTTGATCAGCACGTCCACCGGTCCCCGGGCCTTGAGGACCTTTTCCGCCGTGGCCTGGATCCGGGCCCGGTCGGAAAGGTCCACGGCGAAGACGGCGGTGTCGCCGCCCAGTTCCTCCAGGACGGCCCGCAGGCCGGCCTCGTCCCGGTCCAGGAGCGTCAGGCGCGCCCCGCGCACCCGGGCTTCCTGGGCCATGAGGCGGCCGATGCCGCTGGCGGCGCCGGTGATGAGCACATGGGAACCGCGCAGGCGGGTCATGGGGACTCCACGGAAGGAGGGCCGGGGGAGCCTGGGCCCCCCGGCCCCGTGGCCGATCAGAGACCCGCGAGGGTCGTCATCATCGCGGCGATGGATCCGATGGGATAGGACTGGTTCCGGACCGTGACGGCCGCGCCCCAGCGCCCGGCCACGGCGAAGTCCGAGAAGTTCGCGGTGGAGAGGTAGTGGGGCGGGATGGTGCCGCCCAGGGCGCCGATGTACTGCACCAGGGCCATCCATTCCTTGAGTTCCACCAGGGGCGTCACGGGCCCGCCCGCGTTGATCCGGTAGTTCAGGGCCGCCGCGAGGTTCGCGGAGGAGACCGTGGTGGCGTCCCCCGCGGTCCCCTTGGCGTAGGCGGTGATGTCCACCCCGAACTTGGATTTCGCCGCGCCCATCATCAGCACGGCGTAGAGGTCACCGGCAACCCGGTACCGGGTGGCCGCGGCCAGGTCGAAGGCGGTGGGGCCCGTGCAGGTGGCGTCGGCGGCGGCGAAGGCCGAGATGGAACCGATGGCGCCGATGGCCATGTCGAAGATCTTCGTGTTGAGGGTGATGCCGCCCGTGGCGGCGTCGGCGGCGCCCTTGGCGGCCACGTCCCCGAGCACCTGGAGGTTCGTGGTGATCTGGGCCTGGGTGAGGGTCGCGGCGGGGTCGTTCAGGGCGGCCATGGCCGTGGCGTAGGCGTTGCCCCCGGCCATGGCGGTGAGGAGCGCGGTGGGATCGCCGGTGGCGCCCAGGGTGGCCAGGGCCTGGTAGGCGGTGCCCGCGGCGGGAACGGTGGCGGCCTTGGCCTGGACCACGGAGAGCACCGCGGCGGCGGTGGCGTACTTGAAGTAGAGGTAGGACCCGGGGCCGTCCAGGGCGTAGCCCAGGCCCGAGAGGTTCAGGTAGTAGTCCGAGGGGGTGAGGTTGCACTGGCTCAGGAGCTGGAGGGCGCATACCTTCCGGAGGTCCTCTGTGGTCAGGTAGATGGACATGAGGGGGTAGCCCACCGGGATGGCCTGGGTGGTGTCAGGCGAGATGCCCAGGGGCAGCACGTTGTACGCATTGGCGAAGGTGATGGGCCCGGCGGCCAGGTGGTCCCGGATGACGCCCGAAGCCACCACCCCGGCGGTGTAGGGGGTGGGGTCGTAGCCCCCGGCCTGGAGGGCCGCGACGGCCTCGGCCTGGGTCATGGAGTACTTCGTCATGGTTCCCGCGATGGCCGCGGAGATGATGGCGTTGGGAACGTTGCGCACCGAATCCGCGGCGAGGTCGCCCAGGCCGTTGGGGCAGCGCACGGGGTTCTGGTCGTTGGAGCGCATGTCCTGGGGGGTGGTGCCCACGACCTTGTAGATGCCCGTGGACAGGTCGGTGGGATTGAACACGTAGCCCGGCTGCGAGCCGAACAGAGTCGTGAACAGAGTGCCCAGCCCGTAGTTGAGCTGCGCGTCCGCCTGGGCCACGAAGACCGTCTGGGCGGGGTCGCGCACGGGGTCGACCGCCAGGGCCGTGAGGTTCGCGTCGGTCATGGCCTTGTTGGAGGCCGAGACGACGGTGGTGGTCCGGGAGGCGAAGTTGTAGGTGAGGTCGATGCGCGCCACGTTGGTGGAGTAGGCGCCGGCGCAGATGATCTGGGTGGTCCACGTCTTGCCCGCCACCACGGACTTCTGGGCGAAGCTGGCCTTGGCGTCCGGGAAGGCGTTATGGGTGTGGCCGGAGGCGATGACGTCGATGCCGGTGGTGTTCCTGGCCAGGTTCACGTCCTCGCCGGTGACGGCGTCGATGTTGGAGGAATCGGTCCCGGCATGGGAAAGGGCCACGACCACGTGGCAGCCCTGGGCGGTGCGCAGGTCGTCCACCAGGGCCTGCACGGAAGCGTAGTTCCGGCCGTAGTCGGTGAAGGTCACCGGAGCCGAGGCGGGGGCCG
>MTLC01002827.1_pt1 | contig 14310 bp, 9 predicted proteins | sample 1982451 | NCBI WGS metagenome assembly MTLC01 (sample SAMN05710165, study PRJNA340218) | biofilm metagenome | isolation source: sample SPH anode biofilm adapted to +100 mV | place: USA | collected 2012-02-03 | reverse complement strand
ATCTGGCAGAGCCGTGAACAGTTCGTGGCTTTGGAACACCAGGACGCCGAACCTGCCGCCACTGTGAAACCAAATGATCATCCGGTAGATTTGTCATTGGAGAGGCTTGTTTCCATGTTGGGTTCCATCACAGTGCGTCCTTCCGACAGCGAAAAACCGGATGCGCTCTTCACCCCCTCAGCGCTCCAGCTATTGGCGCCGCATTTACAAAAGGGGCTTAGCCAGGCTTCACCAGGCGAGGACGTGACTTTTGCGATTATCGGACTGCACGATGCATTGTACGGACTTGCAAAAAGCCAGAAGGTGACAACCGGACGACTCTTTTACAAAGCCGGCAAACTCAATCTCATTGTGGGACTTGTTCAAAAGGATGTGAACGACCGCGAAGATCGCCGCCTGCACCCCTTTACTCCCGGAAGCAGGCAATATGTTTCGAACGGGGATTGGACATTGTTGACCGATAAGCCGCTGGTCCGAAGGGATTGGGTGGCTTTTGGCGATGAGTGGCAGCCTTCGGTTGTTCCGGCAGCCGCAGTTGATAAGAATCCGGCTCATGCACAGCAGACAGCACCTCAGCCGGTGCAAAAACAAGAGGTTCAGCGCAAGCCTGCTGACCGCTTGGTAATCCTCAACGACCTCAAGCAAAAAGGACTGATCACCGAGGATGAGTATCGGGCCAAGCGTCTGGAAATATTGAACGGCATCTAAAATCCGATGACACGGTCCGCCGCGGTCATGATATTAGATCGCCTGTTCAGATGTTCTGGGGAAGGTTGAAAAAACAGTACACATTAGTGCAAGTTATCTATATACTGTTGTCTAAACAAACGTTTGAACTGTTAAGAGCTGATTCAGGGGTCATCCGTGTCTGACGGCGATTGTCGCGACAATCTGATAGCATCTTCGCTTCCCCTGTTTGCGGCCAAGGGGTTGAACGGGGTCAGTGTGCGTGAGCTGGCAGCTGCCGCGGGCGTTAACCTGTCGATGATCTCCTATTACTTCGGTGGCAAGGAGGGGTTGTACGCCGCCGTATTGACCGATCAGTTTGCCATCTTGGGCAAACTGGACGAGCTGGTGCAGAGAGAAACCGACACACTCCGGAAATTTGAACTTTACGTCCGCGCCACTGTTACCCGCTATCGTAAAAACCCCTATCTTCTGCGTTTCTACACAAGCGAACTGACCAATCCAACCGCCAGCTTCGAGACCATTATCAAGCCTGCTATCAAAAATGTTGTACAAACGCTTCTGGATGCTTTTGCAGATGCTCTTTCCCATGAAGATTTCCGGGCGGACCTGGACCCTGCCGATACGGTGCTGGCTCTGGCCGGCATGATAAACTTCTATTTTTTGCTCGAGCCGGCCACGGCTGAATTGGTTGACCACTCGCCGGAACGGGATGAAGAACTTGTTAGACACATCATGGATATTTTTACACGGGGTGTTCTTAAATGAAGTAGAAGTCCTTTTTTTATGGGTAGCTCTAAAACAAACGTTTGATTGAGGTCCGGTGCTGCCATGCTTACTGAAGCTAATGACAATGTGAAACGGGCGACTAAGAGTTTTGGACGACACAACGACAGCATTGAAAAGGAGATCGAAATGGAAACCAAAAATACGTTCGAATGTGGGATATGCTACCATCAGGCGCTTGCCAAGGATTTTACACCTATTACCGTCAGCGCGAATTTTGCCGCTCTGGAATGCCCTAACTGTTTGAATAACGACGAGGATAGTTTTTGCGAAGTAAGCAGCAATGAGGATAAAATAGCCGCATAATAAAAACCGCATTTGCCCGCTCCATAGTCAGTTTTAGAAGCCGCCCCAATTTGGGTCGGCTTTTTTTTTGCGAGTATTTCAGGGTAACAGGTTGCGGAGATGTCATTAGTGCGGCATGATTCGTGAAACTATCTAATTGAGTCGGGCGATTACCATATGAGGGGGAGTTATGTACGAAAATGACAGGCTTTATATCGATGGTCGTTGGATTTATCCGGTGCAAAGGCAGTTTGTCGAAGTCATTAACCCTGCCACCGAATTTGTAATCGGGCGGGTTCCGCTCGCGTCTTCGGTGGAAGCCGATCAGGCCGTTGCTGCGGCGCGGGCGGCTTCAGCAATCTGGGGATGCAGGCCGGTGGCGGAGCGTTCCGCCTTTCTGGCCAAAATCCAGCAGGGGCTCGTCTCACGTGGCGAGGAAATTGCCCAAACGATTACGGCCGAAATCGGCATGCCGCTCAAGCTTTCCCGCCGTATCCAGGCCGGTTTGCCGGCTGCCGTTCTGGATAGTTACATTAATCTGCTCGACACTTATCATTTTGAAGAGAAGATCGGTAATTCCCTGATTGTGAGCGAGCCGGTCGGGGTGGCCGCCTGTATTACCCCCTGGAACTATCCGCTGCACCAAGTGATCGCCAAAGTGGCTCCGGCCCTGGCGGCCGGCTGCTGTGTGGTTCTAAAGCCGAGCGAGGTTGCGCCGCTCTCCGCCTTTATTCTGGCTGAGATAGTCGATGCAGCCGGTCTTCCGCCGGGAGTATTCAATCTGGTCACCGGAACCGGAGCGGATGTTGGAGAGTGTCTGGCCAGCCACGCTGATGTGGACCTGATCTCCTTCACCGGATCACTGCGCGCCGGACGCCGGGTGGCGGAACTGGCGAGCGGCACGGTCAAGCGGGTCACTCTTGAACTGGGCGGCAAGTCAGCTGCGGTAATCCTGGACGATGCCGATTTGCCGTCAGCTATCAAGGCAACGGTGGCGGCCTGCTTTATAAACTCCGGCCAGACCTGCACTGCGCATACGCGTCTGCTGGTTCCGGAAAAGCTTTACGAGCAGGCGGCGGAATTGGCCGTGTCGGCCACCGCCGCTTATGCGCCGGGCGATCCGCTGGCCGATCAGACCCGTCTTGGTCCTTTGGTTTCGGCTGCACAGCGGGAGCGGGTGCGTGATTATATTCGTCGTGGTGTTGCGGAGGGGGCTGATCTGCTGACCGGCGGAGTTGAACCGCCGGAGGGTTTGACAACCGGTTTCTTCGTCAGGCCGACAGTATTTGGGAGAGTCACTCCGGAGATGGTTATCGCCAAAGAAGAAATATTCGGGCCGGTTCTCTCAATAATGTCCTACCGGGATCAGGATGATGCGGTACAGATTGCGAACGGCACACAGTATGGTCTGGCAGCGGCGGTCTGGTCCGCCAGTCAGGAGAGGGCGGAAGGAGTGGCACGGCAATTGAGGGCAGGGCAGGTGGATATCAATGGCGGCGCCTTCAATCTGCTGGCGCCCTTCGGAGGATTCAAGCAGTCGGGCTATGGGCGGGAGTTGGGGAAATACGGGTTGGAAGAGTTTCTGGAAACCAAGGCGATACAGTACAAGGAGTAACGGCCTTTGCAATATTACGGATCCAGCCCGCTTCGGGTAGCCTGCCTGACCGCTGTCTCGCTGATTGCATTTGCGGCCAATTCGATTCTTTGCCGCCTGGCCCTTGGGTCGGCCAGCATCGACGCGGCCAGCTTTTCCACGATTCGCCTGCTTTCGGGAGCCCTGGTGCTGATGCTGCTGACCCGCCTGGCCGGTCGGCATACTCTGGAAACACAGGGTTCCTGGCGCTCGGGTGCCGCACTGGCCTTGTATGCGGTTACGTTTTCCTGCGCCTATGTTCTGTTGGGCACCGGCACCGGTGCCTTGATCCTCTTTGGGGCGGTACAGGCCACAATGATCATTTCCGGGTTGGTTTCGGGCGAGCGGCCGACCTCATTGGAGTGGCTGGGTTTGCTGATTGCCGTAGCCGGTCTGGTTTACCTGGTCTTTCCCGGTGTGTCGTCCCCATCGCCATCCGGTGCGGTTCTTATGACAGCGGCCGGCATCTTCTGGGGTATTTACTCGCTGCGCGGCCGCGGGGCGGAAAATCCGGTCCGGATCACTACCGGCAATTTCATCCGGTCCGTACCATTTGTTTTGGCGGGCAGTGCCGTCATGTTCCCCATGCTGCACCTAACACCCAAAGGAGTACTGATCGCTTCACTCTCCGGCGGGGTGGCCTCAGGGTTGGGATACGTCGTCTGGTACACGGCCCTGCGCGGGATAACGGCAACCCTGGCCGCAACGGTTCAACTGGCGGTGCCCCTGCTGGCTGCGGCCGGTGGGGTGCTGTTTCTTGCTGAAACTGTTTCAATCCGGCTGGTACTGTCCGGCCTGGCAATTCTTGGCGGTGTCGGCCTGGCGATTATTGGGCGGACGCGATCATCATGAAAATGCAGGTTTTTGGGTTTTGATGCTTGCTACAACAGTTTGAACAAGCTATAGTGCCGCCACATTTTGCCAGTCTCCGAGTCGCACAGCCTACCAGGGATAAATCCTCATGGCCTGCGACCTGCGGGTGTCGTCGGAAACAGCGCCGCCCTCCTTTGAAAAGGGGAACTCGTGCTAGACGGTCCACAATCTGTGGTTCGCCCGCGCCCCTTTTCTATTGAGAGAAGGGGCTTTCTGTTTTTTAACTCCCCAGAAAGGAATTCGCATCATGGTAAAACTCGTAGAAAACCCGATCGATCCCGCATTGGTCTACAACTCGATCTGTTCCTCTTTTTCCGGTTCCGTGGTGTTTCACTATGCGGTCGTCAAACAGCAGGCCGGTACCGGCAAGGCGACCACCTCAATTGAGTACAAGTCAGATGGCGACACAGCACTTGAATTGGAAAAGATTGCCGCAGAACTTGAGCATAACTGGAATCTTGAAGATGTGTTGATGATCCGGCGCACCGGTTGTCTGGCTGTCGGCGAGATCATTTCCCTCGTGGCGGCCAGTTCTCCCAACAGCGAGGACGCCTTTGAGGCCTGCAAATCCGGAATCAGCCGCATGAAGAAAATGACAACAATCCGTAAAACCGAGAAGTTCGCAGATTCAATCTGAGCCACAAACTGTTTGAAGTGCGGAGGCACTGCATAAGCTCAATTAACTGATCGACAAATAGATACGATACTTCTCCGAGCCGCCACGCCTAACAGGGAAACCTCATGGCGCCCGGCCTGCGGGTCCTGCCGGAAACAGCAGCGCCCTCCTTTGAAAAGGAGAATCACCTTATCCCGCAAGCCGGGATTCTGAGGGGGTTCTTTCTTTGCAAAGAGCCCCCTTTTTTATTTGCCGATTGCAGCACGGGGTACATCCCCGATTTTAATACCAAGGAGACAGATGTGAAAAAAAGCGTATTGGCAGTTACGGCACTGGTTGCAACATTCACAGTACAGAGCGCAGGGGCAAAAACCCTGGAGGATGTCCTAAAGGAAAAAGGGGTAATCAGCGAGGCGGATTACAAAGAAGTAACCAAAGTCAAACCGATCGATTACAAGCCTGGCAAGGGCTTCAGCCTGACTTCGACAGACGAGAAATTCAAGCTTACATTGGGCGGCCGTCTGCAGGCACGTTACACCCTGACCGACACCGACAACAGTGCCAAGACTACTCCATCCAACAAGTTTGAAGTGCGCCGTATGAAGTTCTGGATGAACGGTTATGCCTATACTAAAGATCTGACCTACCTGCTTCAGGTAGATTTTGTGAATGGCGGATCATCAAAGCTTCTTGAACATGCCTACCTTAACTACCGCCTGATTGACGAGGTTCAGCTTCTGGCTGGACAGACCAAGGTTCCATTTGGCCGTCAATGGCTCAATTCTTCGGGGTCACAGCAGTTTGTAGACCGCTCCACCGCTTCGGATACCTTCCGCCCCGGTTATGACATCGGAGGCAAGCTGCATGGCGATATCGCCAAGGGATTGGCCACTTACGAGTTCGGCGTGTACGGCGGCGCCGGCCAGAGCACCACACGCGCAACCGGTGGCGATGTCAGCGCCAACGCCATTGCCGCCAGGGTAACAGTCAACCCTTTTGGCAAGCTGGGCACATCGGAAGGCGATCTGGACAACAGCAAGAAACCGCTTTTGTCACTCGGCGCCAACTACTATGGCAACACCCTCAAGAAAACCGGTGCCACCGCACTTGAAACCAACAATATCACTCTGGCAGGCACCAGCGGCTGGCTCGGAAAAGGGATTTCCACTTTTTCCTCGGGTGAAAAAATCGACATCAATACCTGGGGCGTAGATGCAGCCTTCAAGTGGCACGGTTTCTCGGCACAGGGAGAATACCTGTCAGGCCAGGCCGACGGCAAAACCAGCAACAAAATGCTGCGCGCCGAAGGTTTTTACGCCCAGGCCGGCTACTGCATTATTCCGAAAACACTGGAAACAGCTATCCGCTACTCCTATGTGGATCCAAACCGGGATAGTGTCAATGACCTGAAAACAGACGTTCAGGGGGCTATTTCATACTACTTTGACAAGCATAACCTGAAGCTTCAGGGCGATGTGACCGACACCCACGACCAGAGCAAGGGCGGGGCAGACGATATGATTTATCGCCTACAGGCACAGGTCATTTTCTAGTCGTTGCGATTTTGCAGTACAGGTTTGAAGACCTGTTGTTTATTATCGCAAGCTTTGAAGCTGTCCTGATATAAGATGCAAAGCAGCAAAATCAGACAAATAGAGGAGAACTTATGATCACAAAGCAGATGTTGACCCGTATGACAACAGTCGCAGCTACGTTAGCAATTCTTGTGTGGGGCTCGGTTGCCATGGCCTCGTCAAAATCAATCATCCTGGCAACTACCACCAGCACCCAGGATTCCGGACTGCTGGATGTTCTGGTGCCGATGTTTGAAAAGGAAAGCGGCTATCAGGTCAAGACCATTTCGGTCGGTTCCGGCCAAGCCATGAAGATGGGTGAAAAGGGTGAGGCCGATGTGCTGCTGGTTCACTCCCCTGATGCCGAGAAAAAGTTCATGACTGAAGGTTTCGGCGTCAGTCGTCGCCTGGTTATGCACAACGATTTTGTTATCGTCGGTCCGGCTGCAGACCCGGCCCGGGTCAAAGGGGGCACTGCCGCTGAGGCTATGAAGCGTATCACCCGGACCGGCAATATTTTCGTTTCCCGCGGTGATAACTCCGGTACTCACGCCAAGGAAAAAGGGCTTTGGAAGGGTGCTGCCATTAATCCAGAAGGTCAGAAATGGTACCAGCAGACCGGACTTGGAATGGGACAGACCTTGAACGTGGCCGCCGAGAAGAAGTGCTACACCATTACCGACCGTGCTACCTATCTGGCGCTCAAAAAGAATCTTGGTCTTGATATTCTGGTTGAGGGTGATGGCAAGCTGTTGAATGTTTACCATGTCATTGAGCTTAATCCGGTCAAATCTCCCAAGATAAATATCCCGGGTGGCAAGGCTTTTGCCGATTTCATGGTTGCCAGAAAGACGCAGGATGTTATTGGCCGCTTCGGAGTGGATAAATACGGCGCTCCGCTGTTTTTTCCCGATGCCGGTAAAAAACCGGAGTCATTGGGACTCTGATCTCTTGATTCGCTACTAAAGATGCAAGGCACATGTTTCACGCAGGCCGGATGAAGTAAAGCGCAGGTAACCTGCGTGATTGCCGAATAAACATGAAGAAACTAAAAGCCCCCTCGATCCCCCATTATTAATGGGATTGAGGGGGCTTTTAGTTTGGGTGTGGCAATGCAAAACTAAGTAAATCGGGCATCTGCGCTCTGATAAAAATATTATCTTGACAGCTTTATTGGGCAAGAGTAATTAACTCTGGCTAACTTCTATTGTGTGGCAGCGGTCAGACCGGTTCCTTCCTTGCACAAAATGTTCGATGCTCTGCTAACTCCCTTCCTGTGTACTCTGCTAGCGCTGATTGTGCCTTTGACAAGCAAAATGTTTTTCTACCACCGGATTCACGTGTTTACGTAAATTAATGATAGGAGGCTTCACATGCTGATCAGATTGCGCAAAACTATTGGAACCATCGCAATTCCAATCTCACTCCTGGCTATTTTGCAGGCTGGTGCCTCTTCCGCGGCCACAGTTCCTGTGGTGACGGTTCTTACTCCGCCGATCACGAATGGACTTGCTTCGCCGCTGCGGGTCGTTATCGATTCGAAGGGGGATTTCTACGTTTCTGACCCACGACTTGGCGGTGTTTCGAAGTTCAGCTCTTCAGGCCATAAAAATATGATGTTTAAAACCAAGTTAGCACCACAGGGAGTGGCTGTCAGCGATTCCGGTAAACTGTACGTGAGTCAGGGAACCTCAGTCACGATACTCGATCAGGCGGGTAATGTCCTGGGTAGCATTGGTTCAGGTATCGGCCAGTTCAAACAGGCCAATGGCATTGCGGTGGATGCCGCGGGATTTGTCTATGTTGCCGACAGTTTGGACAATAACGTCAAGGTCTTTAATTCTCTAGGTCAGTTTGTGAAGACGATCGGAACCTCTGGGACTGCCGCCGGCCAGTTTTCCATGCCGACCGGCATTGCCTACGACAAGTCGTCCAACCAGATTGCAGTTGCAGATACTCAAAACGGGAGAATACAGTTTTTTAGCGCAAGCGGGAACTTCAACTTTGTAAAGAGTATCGGCTCGTTTGGCGTCTTGGCGCTTCAGTTCAAAAGACCTGTTGGTGTTACCTTCGAGTATGACGCCGCAGGCAAACTTAGCCGCATGTATGTTGCCGATATCTTCCTCAATACAATCAAGGTAATTGACCCGGCTGGCAGTGGAACTCTACTTGCTTGTATCGGTAAGAACGGTCTGGCTAACGGTCAGCTTGTAATACCGATGGACGTTGCCTTCGATCATCTTCAAAAACGTCTCCTGGTTGCCAATGGTACCGGTTCCATGACCCTGTACGGAATAGATGGAGGAGTGGGACCCGCTGTCCCGGCCACGCTGGCACTGGCCGTAGACCCGGTACCGGCCAATACCGGTTCGGCAAATATTACCATCAACGGTGCAGTCGATTCATCCGCCAAGGTAACCGTTGCCACGAACAACACAGCGGTTGCCGCACCGGTTGTCTATACCTCGTCAACCAACTGGAAGTGCAATGTGAGCGGACTGTTGCCCGGGGACAATATAGTTACCATCACGGCAATCAACTCATCCGGCGGTATTTCCAAACACGCGATTGGCGTCAGCTACAACCCTTGATTGTGAGTTCCGGGAAGACAGGTGCAGGGTCTTTCTATTGCGATGTTTTTGCATGTGATTCAGATAAACCTTTCAGGAGCTAATCATGAAAAAACTATTCTTCTCAGTATTGTTTGTGTTGCTGATGGCATCGTCAGTATTGGCGGTAGATTCGCCGCACGTGATCGCTCTCGGTTGTACGGGATGCCATTACGATGCCAATGATTACATGGCGGGAATTACCGGAGTTAATAATCTGTGTCTAACCTGTCACAATCCATCTCTTATGACCAAAGGGTTTCTTCCACAGGATATTGCAAATCCCTTCAACTCGACGGATTTGGGACTGTATCAATCGGGAATGAAGCAGACTTCCCATAACTGGGCGGCGCCGGTGAACGTGCCGATGGCCGGAGCGGTCACACCGGTCAATCCCGCCATGCAGGTTCTCCGGGCGACCAGTCTGGGCGTGATAAGCTGCGCCAGCTGCCATGGCAACCATGCCGCAAGCGCAACCAGCCCTGATCTCTTCCGGTTTCCCAACGACAGCGACCAGCTTTGCTTCGACTGTCACCGCTTGCGCAATCAGAGAAGCGCCCTGTCCGGCACCCATCCGGTCAACTTCAACTACACCGGAGCCACTTCCAAGGTGAAGCTAAAGCCGTCCGAATACCAGCGCATACCGGTCAATTCCAATCCTGCCAACCCGACCTCAGCCATGCGGCTGCCGAACGGCAAGATCCTTTGTACCACCTGCCACGGTGTCCACTTCACCGATTCAAACTCAAGGACAATTGACGGACCCGAATCTTCCGCCCAGGGTCTGCTGTCGTCGTCCCAGGGTTACCTGCTGCGAACCGACCTGCGGGGCGGAACAGCCAATGCCGTAAATATCTGCACCAACTGCCATGCCGGAAAAATGGCCCACAACCGCAATGGGCAGAATATCCAATGTGCCGACTGCCACGCCGGCCACGTTGATCCAGGCGATGGAACGGCCCCCAACGTCTGGCTTGTGCGCCGCTACATGAATTATTCCGCAGGGGTAAAGCTGAACTCTTACCGCAGGACAGTTTTCAATCAGTATACCGGCAGCCGCAGCAATTTTGCCGGAGCCTACGGCGTTTGCCAGGGTTGCCATTTCGTGCCGCCTCCCGGCGGCAGCTTCCCCAGTGAACATGCCAGTACCGATCCGAACATCTGTCGGTCGTGTCATACCCACAATACTGCCACAGGATCATTTGCTGCGGACTGCACCGCTTGCCATGGTTTCCCGCCACAGCAGAACACACCGGGTGGTCCACTGGGTTATGCCAAAACCCCCAGCTACGACTATGCTGTTTCTCCGGCCTTCAAGGATGAATCCAAGACCGGTCATCTTGCTCACGCCGGAAGCGCACCTTATGCTTTCAGCTGTTTTGAATGCCACTCAGGCAACAAACACGCCACTGGGAACTTTCAGCAGGTTTTTATATCGACCAATGGCACAATCGCCGCTATCGGCGGTGCAGTTCCCATGTACAACACCGCTTCTCCAGGGACCTGCTCCAATGTGTACTGCCACAGCAATGGCGCTCCTGCGGGAGGAGCTACCGTATATAAATCCCCAGTTTGGGCAAACGCCAAAGGGAGCATTGTCGGCACGGCAGGCGAATGCAGCGCCTGCCACGATGCCATGCCCGCCACCAACGCCCATACGGGACACCTCAATAACAGCTTTGCCTGCGCCCTGTGTCATGCGGCAACGGTCAGTAGCAATACGGTCATCAAAGACACCAGCAAGCATGTGGACGGCGTCAAGGATGTGCTGTTCTCGGGCACGGCCACGATCGGCGGAACCGGTTCCTACAACAACACGACCCACACTTGCTCAAATCTCTACTGCCACTCCAACGGAAACCAGGGGGCGCTGGCCTACGTAAACCCGTCTGCCTGGAACTCCGGTGTCAACTACGGCTGCAACGGCTGTCACGGCACCAGCAGCCCGATCGGCGCGCCTGACTACGCCAATACCGGCGTTGGTACGGGCAAGGCAAACAGCCATGCTGCCCATGCTGCCGGAGCTGCAAATACGACCGTCTGCGCCAACTGTCACTTCGCCACCGCCAGTTCGATCACGGGCGGCACCCTTGTCGCCAACACCAAACACCTGAGCGGTACAACAGACGTCGTTTTCAATCCAGCCACGGCTGGTGCAACCGCCGCCTGGGACCCGGCTACCGGCACCTGCACAAATATTGAATGCCACGGCGGCGCACCGGCTCAGTGGGGCAGCACCGCGGCCTGTCTTACCTGTCACGCCTTCGCCATCAGGGGCAGGGCTGCAATCGGTCCGCAGTTCAGCGGAAACTCTCATCACTCTCAAGGTGGCGCGATAACGGCAGCCCAGTGCTATCAGTGCCACTGGGAGGCAAACAGCGACGGCAGCATCAATCTTGCCTATCACCATGCCAATATACCCGGCGGCCCGGTAGAGCTGGTTGTCTATGGTGCGGGTGCGCGACCTGCGGTTTATAACGCCGGTGCTACCGGCACTACTGCTGTTCCATATACCGCCAATGGCACCAGAGGCGAGATGGCAAAAATCAATGCGCACTGTATCGGTTGCCATAGTGACAAGAATAATGCGACCCAGCCATTCGGTGATGGTAAAACCCCGAACAGCTATGCCTGGGACAAAGCCAGCATCGCCGCCAAATATGGTGATACTGGCACCACACCCTGGGGCAAGTACGCCGGAGGCAATACCACACCCAAAAACACCGTCACAAAAGCCTTCTCCGCTCACGGCAATGCCGCCGCCAACCAGGCTGGCTGGAATATAAGTGAAACCTGGCCGAACACGACCGGCACTGTGGCAGTGCTCTGTTTTGACTGTCACAACTCCCACGGTTCCAGCACAGTCGGAGCTACTACCAGCTATGCCAGCGCCACGGCCAACGGCGGTATCCTGAAAGACACGGTAGCCGGAAAAGGTGGCTACGCCATGACCTATCAACCAAAAGCAGGCGGTACCGCAGCGGAGCACAACCTCTATAACCCCGGTGCCGGACTATGTTTCGACTGCCATCAAAGTGCATCCTCAGGCATCACCCCCTGGGGATATAACAGCACTTTCAGTGCCAGTCAGGCCATTCTCGGCTATCTGGATACGCCATCCTTCGGCGTCGGCCAGTTTGGCTACCAGATTCGCAATCCCTATAAAATCAACGTCAGTTTCGGCGGTCATTTCGGTGCAACCTCGTCGCTCTCCGCGACCCCTTCCCACGCCGTTGGAGGACTCTGCACCCCGTGTCATGATCCCCACGGTGTCAGCCCAACGCTCGGCAGCAACAAACCGTATGGGGTGCCGCTCCTCAAAGGCACCTGGATGACTTCGCCCTACAAGGAAGATAACTGCACTGCCGATAATGCCACTTACGGCTTTATTTCCGGCGTCAGAGGCGAGGAAAAACCCCGGCCTGCCGCAGGTGCATACGCCGCCTACACATCGTCGATCAAATCCTACAAGATTGATCAGAATACCTTCACCTCCGGCTCCATCACCGAAACGGATCAGCAGTTCGCCGGACTATGTCTGAACTGCCATGCCAAGCAGACTTTGTCAAACGGCGTAACCCATACCTGGAAGGACAAAAACCGGGTTCACGAATCGGTCAAGGGGTGGAAGACCGCCAATGCAACGATTAAGCATAATTACACATGCTCCAAGTGCCATGCGCCACACAATGCGCAACTCCCGCGATTGATGATAACCAACTGCCTGGATTACAAGCACAGGGGGCGCGTGACGAATAATCCGAATCCGAAGCTCTCGTTCGGTTATCGTGGCGAGGAAGGGTACGGTTCCGGCCACATTCCAGGAATCTATTCCGGCCGTAGCAATGAAAATAGCGGCGGCAGCACCAGCGGTACCGGGCCTGTGAGCAGCAGTGCCACCATCTGTCATGAGGGTAACACCGGTTCGAATACCGACCAGTATTGGAATGTGAAGACACCTTGGACCAGCGGAGCTGTCTCTCCGGTTCTGGTTTCCCCAATGCTGGTTGCCGAGCCCGATGCCATCTGTTCTGGTTCCTGTGGAGTTCAGCTGCAGTGGGATCCGGTGACCAATACCGGAGGCGGAGCCGTCCAGTACCTGGTGCAGGTGAGCAGCAGTTCCGCATTTGCAACGGTCAACTACTCCTCGGGATGGATTTCCGGCACCAGCTATACGCCGACTCTGGCGAACGGCACCTGGTACTGGCGAGTGCAGGCTCGTGACTCGGTCAAAACAACAACTGTTTCGGCTTGGAGTGACGCGGATTCATTTATCTTGTCGTTAAATCCTCCGCCTTCCATTCCGCTGCTGATCGCCGAGCCTGATGCCACCTGCTCGGGTTCCTGCGGGACTCAGCTGCAATGGAATCCTTCCACCAACCCGGCCGGAGGCGCGCTGCAGTATTCCGTGCAGTTAAGCTCCGACATTTCCTTCGCCACGGTCAACTACTCGTCGGGCTGGATCACCACTACCAGCTACACGCCGACCCTGGCGAACGGAACCTGGTACTGGCGTGTGCAGGCGCGAAGCGCTGCAAACACTTCTCTGGTATCAGCATGGTCTCTGGCTAATTCCTTTACCTTGTCGTCAGCAACGTCGGCCACAGCGCCGTCGGCTCCGATACTTATTGCAAAGAGCAACAGTTCCTGTTCATCGTCTTCGGGCTGCTCGAACACACTCAAATGGAACGCCTCCGTCAATCCGAGTGGCGGCACCCTGCAATATCTTGTGCAGGTCAGCAGCAGTTCTTCCTTCTCGACAATCAAGACCACATCCAACTGGATTTCCGGCACCAGCTGGACGGCAACCCTGGGCAGGGGGACCTGGTACTGGCGCGTCCAGGCCAGAAACGCTGCGACCACCACATTGATTTCGCCTTGGTCTTCAACGGGGAGCTTTGTTATAAAGTAGTGAAGTTAAGTGGCTGTCCCAGTTGCCTGGGGCAGCCACTTGACATTTACAGGTAGGTGGCTGTCGGCAATGTATCGGAACTGCCAATGTTTACCCATGAGTTGCTGACTATCTCCACATAGTATGTCCCTCCCGTCGATATTTTCCACATTATTGCCACCCCAAGTGGTACTCGCATTTTGTAACCTCCAGTAAAACCGTGCTTTTAATAAATGGCGCGGCTTTTGCTTTTTACCTGCTGAATAATCGCTCGAAATAAAGTGACAGGAATAATATCGTGAGCAAAAAGAAAAAGATGATCATCTCTTCTGAGACGATGGACGTGGACTTCGTAC
>MTLC01001466.1_pt3 | contig 14337 bp, 10 predicted proteins | sample 1982451 | NCBI WGS metagenome assembly MTLC01 (sample SAMN05710165, study PRJNA340218) | biofilm metagenome | isolation source: sample SPH anode biofilm adapted to +100 mV | place: USA | collected 2012-02-03 | reverse complement strand
GCAGTCGCCGGCAAAGGGAGTTTCGCCGCCGCCGCGGAGCAGATGGGGTTAACCCAGTCCGCCGTCAGCCTCCAGATAAGGAACCTGGAGGAGGAATTCGGCGTGCAGCTCTTCGAACGTACCGGACGCAGCCCCAAACTCAACATGAACGGCAAACTGGTCGTGGAACGCGTCCGTGAGATCCTCGACATCTACGACGGGATCAAGGCAGACCTCGCGCCTTCAGGCGCCATCAAGGGGGTGCTGACGCTTGGGGTGGTCCCGACCGTGCTCACCGGTCCACTCCCGGCGGTACTGGGGCGGCTGCGCAAAACACACGAGGAGATGCAGGTGCGCCTGGTCTCGAGCCTGTCGGCAGAGCTCGTGCGCCAGGTCGAAGAGGGTGATCTCGACGCGGCGCTCACCACCGAGCCCCCCTTCGCCATCCCGCCGCACTGCAGGTGGCAGGCGTACGACGAGGAGCCGTTCTTCGTGGTCGCCCCGCAGGGTGCGGCCGCCGCCACGGTGCAGGAACTCTTCGAGACCTACCCCTTCGTCCGCTTCGACAAGACCGCCTGGGCGGGGGCACTCGTGGACGCCCAGTTGCTGGCGCAGGGGATAAAGCCGCGCGAGGTGATGGAGTTCGACTCCCTCGAGGCGGCGATCAGCCTCGTGGAGCAGGGGCTCGGCATCGCCGTCGTGCCGTTGAACCGGCAGCGCCTCGAGAAGGCGCAGGGGCACTTCAGCCTCGCCCCGTTCGGAACCCCGCAGTTGACCAGGCGGGTCGGGATGTACCAGAAACTACGTCACCCGCGCCTGGCGCTCACGCAACTGGTGCTGGACGAACTGGCAACAGAGTGCCTATCCTCAAGAAATACTCAAGCTTGACGTAATAATTATCAACTTTTATCCAACAATCACCCATGCTACTCTCGCCTTACCGAAGTAAAGGAGAGCAGCATGGCCACCATCATAAACGCCCTCACACCGGTTCTATCGCTGATCCTGGTCGGCTTCCTGATCAGGCGCAGCGAGTTTCTCCCCTCCTCGTTCTGGCCTTCAGCCGAAAGGCTCACCTACTTCCTGCTCATGCCGGCGGCTCTCATCCACAGCCTGGCGGGCAAGAAGATCGGGACGCTACCCTGGCTCAACATACTGCTCACCGTCGAGGGTGTCATCGTCGCGAGCGCCCTGCTGGTCGTTATCTGGGGGGCCGCCAACCGGCGCATGGGAGGGGGCGTCTTCACCTCGCTTTTCCAGGGAGGGGTGCGCTTCAACACCTTCGTCGCCCTGGCGCTCGCCGAGAGTCTCTTCGGCAAGGACGGTCTCTTCCTCGCGGCCCTCGGCGCCGGCTTCATGATCGTGCTCATCAACGTGCTCTGCGTCTCGGCCTTTTCGCTCACCGTCGGCAGCGGTGCCGGCATCGATTTCAAGCGGCTCGTACGGGATCTGACACGTAACCCGCTCATCATCGCGTGCGTGGCAGGGATCGCGCTCAACGCCTCCGGACTCAAGCTCCCCGCCGCGCTGGACGGGACCCTTCTTTTGGCAGGAAAGGCGGCCTTCCCGCTCGGGCTCATGGCCGTAGGCGCCGCCTACCGCGCCGGAAACCTCGCCTTGCACTGGCAGCCGCTCGCCGCAAGCTGCACCATCCAGTTTCTCTGCAAGCCGCTGGTCGCCTGGCAGCTCGCCTCGGCGACCGGCCTGTCCGGCACCGCCGCAGGGGTGGTGCTGCTTCTTTTCAGCGTACCCACCTCACCGGCCTCCTACATACTCTCGCGGCAGATGGGAGGCGACCACGACAGCATGGCGGCCATCATCACCGCCCAGACCTGCCTCTCCTTCATCACGCTCCCGCTCACCATATGGATACTCGTATAGACAAAAGCGCGCGCCCATTTCGGGATGATCCTCTTTTACCTTCGACTAAAAGATTGGGCTTTTACGCTGACCACTAGGAGGAAAAGGCAAGCTTCACGTGACAATGTCTTGCATTTTTAGGTGCATCAGGTTATGCAGCCATAACCCATGAACCGAGAGAGATCGTAAGGGAACAAAAAGATGGACATATACAACGAGTACTGCCTGCCACATCTGACCAACTGCGTCTGCGGTATGAAGCCGCTGGCACGCCAACGGGCGCTGATCGTTCCGCAGGCGCAAGGCAGCGTTCTGGAAGTGGGCATGGGAACGGCGCTGAACCTGCCGTTTTACGACAAAGAGAAGGTCACCCGCGTCTGGGGGCTGGAGCCGTCCCCTGGGATGCGCAGGGCGGCTGCGGACAACGTCAAACGCAGCGGGATGCAGGTGGAGTGGCTGGATCTGCCGGCGGCGCGGATTCCGCTTGAAGACGAGACCGTGGACACGGTACTGCTCACCTTCACCCTCTGCAGCATCGCGGACTGGCAGGGAGCGCTGGCCGAGATGCGGCGCGTGCTCAAGGCGCACGGTACGCTCTTGTTCTGCGAACACGGAGCGGCGCCGGACGCATCGATCCTTAAGTGGCAGAAACGGATCACACCATGGTGGAAACACGCGGCCGGCGGATGCCACCTGGACCGCCCCATCCCGACGCTGCTCGAGACCGGAGGCTTCAACATCCTGGAGATGAACGAGGATTACATGGGGGGCGTACCAAGGATTGCCGGGTACACCTATCGCGGCTGCGCGGCGAAGCGCTGAGCCAAAACGGGAAACAGCCTGTCTCAGGTATCGGCTCTTCCCTTGTCGTGGACCAGCTGGAGCTTTCGGCTCAGATCGGTGAGGCGGTAGGGTTTCTGGATGAACCCCGTCAACCCCCAGCCGGTGAACCTCTGGGTGATTTCCTGTTCGCTGAAGCCGCTGGAGAGAAGGACCTGCACCCCCGGATCGAGGGCGCGCAGCTCGCGCAGCGCCTGCTCCCCGTCCATATGCGGCATGGTCAGATCAAGGATGACGCAGGCGATATCGTCCCTGTGGCGCTTGAAGATATCGATGGCGGCAGCCCCGTCCTCCGCGGTCAACACGCGGTAGCCCAAGGTTTCCAGCATCTCCGTCCCGAGACTGCGGATGGTCTCCTCGTCGTCTACCAGTAGAACGGTACCGGTACCGGTCGGTGCCGGCACCGCTTCCTGCGCGTGTGTCTGCGGCCGGGCATCGCCCGAGACGGCCGGGATGAAGACGGTGAAGCTGGAACCTTCGCCCTGCGTGCTGCGCACCTGTATGGTCCCGTTGTGCCCACGCACGATGCCGAGGACCGCAGCCATGCCGAGGCCGCGCCCGGTGAACTTGGTGGTGAAAAAGGGATCGAAGATCCTCGCGACGGTCTCGGGGGCCATGCCGCAACCGTTGTCGGAAACCTCGAGGTACACGTACATCCCCTCCTGGAGCCTGTCGTTTAGCCACAGCTGCGAGAGCGTTGCGGCGTCGCACCGCCGCGCACCGGTCCTGATCGAGATTACGCCGCTGTTGTCGCCGATCGCTTCCGAGGCATTGATGACGAGGTTCATGACCACCTGGCGGATCTGGGTCGCATCGACTTCGACCAGGGGGAGATCCTCGGCGAGCTCAAGGTGCATCTCCACCTTTTTCGAAATCGAGACGTCCAGCATGTGCCTCATTTCCTCGACGAGGGCGTTGACGTTGACCTCCTCGATGAGGAAGCTCCCCTTGCCTGAATACGCCAACATCTGCTGGGCCAGATCGGCCGCCCGCTGCGACGATTTTTCTATGTTCTGCAGATTCCCCCGCACGGGAGACTCCGGGGGAAGCCTGAGCAGAGCCAGTTCGGCGTTACCCATGATCGCCATCAGGATGTTGTTGAAGTCGTGAGCAATCCCCCCCGCCAGAACTCCCAGGCTCTCCAGTTTCTGGACGTGCAGCATCTGGGCTTCCATCCTTTTCTTGTCCTCGGTCAGCCGCCTTTCATCGGTCACATCGCGCCCGACCACGAGGAGATGCTTCTTGTCCTTGATCATGAGCCGGGAAAGCACGTACGACATGGCGATGTCCTTGCCGAAGCTCGTATGCAGCTCCACCTCGTGAACGCGCGCGATGCCGTCGCCCAAGACCGTTTCGGCCGCCTCCAGCAAGCCGCTTTCCCGCCAGGACTGCAAGATGCGGAAATTCTGCTGCTGCATCTGCTCCACATCACCGCCCGCAATATCAGCGGTAGCCTGGTTCAGGAGGATGCACTTGCCGGATTCACCGTCAAAGATGCGTATCCCCATGGGAGAGTACTGCATGAGCGATTCGAACAGCAGTAACGTCTCCTGGCGCTGTTCCTCGCTCTTCATGTGCTCTGTGATGTCCCTGGTGATGCCGAGCAGCGACACGATTTCACCGCGGTCGTTGCGGAAGGGGACCGCATGGGTATCGAGCCAGACGCGCCTTCCCTTGAGCCCGGAGGTCTGGAAGACAAGGTTGCCCGGGATGCCGCGGAACACGTTACGGGTAAGTTCCTTGAAAGCCTCCTTGAATTCAGGGGTGATTCTGTCGAAAACGCACTTCCCCTGTACCTGCGCGAAGGAGTCGGCGTCGATCATGTTCAGACCGGCGCGGTTCATCATCTGCAAACGCCCCTCCGAGTCGAGCATCTTGACGCATTCGGGTTCCGTTTCGATGATGGTGTTCATGAAAGTCTCACTGCGCGCGAGTGCATCCTCCCTGGCACGCAGTTGTTCCGCCATGGCGTCGAAGGTGCGGGCCAGTTCGCCAAGTTCCCCCCCCTGCACCAGGTCGGACACCTTCATCCCCGCCTCCCCATCTGCAAGCCGCCGTGAGGCGTCCTCGAGAATCCTGATCCGGTCGCCTATACAGCGCCTGCCTATGAAGATGGCGGCGAAACACGCAAGCAGCAGAAAAGACGACAACAAAGTCATGCTGTAGGCGAGCGAGCGGGTCGCGTTACGCGTGGCGGCCTCGACGGGGATGCCGGATGTCACGTACATGTAGGGGACATCTTCGTCAGGAAGCCGCAGTTTGATGTACGAGATGATCCGCTTGTCCCCTTGAAGCCCGGCCCTGACATGGGTGCCATGATCAGGTCCTTCCAGCATTTGCCTGAATGCTTCCACCGGGTAGGGTTTACCCACGTACTGCTCCGGAGCGATCCCCCTGGCCAGGATGACCCCCTTGTGGTCCAGTATCACGAAGCTGGCACCTGCCGGGAGACGCATGCGCTGCAACAGGGCGCGGTAGTTTTCTATGTTGAGGGTGACACCGATTACGCCTGTGACCGCCCCGCGGTCGTTCTTGAGGGGGTATCCCAAGTTGAAGACGGGTTTCGTCGTTATCCTGCTGACGATGTACTCGCCTGAGGAAAGTTTGCCGCGTTGCAGGGCTCCCTTGAAGAAACGCCGGTCGCTGATGACCATCTGGTGACGCAACGGAATCGCAGTGGCCCAGACCCGTCCCTCCCGATCCGCGATCGTGATGTTGCCGTACATCGGGTTCAGCTTGCGCAGCTCTTTGAGGATGGGCTCCACCCGGGCCGCGTCGCGCGCCTTCACCTCCGGGAGCTGCGCCAGAGATGTCATCACCTGCTCAGCCGCCACGACGAGGTTACGCTGCTCTGCACCGATCCGTTCGGTTAGCCGCACCGTCTCCTTGAGGGCGTCATCCATCATGGCATTGCGGAACTGTATCCCGGAGTAAATGATGACGCCCGCAGCCGGCAGGGCAACGACGAAGGTGATGAGCAGCAGCAGAAAACGGGTGGAAAGCGTGGAAAAACGAATCATGTGACATCTCTCAGCGCGCAGGTATTTACTATAAACATCGGCAAAATGCTGTGTTAGCTTAGCAGAAATCAACCAGTCTCTGAACGTGACAATCCGAATACACAATTACCAGTTGTCACATCTTCATATGGCGGGAATCTAACGGTGGGGCTACTGTAGCTATTGGGACGGATGCGCATCCAAAAGCGGAGAAGAGGCAGAGCCTGACGTAGAAGGAATGTGTCTGTCAAAGGAGCGCAAACGCCGGTACTCCTCCCTGGCTTTTTTTACCTGTCGCATCACGCTTGCCGAGCGCAGGGTGAAGACGGTGTCCATGGGCACTCCTCCACTTTCCAGCACCCTTGCCGTCCAGGTGTTGCACGTGTGGGCGATGAAGTAATACCCTTCCGCCTTGAAAAACCTGTCTTCGCCTTGCGGCGCCACCTTCAGGGGGTAGGGACGACCTGCCGCGTCGAGTTTGAAACTGGTTCGCAACTTATCCTTCAGGTGTTTCAATCCCGCTTCCGAAAGCTTGAGCTCGACCACTTCGCCTCCTCTATACTGCTCCGGCGGGGTGGCCGGCATGGAGAAGACGTGCATGACGCTCGGATTTCTCCAGAACACCGCCTTCAAGAAGATGGCAGGTGTCACCTTGTCGGCCTGGTAGAAATCCGCCTCGCCCCAGCCGAACTCGTAGTAGCGCCCCGGTCGAAGGTATTCCCTCACGAACCCCAGCTCGCCCCCCAGGTCCTCGCTCGACAGCGCGATCCCCGCGTGCCATCCGTGCGCTACCACGTATATCGAGCGTTCCTCGCCCCGCGTCGCAGGGAGGTAGTTCCATTTCTTGCCGGCGGCGCATCCGGCGAGCGCCGACACAAACGGAACAAGCAGAACGACCAGCCATGCCCGCCCTCTCGCTCCCAGAAGCCAGGCAAGCACCGTTTGCGTTGCCCCTCGCTTTTCCATGTGGACCTCCCGGAGTTTCCCTGCAGCCTCCGAGATCTTACCAAGCCACCACAGTCCGTCAAAGCAGCCACACCACCATCACCGCAAGCCGGCTTTCTTGAAGACACCGTGTCGCAGTTCCGTGATCGTCCTGAAGAAGTTCCTGCCCTGCCCTCCCCCCCCTTCGGTTGCAGCTACAGGCAAGAGGTAAACCTTTCTCAGCTCGCGCAACATCCATTCGCTTCTTAGGCAGAGAAGGAGCCCGGCAAAGGGCGCAGACAACAGGGCGGCCCCGAAGATCAGACCGACGACGCCGACGGCGTAATAAGAAAGGGCCGCGTGACTGGAGGCGAGTTTCACCCACTGGAGGAATTGGAAGACTTCGTAGATAAGCACGACCGCGATACCCGACCAGGCCCCCTCGATCAACCTTCGCAAGCCCCCCTTCCTGAGCTTCCAGAACTGGTAGGCGGCCCAGATCTGATGTATGCCTGCGACGGTCACGATCCACGGGATGAAACCGAGATCGAAGAACACGGAGAGCTTCGACACCGGGACCAGATACGGCTCCGACAGTACCGCCTGCCAATCGGTACCGTAGTACTTCATGAGCCCCGTGATTCCATAGAAAAGAGCGGCCGCGCCGACCGCCATCACGAGCCAGGCTGTTATCTCAACCATCTCCGGTGGAGGTGCCCCTTCTTCCAAGGTCAGGGACGACGGTTCCGGTGCTGCCGGGATGGCTGGCTGCTCCATGGTGGGATTGCCATCCCCCTTTGGCGCGGCAGTTTGCTCCGGCTCTTCGAACAGCTCGCCGCGGTGACGTTTTTCATCGAGGATCCGCGATCCCTCCATGGCAAGAAACTGCGGGTTCAGCCCCTGCATCAGCAGAAACTGCCCGGGATCCAGCTTTACGGCGACTCCTTCCGTGACCTCCTGCATCTCGAACTCGAAGGTCCCTTTGGTCCAGGCGAAAAGAGAATAGACCACCTTCTCGATCTGCTCGCGCACCACGGTCTCGATCGCGTCGGCGCTGACCCCGAAGCGCTCGACCATGATCGAGCCAAGAAGCCGCCGGTACCCTTCATCCGCCTGGGCGCTCAGAGCGAGGTTCAGGGTGCTGCGGTCGATGACGCTCTTGCGGATCAGCAGCTCTCCCATGTTTTGTCGAAACACGGTTGAACTCGCCCTGGTGACGTAGCCATTCTGGAAAATGATGCTCGCCTCGCGCCCCAGACTTTTCAGTGACAGCACGCCTGATTTTCGGCTCAAGCTGACGATCTGCATGATCTCGCCGAGTCCCAGATCCTCTATATTGCCTACAAGACTCATAGTTGCGACCTTTCATGCCCACGATTCAGAGAAGGCATCACTTTTTCATTTCGTTGATCACGTCGTTCAGCTTGGCTCCGGCTTTGTCTATCTCCTTGCCGGCTTTTTCAACCGACTTGTCGATCTCCTTGCCCGCGCGTTCCGCCGGCCCCTCTTTTTTGCAGCCCGAAACTCCGGCAATCGTGCTCATCAACAACAGACAGACCAGGATTTTGCTCATTTTCATCATGCGGCACCTCCCATAAGTTCGATGTTCAGTCAACGGACACAAAAAAAGCCGGGACCGGAATATCTTGAGATATTTCGGCGACCCGGCTGTCTCGATGAGACCCTGTAGGCTTTCCGTCCCACCCTCGCGGATGGTTTAGTATTGTCGTTATCCGGTTTTAATTGTGAACGCTTGCGGCGCAAAATAGCCCAAAGCGACCGGCCACGTCAAGAGTAAACCTTAACTGCAGGGCCGGAGCCGCTGGATGAGGCAGGGGAGATGCCTCCTCGCCACCACCAGGCTTGCCCCGCCGGGTCATTTGACGACGCTTCTTTTGTGGAGGACGGTAAGGGTCTTTTCGGAGGAGAAGAGACCTCCGGGCCTTTTGACCAGCAGCTTGATCGTCGTCCCCACCTCACCGCGCAGGCGCTGGATCTTTTCCGGTATGGTGCCCATGCCTTGAACCGGGACGTCGTCGACGGACAGGATCTCATCCCCCTCCTCGAGTCCCTCCAGTTCCTCATTGCTCCCTTTGTCGACCTTGAAAATGGTGAAGATGCCGTCTCCGTTGAGTCCCGCGTACCGCACTCCGCCTTCCGGCAGCGGTCCGTGAAAGACCATCTCCACCGGACGGGTCTCGAGCACCGAGACCTCCTGGCAGGTCCTGCTCCCGAGCGGCGGTTCGACCTGGACCACCTTGTACTTGGCCCGCATGAGCCTGAGCGTCATTTTCCCGGTCGTCCCGTCCAGCTCTCCTTCGACCCCTCCCTTCTCCGGCGGGAGCGTGCAGGCGTCGGTGGGATAAATCTTGCCGGAGGGGACTTCCCAAGTGCCGACCAGCCTGCTCCCCTTTGCGTCAAGCTTGATGGTGATGGTTTCGACCCCCAGGTTCCCCAGAGAGCCGAAGTTGAAGATCATGACGTCGCTGTAATCGATGTCGCTGCGGGAGCGCCCCCTTGCTCCCTGGACCACGATCCTGGTCTTCTCGGCAGCGACCGAATAGAACGTCCCGGTATCGTCGACCCAGACACCTCCCCTCGCACTGAACTGCGCCGCCTTCTCCATGCGGTACTCAAGCTTGATGATCTCGTCCTCGATCTTCCGTGCGTCCGCTGCATCCGGCGCGAGGGCCAGGTAACGCTGGTAGCTGGCGATGGCTTCTTTGAGCTGCCCCAGTTTTACCTGGACCGCACCCAGGTTGTACCAGGCGGCCGCCATCCCCGGAGCCAGCTCCGTGGCACGCTTGAATTCGACGGCGGCGCCGGAGAGTTCCTCGTCGCTTTTGGCCATCTCGACGGCGGCCATGCCACGCACCATGTACCTGCGGGCATCTTCCTCGCTTCCCGCGAAAGCGGCGCCTGCCGCGAGCAGCAGCATGACGGCGAGAACCGCTTCTTTTACCAGAGCCATTGTTTCCTCCCTGAATAAATTATTTCCTGTCCTGCACGAGCGGATTCCCTACGGTGCCGGAAGGGGCAGCATCCGCTGCGCGTTGCCGAGCCGCAAAACGCCCAGCGTCTCCGGGACGAAGAGATAAAGTGCCCCCTGGCGAGCCTCGATCTGCGCTTGCCGCACCTTGGCGAATTCGACCGTCGCGCCCCCGGCTCCCCCCACCCCGGTGGCGGTGGCGAAGAAGGGACCGCCCTCCGCGCTGCAGGCAAGCCCGGTGAGGTTGTCGAGCGGATGTCTCGATCCGGCAAGGCTTTTAGGATCTCCAGGTCTCAGCCGGTGTATGACTCTTCCTGCGGCCACGCTGAGCGTGGTGCCGTCAAAACAGACGTCGGCAATCGGCTCACCGGTCACGAAAAGCCGCTGCCACCCGGTGAAATCCCGGGCAAGCCGGAACACCGCGTGACCGCGCAAAGCGGGATCGTAGCCGAAGACGAATACGCCGTCCTTTCCGTCGCCCGCCAGTCGCCCCCCCTCGACAGGCAGCGGGATGATCGGCTGGAACTGGACCACGGGAGACTTGGCGGGTACCTCTCCCCCCTGCTTGACAGGGGCGAGGGTGCCCAGGGAGGTTTCACCGGCGAGAAGGAGCGCTCCATCGGCGAGCCAGATGAAATCACGAACCGGCCTCGCCGTGGTGAAGCCGGCTCCGGTAGCCAGGCTGGTTATGGTCCTGCCGTCGTGCAGAACCCAGGGGGCGAGGTGACGATCGAGCCGGAAGCGCTGCACGCCGAAACCTGTCTCGCGCGCCTCAGCAGCCGGAAGAGGCGGGGAGACCCATTCCGCCCGCACCGCCCCGTCGGCGGGAAGCGACAACAGCAGTTCGCCCGCGCAAGCAGTCCCCGCCACAGAGGAGAGCACAGTCGCGACCATGGCGGTAATTGCCCAGACGACAACGAGCGTCCTCATCGGAACTCCCCGGCACTGACGCGGTCCAAAGCGGCCCTGGTCCAGTCGTTTTGTTGCGCGACCCAGGCGTTCCAGGATTCCTTCGACGTCTTGACCGGCGTCGGATCGTACTCCTTCCGGCTGTCCCGCGCGGCCCAGTAGCGGACCACGGCCTGGCGGCTCATCGCTCCGGCAGCGTTCGCCGCGGCATCCGCCGCGATGCTCCAGGCAGGCGCCTTGGTAAGGGCGTAATCGCCCAGCGCCACCACCTTGCCGGCCGTCGTTTGCGGCCTTTCCACGCCCCCCTTCCCGAGGGTGAGAAGTTCGTCGTAGCCGGCATCCTTTCCGCTCAGCTTGAGGGTCCGCTTCCCCGCCTCATCCACCAGCGAAAGCGACAGCGTGGACGCTGCGGCCTTCCCCCCGGCTGAAACGATGTCGAGGTAGACGTCCGAGTAGCGCTCCTTCTCCACGAAAGCCCTCGCGTCCACCACTGGATGGTCGTCCAGACGCGTCGGCGCCACCTGAGTCCGCAGGAACAGTCGGTCTCTCTCTTCCTGGGTGAGATCAGGGTTCATCACCGCCTTCCTGAACTCCTCCGGACTCAGCAGTACGTTCCCCGCGGCGGCGCTCGGGTCCCTGAGGAGCCCGACCGAGGGAGCTTTCGCTCCGGGAGCGGGGGGCGGCACCTTTAAAGTGATGCCGCGCGAGGTCGGCTCGACTCCCTTGAGTCCCCCGACCAGATCACCCTTGGCGCGATGGAATGCCCCGTCTTCCTGCGCCTCGAGGTCGCGCTCTATCTTCAGCGCTTCCGGAGAGGCCCCACCTGGCGCCGTTGTGACCGGTGGGCGTCCCGGCTTCGCGGGCGGGGCCTCGGTCAGTCCCCTGAGCACCCCCTCGACTATGGTGCCGGTCACCACGGATTTCATGCTGGGAACGGACGTGCGCGGTTTCTTCTTCACGGGAGCCTGTTCCGGAGCGGCACTCTCCCGGTCGCTCGAGGATGGGGCAGGCCCGACGAGCTCTGGTCCGGCGGGCATCGGAACGTTCCGGGCGGGTCCGGTCTCGATGCACCTGCCTCCTCCGTCGAAATCGACGCAAACAGCCGAAGCCTCCGAAAAGGAAAGAACCGCCATCAAAATGGCCGTGACGGGAATCTTGACTGATGCCATCGCACACCTCTTCGACAATACCTCTGACATAGCGGCAAGGATATACCAGGCGGAAACTCAAAACCACACTCTTTTGTGCATAATTATTTCCGAAAATTCTACCAAGTCTGGTCAACTCGGCCTTTATCTCCGGCCACAAACTGCCAGGACTTTGGAAGGGTTGATGGTGGCCTCAGGGTACCGTGTTATTATTGTTCGGCGGCAGGTACTTTCACTGTGACTTGTACCGGAATGGAGGACGCAATGACAATGCTCCACAGCTTTGAGTTTTTGCAGAAGGTGGTCGACTCATTGCCGGATCACATTGCCGTCTTGGACAGTGACGGGCGCATCGTTTTCACGAACCAAGCCTGGAACCGGTTCGGCGCGGAAAATTGCCAGGAATCCGCGTGGAAAGGGGTCAACTATCTGGACGCCTGCGAGAAAGCCGCACGAAGCGATGAGGAATTTGCCAAACCGGCGGCGACAGGTATCGCCAACGTCATAAGAGGCGAAGCATGTTTTCAACTGGAGTACCCCTGCCACAGTCCGAGCGAGAAAAGGTGGTTCATGATGAACGTGGTCGGGTTAGAGCATGCCGGCTCCCGGTATGTGGCCATATCACATGTGGACATTACCTTGCGGAAACTCGCGGAAGAACATGCCTATAACCTGTCACAGACCGACGGACTCACCGGCCTCTTCAATCGCCGCCACTTCGACGATTTTTTGAGGGCCGAATGGAAGCGGTGCGCCCGCTTGCGGCTTCCCTTGACGCTGGTGATGATAGACATCGATCATTTCAAATTGCTGAACGACACCTACGGGCATCAATACGGGGACCATTGCCTGATCGAGGTCGCAGCAGTACTCAAACGTTATGCCCGGCGCCCGACAGACATCTGCGCCAGGTACGGCGGCGAGGAGTTCGTACTGGCTTTCGGAAACTGCACAGCCGTTGCGATACGTCAGGAACTCGACAATTTGATGGAGGAAATCCGCGGACTGCAGCTGCCCAATGCCGATGCCCCAACGGCGTCAACCGTCACGGTAAGCATGGGGGTGTCCACTCAAAACCCGCGGCCAGAAATCAAGGAAAGCGTTGCGGTTGGTGAGGCCGACGCCGCTCTTTACACAGCAAAGCAAGGAGGAAGAAACCGGATCGAATTCTCGAAATAAAGAGTCTCTCCGTTTCCGTACCTCATAGGCACTCCCATTAGTTCGTACGAACTCCTTCGTCCCCAGCCAACAAAGGTAAACCTCCCGTCTCGAATGCCGCACCGTCCCCCTCTACCGCGGGCCTACTCGCTCAAGAAATGGATCCATTACGATGGGAAAGTCGTACACAGCATTAGATAAATCATCCATCGCGATAGACAAGTCATCCATCGCGGTAGATTAATCATCCATTGCGATGGATAACACGAATATCACGATTGATAACACGTGCATCGCGATGGATAAGTTCTACACCGCGGTGTATTAATAATCCATCGCGGTGGATAACACGAACACCACGATTGATAACACGTGCAACGCGATGGATAAGTTATGCACCGCAGTATATTAATCATCCATCGCGGCGGATAACACGAACACCGCGATAGATAACACGTGCATCGCGATGGATAAGTTATGCACCGCAGTATATTAATCATCCATCGCGACGGATAACACGAATACCGTTATAGATAACACGTGCATCGCGATGGATAAGTCATACACCGCAGTATATTAATCATCCGTCGCGACGGATAACACGAATACCGTACTTGGTAACACGCAGAACGCCATGCAAGACTCTTATATGGCTGCAACCTCGCGAAAACATGGACTTCCATTGAACAGCAGATGACGCTGTTCGACGATTCTCCATCTTGGCCCTCCTTTTCCAGCCTTCTTCTTCACTTTTCCCAGATCGATGAACAGCGACGACGACGTGTCACGTTTGCAACGCTCACCCCTTGACTTACGAAAAACTTACGAGTATTCTCGCTTTCCTGATCGGACGGGAAGCAGGATGCGGGGGAGGTGGAAATGACGCCTAAGCAGAAGAGGGTTCTTGATTTCATATTGGGTTTCGTCGAGGAGCACGGCTTCCAGCCTTCACAGATGGAGATCGCTCAGGGGTGCGGCTTCGAATCACTCGGGACAGTGCAGCATTACCTCCGCATCCTGGAACGGCACGGACTCCTTGCGCGACAGTCAAATGCAAAAAGGGGGCTGCAGTTGACGGCGAATCCCCCTGGCTCCCCCTTCGCAAAGGGGGGAACGCTTATGCCGCCTATACTCGCACAGGAAGAGGCTGTTCCCGCAGGGCCTTTTGCACAGGGAGGGAATGTAACGTTCCTGGAACTGCCGCTGGTGGGAATCGTGGCGGCGGGTAAGCCGGTGCACGCTTTCGAGCTCGCGGACGCCATAGAGGTACCCTCCGCCATGGCGGGACCGGGGAACGTGGTGTACGAGGTGCGCGGGGATTCCATGGTGGAGATGGGGATCATGGACGGCGACTACGTGGCGGTGCACCCCCAGTCGGTCGCCGAAAACGGTCAGACGGTGATCGCCGAGGTGAACGGCTCGATCACCATCAAGAAGTACCAGCGCAAGGGAAACATTATCCAGCTCCTGCCGGCCAACGCGGCTATGAGCCCGATCACGGTGACGGAGGAGGACGAGTTTCACATCAGGG
>MTLC01003402.1_pt1 | contig 14513 bp, 17 predicted proteins | sample 1982451 | NCBI WGS metagenome assembly MTLC01 (sample SAMN05710165, study PRJNA340218) | biofilm metagenome | isolation source: sample SPH anode biofilm adapted to +100 mV | place: USA | collected 2012-02-03 | reverse complement strand
AGCGGCAGCCGGTTTCAGGGGCTCCTACCGCCGGTGGTCACGGCACCGGTCTTCACCATCCGGAAAAAGGCCCTCATGATCTTCTCTCTAGATGATTACGTGCAACAAAAGATCCTCAGCGAACGGCAAAAGGAGGTACTTTGCCGAGCCGTCGCGGGGAAGAAGAACATCCTGGTCACCGGCGGAACCGGAAGTGGAAAGACCACGCTGGTGAACGCTATTCTCGATGAGATCGCGCAGAGCGGCGACCGTATCGTGATCATTGAGGACACCCTCGAGCTGCAGTGCTCCGCCCAGGATACCGTCTTTTTGCGCGCGCGGGAAGGGGTGGCCACCATGAACGACCTTTTGAAGGCGACCATGCGTTTGCGCCCGGACCGAATCGTAGTCGGAGAGGTTAGGGGAGGGGAGGCCCTCTCCCTTTTGAAGGCCTGGAACACCGGGCATCCGGGAGGATGCGCCACCGTCCACGCCAACAACGCGCTGGGTGGGTTGATCCGCCTGGAGCAGCTGATCCAGGAGGCTGCAGCTTCCGTTTCCAAGGAACTTGTGGCCGAAGCGGTCGATATCATAGTGCATGTCGAGAGAAGCGGTAGCGGCAGGATCGTGCGCGAGGTGGTCGAAGTTTTGGAGGTTCAGGACGGGAAATACCAACTGGTACCGGCAGAATAAAAAATTAGCAAAATTTAAAAAACTAGGTAAAATTCGCAACGGTATAATCCTTTCCCTTATGTTCAGGAGGTTTGGCATGAAGAGCAAAATGGTGATCAGTCTCTGGGTAGCTCTGCTGGTCCTTCTCGCCACCCATCCCGCTTTCGCCACCGGCGGCACGAGCGGCATGCCGTGGGAATCCCCTCTGAGCAAAATCCTAAGCAGCATCACCGGTCCGGTGGCCAAGGCCGGCGGAATCCTGGCCATTGTAGCTGCCGGTCTAGGGCTTGCCTTCAGTGAGGGGGGTGGGTTCATGCGCAAGGTCGTCGGGGTGGTTTTCGGCCTCGCGATCACCTTCTCCGCCACGACGTTCATCTCCGATTTTCTGGGATACACCGGCGGCGTGAGGTTCTGAGACATGGCCGTGGAAGGGTATGAGATCCCGATCCATAAGAGCCTGACCGACCAGATCCTGATCGGCGGAGTGCCCCGCACGGTGGCACTCATCAACGGTACCATGGTCGCCGCCCTGGGGCTCGGGCTCCATTCCCTTCTGGCACTTCCGGTCGGTGGTCTGGTGCATCTTCTCGCCCTGGCGGCCACCAAGGCTGACCCTGATTTCTTCAGCTGTTTTCGCCGTCACATCAGGCAAAAGAACCTCTACACCGTTTGAAAAGAGGGGGTGCCCTTTGTTCAACATCGGTGAATACAGAAAAAAGCCGGACCGTCTGGCAGACCTCCTCCCGTGGGCAGCCCTGGTTGCGCCGGGGGTGGTTCTCAACAAGGACGGCTCCTTCCAGAGGACCTTCTTCTACCGCGGCCCTGACCTGGACAGCGCGACCGAATCCGAAATGATCTCGGTCGCGGCGCGGATCAACAACGCGCTTAAACGCCTCGCCGCGGGATGGGCCATCTGGGTGGAAGCCCAGAGGATGGTCGCCAGGGAATACCCCTCCTCCAGCTTTGAAAACCGCCTCGCCTTCCTGATCGACGAGGAGCGCCGGGATTCCTTCCAGGGCAACAACCATTTTGAAAGCGCCTATTACCTCACCCTTCTCTACCTCCCGCCCCCAGAGCGGAAGAGTCGGCTGGCGGGGCTGTTCCTTGAGAACGGTGCACGAGACACCGTGGATTATGCTGCTCATCTGATCCGTTTCGTCGACGAGACCAACCGCGTATTCGACCTGATGCACGGCGTCTTCCCCGAGATCCATCCCCTGAACGACCAGGAGACCCTCACCTACCTGCACGGCGCCATAAGCACCAAACGCCACCCGGTTCGGGTGCCGGAAGTACCGATGTATCTGGACGCTGTCCTTCCCGACTCCCCTCTCATCGGTGGGCTGGAACCAAGACTCGGAGAGACGCCGATCAAGGTGATATCGGTCCTTGGCTATCCCGGCGAGTCCTTCCCCGGTCTTCTAGACGGATTGAACCGCCTGGCCGTCGAATACCGATGGACGACCAGGTTCATCTGCATGGACAAAACCGACGCCCTCTCCGAGATCGCCAAGTACAAGAAACGGTGGTTCGCCAAACGAAAAAGCGTCCTGGTGCTGGTGAAGGAGGGGATTACCAATCAGGAAAGCGCCATGTCCGACAGTGACGCCGAGAACAAGGCTTTTGACGCCGACGCCGCCTTACAGGAACTGGCCGGCGATTACGTGAGCTACGGCTATTTCACGGCGAACGTGGTGATCTGGGACCGCGAACAGGACCAACTGCAGGCGAAGGCCAGGGCGGTGGAACAGGTGATCAACGGCCTCGGCTTCGTCACCATCGATGAGACCATGAACGCCGTCGACGCCTGGCTCGGATCCCTTCCGGGGCACGCCCGTGCGAATGTCAGACGGCCTCTTCTGAACACCCTGAACCTCGCCCATCTCATGCCTGTTTCCGCTGTCTGGGCCGGTTCGACCAAGAACGAGCATTTCGATGCCCCGGTTCTGATGCACACGATTACCTCAGGTGGCACGCCTTTCCGGTTCAACCTCCATGTCGGCGACGTCGGGCACACCATGATCTGCGGCCCCACCGGGGCAGGGAAGGATGTCCTGATGGCCACCTTGCAGGTGCAGTTCCTACGCTACCAGAACAGCCAGATCTACATCTTCGACAAGGGCGGATCTTCACGGGTCGTGACCGCGGGACTGGGAGGAGATTTCTACGATCTGGGAAGCGGTGGGGGAGGTGACCAGCTCGCCTTTCAACCCCTCTCCGGCGTAGAGGACGATATGGAGCGGAGCTGGGCCAGCCAATGGGTCCTGGACGTGCTGCAGCAGGAAAATGTCACCGTAACCCCCAGAATCAAGGCGGAGGTCTGGGCCACCCTCACCAGCCTCGCCACAACCCCCACCGAGCAGCGGACCATCTCCGGTTTCATCGCCTTGAGTCAGAATCAGGTGGTCCGGCAGGCGCTCTTTCCTTACTCCGTTGACGGTCCCCTTGGCCACATCTTTGACGCCACCCGCGACACCCTCAACTACTCCCGTTGGCAAGTTTTCGAGATGGAGGCCCTGATGGGGACTTCGGCGGCGGTTGTCCCCGCGCTCTCCTACCTGTTCCACCGTCTCGAGCAGAGGTTTTCCGCAGCCGTTCCGACCCTGCTTTTTCTGAACGAGGCATGGCTCTTCTTCGACAGCCCCGCCTTCGCCCCGAGAATCCGGGAGTGGCTGAAGACGCTCAGAAAGCTGAACGTCTCCGTCATCTTCGCGACCCAAGGGCTTTCCGATGTCGAGAACTGCCCGATCTCCGCCGCCCTTATCGAGAGTTGCCCCACGAGGATATTTCTGCCCAATGACCGGGCCATGGAGGAGGAGACCGCCAGGGTGTACCGCCGGTTCGGGCTGAACGAGAGACAGATCCAGATGCTCGCCATGGCCCAACCCAAACGCCAGTATTACTACCAAAGCACCCTGGGAAACCGGCTGTTCGAACTCGGGCTCGGCCCCTTGGGGCTCGCTTTTTGCGCGGCCACAGGCAAAGAGGACCAGATTCAGGCCAAAAAAATCCTGGCTGAGTACGGACGAGACGAATTCGCTGGTCAATGGCTTAATCACAAGGGCCTCCCTTGGGGTGCGGAGGTGTTGCGGCCACTATTGGAGGAGAGCCATGTTTAAACGACTGATGATTTTTTGCCTTTTCCTGGCGTTGGCGCAGACCGCTTCCTTTCGCCCCGCGCTGGCCATCCTTGGGGCCGGTGACATCGTTTTCGACCCCGCCGCTTTCCAGAGGCAGCTGATCAATTACGTCATGTCTCTGAACCAGTACTCCTTGCAGACAGAACAGTATGCGACGCAGATGCAGCAGTTGCGGAACGATTATGCGAACCTGCACAACCTTGGATATCAGATAGACCTGTCGAACCTGAGCCAAATGCAGCACGTCATGACCTCCTCAATCGGAATCAGCAACGATTTTGGAAAGATGCAGGGACAGTTCCAGGAACTTTACCCCGACTTCAAGACCTACCAGGAACAAAAGAGCGTCGACTACGCGAAACAGTCGGCAGAGTGGTCCAAGAAAAACCAGCAAAACGCCTACGACATCCTCTCCGTGACAACAAAGCTGCAGGAGTCCGTGGCTCGTGACCAGAAGACCCTGAAGTATCTAAGTAACCGTTCTGATTCCGCCTCGGGAACCAAGGACCTTCTACAGAATATGAATCAGCTGCTCATAATGCAGACTAAGCAATTTATGCAGTTAGAACAGTTGATATCTACTACAGCGAAGGCAGATGCTGCTTATTTAGCTGAAAAAGCTGGAGATAAAGAAGCCTCACACAATTATAGTAAAAACCTTTTTAAAGATTGGACAAAAACCCAACCCGTAAAGCCAGTTCATAAACCAGGCAAAATTCTTAAGTAAGGAGAACATATGCTGCTTACTGATCTTTTAAGAGAGTTCATAGCCGTTTTTAGCTTTGGTTATGCACGACTTCTGCCAGATGCCATGGCTCTTCTATCGCTTTTGGCGGCCCTGGAAATTTGTCTCGTAGGTATATGGTGGGCTTTTGGTGATGGTCAAGGTATTGAGGTCGATCTCCTAAAAAGGGTTTTACAAATAGGTTTTTTTGTTTGGGTGATCACCAATTACGCTTGGCTGATCGAAATTATAGTAGGTGGGTTTATCAGTGTAGGTGAAAAAGCAGGCGGAATGAAAACTGGAGAACTTTTAACAAATCCTTCGGCCATTGTTGATTATGGGTTCAAAGCTACAGATCCGATTTTTCTCTTATATAAAGACAATTACAATCCTTTCAGCCTGCCTAATCAGTTACTTGCTTTTTTCGCGGGGCTTTTGGTTCTCATGTCATATTTTGTAATAGCTATAATTGTATTCATAACCTATCTAGAATTCTATATTGTGTCTGTATTAGGTCTTATTCTTGTTCCTTTTGGAGTCTTTAAACACACAACTTTTATTTCTGAAAAAGTGTTTGGTGGCGTTGTTTCTTATGGCATTCGTTTTATGGTTCTAGCATTCATTTTGGCTGTTGTAGAGCCGGTTCTTGCTAAACCACAGTCTTTGGTTGATCCATCTTTCCATGACATGTTTTTGCTTCTTGTTACTTCCCTTACTATTGCAGGGCTATCTTGGCATGCTCCAAGTATTGCTAGTGGTTTACTAGCTGGAGCGCCCTCACTCACACCCGGCAGTGCGTTAGGGACGGCGATAGCTGCTGGGGTTGGCCTAGGTGGTATAGGAGCAGCAGCATCAGGAGTGGCAAAAGTTGGTGCGGCAAAAACAAAAGCTGCTGCAGGGGCCATAGCGTCCCGTTTCCGTGATGGTGGCGGAAGTAATACAGGCCAAAATATTAAACCATCGACCCAAATAAGCGGAAATACAACACGTACCCCTTCTACGGCTGTTTCTTCAAGTAAAGGATCTGCAGGCATGCCAAATTGGGCACAAAACGTTTTGCTGGCCCAAAGAGCTATTCCGAATGAATCTCATCCAAGCGCAAGTGTTTCGCCGACTTTTAAATAGTGAGGTGAAAACTATGAAAATGTTAAGCAGTTTAGCAATATTTTTATATCTAGCTCTGATAATGACTTCTTGCGGGAAAGAAAAGGACTCAAAAAACATGTTTAAAGACTGGGACAAACAAAAAACTACCAAACCTGTTCCTAAACCTGGTCAGGTTTTAAAAAAGTAAAAAGGGTAATCATAATATGGAAAACGAACTCAACTACCCCACTACCACTTATAAGCCTGAAGGCCCCATTCTCACCCCCTACCAAAAGGCCCAGGAAGAATGGGACAACCGCATCGGCTCCGCCCGTGTCCAAGCGCGGAACTGGCGCATCATGGCCCTTTCTCTTGCGGCTATCTGCGCGCTACTCGCCGGTGGTCTCATCTTCCAATCGACCAAATCCAAGGTGGTCCCTTACGTGGTGCAGGTGAACGGGGACGGCCTGGTTCAGGCCGCAGGCCCAGCGACGCGAACCAATTATACGCCGAGCCGTGCCGTGCTGCAGTATTTCCTCTCCCAGTTCGTAACCTACGTCCGAGCTATCCCTCTAGACCCCGTGGTAGCCAAAGAGCGCTGGCTCTCCGCCTACGGCTACCTGCGTCAGAACGCCGCCAACACCCTAAACGAAATCGCACAAAAGGAGCAGCCCCTGCAGAAGGTCGGGCAGGAGACCGTGTCGGTTCAGATCAAGAGCGTGGTGCCACTATCCGGCGACACCTTCCAAGTGCGTTGGGAGGAGAACTGCTTCAACAAGGAGGGGGTAACCACTGGAACCCGTAACATGGCTGGACTCTTCACGGTCGAGGTGTCTCCCCCCACCGACGAGACAATGCTTAAGCTCAACCCGTTAGGCCTTTACATCAAGCATTTCAGTTGGTCACAGGAGATCGCGAAATGAAACCGATGCTTCCGCTCCTCTTGCTGTGTCTTTTCCCCGCCTCCCTTCTGGCCGGCCCCCCTCCGGTGCGAAATGACGTCGTTCCCGCAATTCCCGCCACCGTCCCGGCGCAACCTTCTTTTCCTCAAGCTACGCCGCAGCCCCAGGATCAGGCGAAAGCACCTCAGCCGGTCCAGCCCAAGGGAATCCGCCTCAAGAAACAGCAGACCAAGAAGAAACCGGCCAGAAAGGAGGGCCTGAGCGACCGACAGATAGTCGAGCACCGGGTCAAGCAGTCGGTGCAGCGCCCGGTGAACGCCATGTCCGTGGAGAGCAAGACCATCTATTCATACGTCCCAGACGCGATCTACATGATCTATGCCGCCCTGAACCACGTGGTGGACATCCAGCTTCAGCCAGGGGAAAGATTGACCGGGAAAATAGTTGCCGGCGATACCTTCCGTTGGGAGGTCGGCACCGTCGAGGACGGCAGCGGCAGCAACGTGACCACCCACGTCCTGATCAAGCCGAAGCAGTCCGGCATCGAGACCAACTTCCTGATCGTCACCGACCGCCATTCCTATCGTCTCTACGCCCAGAGCAACGATGATTTCTTCATCCCGACTGTCGGGTGGTCCTACTCCGACGAAGAGATGAACACAAAATCCGCGCAGATCCGCAAGGAGCAGCAACGCCTGGATGGCATGGTCGCCGCCCCCGCGATCATAGCGGCGAACCTCAACTTCAAATACAAGATCAAGGCCGACCGGAAGTATCCGTGGGTGCCGCTGAGAGCCTTCGACGACGGGAGCAAGACCTACATCCAGATGTCCCCTGAAATGAAGAGCAGCGAGGCCCCGGTCCTCTTCATCAAGGACGGCAAAAAGTTGAACCTGGTCAACTACCGCATAAAGGGAGATTACTTCATCGTGGACCGCCTCTTCGAGGAGGGGGAACTAAGAAGCGGCAAGAAGGACAAGGTACGCATCATCAGGCAGACCCCGTGGTTCTCCTCAGGTGGGAATTATCCCGAACCTGGGAAGACGTGGCGCTGAAGGCGGAGGAGACCATGGCCGAGAAAGAGTCGCAGAACGAGCAGGCGGATCAACGCCCTTTGGAAGCCCCTTTCATCAAGGTGGTGCGCTTGAACCGGAAGGTCATCACCGTCTTGACGGTGATTTTTACCGCTATCATTACCTTCGCCCTGGTCGCGGGGTTCTCCCCGAAAAAAACCGCCAAAGGGGAAGAGGCTAAAAACAAAGGGGATGAGCAGAACCGCCCTGGACTTCCCGATCCGCTAATATCCGCTCCGGGAACCTATCAAGAAGCGGGACGTAAACAGGCCTCTCAGTCATCCGCACGGCAGAAGGGGAAGAGTGCCGAGCCTGAGGCGGTAGCGGAGCCTGACACCACGCAGCCTATTGCCCCGGCCTACACCGTAACCCCCCCGGGACAGGCCACCGAAAGCCAGGCACGCAAGGATACCATGACCGCGATCAACTCCCCGGTCACCTTCGGCCAGGGAGAAGAGCCACCGCGGCAAGAGAAATCTGAGGAGCCGCGCCCGATGGTGGTTCCCTCGCTGCCAGGCCTGCCGCAACAGGGAGAGCGCTCAGTCACCGATGACCAGAACATGCAGGGGGAGAAGCGGGAATTCTCCCGGGAGCGGCAACAGGACCTCCCCTACCTTAAGGCGACCTTGATGGCCCCCATCTCACAATACGAGATCAAGGCAGGGTCCATACTTCCCGCGACTCTGATCACCGGCATCAACTCAGACCTTCCCGGACAGATCGTGGCCCAACTGAGGGAGAGCGTCTATGACACGGTCACCGGCAACCATCTCCTGGTGCCGCAGGGTACCAGACTTATCGGAGAGTACGACTCCAAAGTGGCTTTCGGCCAGGAACGGGTGCTGGTGATCTGGACGCGTCTCATCCTGCCCAACGGCGAATCCATCAACCTCGAGGGGATGCCCGGGGCCGACCTGTCCGGCTACGCCGGGATGACCGGCCGCGTGAACAACCACTACGGCAAACTCATCACCGGCGTGGTGCTGGGGAGCGTCATCGGCGCCGGGGCCCAGGTCGCCGTCGGCGGTCAGGGCGCTCCGAACGTCCCACCGACATTCGGCAATCTCGCCGTCTCCGGAGCGGCGCAAAACATAAACCAGTCCGCCCAGCAGCACACCAACAAGGTCCTGAACATGCAACCAACCATAGAAGTCGCACCCGGAGACAAGATCAACGTGTTCGTCACCAAGGATATGATCCTCAAACCCTTTACAGAATAGGAGGCACTGCATGGAAACGAAACTGCGCGTAAAACCGTTGCCGCCACCGCCTGAAAGACAAAAGATAAGCTTCAGGCTCCCGGTCCCAGTCCTTACCACCTTCCAAACCTATCTTGCCGCCTATAAGGAGATCTACGGCGAGGACCCCAGCCCGGACTTCGTGGCAGAGCAGATCTTTGCCAGCTTTTTCGACTCCGACCGCGCCTTCGCTGCTTACATCAAGCAGGGGAGTGAGCGGGACGAGACCAAGCCGAAGAAGGAGAGGAAAAGAACAGTGGCACCTGCCGAAGCTGTGACACAGGCAGAATCGGTGCAGCAGTGAGACGGGGAGGCGTCAAGAAAAGCGCGAAAAGGATAGCGAGGAGCGACGGCCTTTGTCCTCTCGGCCTCAATAGCATCTCCGCAAGCGGATCTATTGCGGATCGCGCTGAAAGAAAAGAAGGGACGGGCAAGACAGCGCTTGGGAGCGAAAACGCCATTCTCGGAATCTCGGCTCGCCTGGGAAGTTGAGTCGAAAAGTAGTTTGGGGCGGCAAAGGTCGGAATAGGAGGGGCATATGAACAGGAACCAAACCGCAGCAATCCTCGCTGGAGGCCGTACATTAATTGCTGGTTGCGTAATGGCTCTATGGTCGGCTCAATCTGCTCACGCCACCCCGTCAACCCATATCTGGATCCCTTCCCCCGACGTGCAGCCGTTCCTGGTCGCACATATCGGCGTGGACAACTATTTCCGCAAGGGGGACAACGAGGGCGGTGGGCGCGATCCAAACATCCTCGATGTCGGTCTCACAATTGGACTACTTCCCTTCGAAAAACTGCAACTGGAGATGGGAGGTGACTATCTCACCAGCGCCGGGAACCCCAACGACCGCTATCCATGGAGCGGCAACGTAAAGCTTGGCATCCGGGAAGAGGCGCTCTTTACCTTCTCTCCCGCCTTGGTTGGCGGAATCTACAACCTAGGCAAGACAAGGAAAGCTACGGCCGGTGATCTCTCCTTCGTCAGAGCTGGCCAGAACATCACCTATGGCCTCTTGGCAAAGACAATCCCCGTTCATGGTTTTTCCTTGGGTCGCTTCTCCGGCGGCTACTACCATAGCAGCAAAAAAGCGCTGGCACCGGACAACACAGGGCTTCTGCTTTCCTGGGACCGGACGATAAGCGAACTCTCTGAAAAGCTTTGGATGGCGGTGGATTACATGGGAGGGGAGAACGTGAACGGTGCCTTGAGCTTCGGTGCAGCCTGGCGGTTCAACCGCAACGCTTCCCTGCTGTTCGGCTATAACAGCTTCCGCAGGTCGGTCCTTGCCGGAGAGGATACATTTACGGTGCAGTTGGATCTTGATTTACGATGAGTGTGCCAGTGGCGGAGACGGGGATTCGAGGCATACCGCGGTGGAGTGGCGTCACGGACGGTTCTGCAAAACGAAAGGCCCCGAGCCCCCCACATACCGCACAAGGGTTTCGAAGCCTTCGCCGGGAGATGGAGAAACCTCCCACAACAAAAGTATGCCGCCTGCTCTGAAGAAAACAAAACCGGAGGTGAATCCTTCTCTCAACTGGAGGTAGGGCGCTGGAGAGGGCCGTTCACAAACCTGCGGCCTTTCTTTGAGAGGGGCACGCGGGGGGGAATCCCCCCCGGTCCGCAGCCGTCTTCGCTTTTAGATGTTTCCCTTCAGAAGCTGGTTTCAGCAGCAGGGGGCCTCAAAGGATCTCAGGCCAAAGGAGCACCCCATGGACATGGACAAGGTGGTCAGGCGCAAACAACTGCTAGAGATGATAGGGGTAAGTGCCGCAACCCAGTATCGCATGGAGAAGGCAGGGCTTTTCCCTGCTCGTTTCAGGTTAGGCAGAGGCTCGGTCGGCTGGCATCTCATCGAAGTCGAGGAATGGCTAAGGAACCGTGAGCGGGTGTCAACACTTAGAGAAGCCTCAGTGCGACACAACGATGTAACGGGGGTAGAAATGGACATTGGACGTAGCGTTGCACGGCTAGACAGTGATACTAGGGGGGAAGGAGGAGGGGCTGAAGGTTGCACGGAGCTCAGGGGGCGCCGGTGAATAAGCGTGTTTCGGCAGCGGTGTTTACAAAACCGCATGCGGATGCTCCCCAATTAGCTAAAGGTAATAGCAGGAATCCCGATGAGTATTAATGTTGATGCCACACTTCGTGCGACTGGTGCGTCATGTTCATCTTAAGGGGGCAACATGTCTGGAATATTGAGGATCGCAGGAAGTCATCGAGAGATCGGCCAGGAAATGGGATATTCCTGGGGGAATTACTTTAATCTTCTGAAAACGAGCAAGAAGGATGGGCACGCTGATCTGTACGGGGAGTACAAAGCCTGGCTGAAAGACCCAAGGGAGGATCTCGCACCGATACAACAGATGGTACAAGAGCAGTTTCCAGAGGTTTGGCAGGAGATCTGCGGGATGCTCGACGGGGTCAATCGCTCCAACATCGGCTTCGAGGCATCCCTCGGCGGGCTTTTCGCCTGTTGCATGGCTGAGAGCGATATGAACCATAAGGAGTATTCCGACTGTTCCTCCGCAGTGCTGAGGACGGAAAAGGAATACATTCTGGTGCACTCGGACGAATGGACTGGAGCCTTCCCCCTCCTTGCGGCCGACATTCGCGTCATCACCGAAGAACGAGAAGAAAGCTTCTTTTCAGTCTCACACCCCTTCCAACTTCCCGGTAGCGCTGCAGGATGCAACCGCCACTTCGCGGTGCAGGGAAACTCCATAGGGTGTGATCCCGCCATTTTCCAAAACGGCAAGGAGAAGCTTCCAAAGACACTGTTCAGCAGAAAGCTCCTTGAGCTTGAAAGTGTGAAGGCCGTCTCTGAACTGTACCGGAAATACCCCTGCAGTCTGCCCAATCACCATCTCTTTATTACGCCCGACGGTGCATACTCCCTTGAGATTAGACCCGGACGGGAGAAGGATGCCGCCAACGAAGTCTCTCCCGTGAGGCCCCTGCGCCTTGCGACTGGCAAAACCTTCTGTCATACAAACCACTTCAAAAGCGACGTGAAAAACGGCAAGGTCAGGACGCCGTGGCGATACAGCGATCCAGAAGAGAGTCCCCGGAGGCTGGAAGCACTGGAAGAAGCGGTCAAGGACGCCAGCAGCGCCGCTGCACTCGAGGGCGCCTTTCAGACCTTCTTGGCGACGTACCGTCCTAGCCCACGGAAAAGACAGCAGGACCTCATCTCCGGATATTTTAGTTTCGTTGCCGGCAGCACCTCCACCTATCTCAGAACCGCGACATTTTGCTACGGAGCCTGATACACCATGTGCGGCTATTGTACGGAAGTAATAGCATACGACGTCGCAGCAGCGGAAAAGAGGGGTGCCCTGCCGCCTATCGATCTCTTTGCAGGAGCGACACAACACCTCCAGAGCACCAACGACCTCCATGCTACCCTCGAGCGCATTAAAGCGGTGGCACATTCGAAGGACGTCGCAGCCATCAACCTTGTCGATGACGAAGCGATCATCTGCAGGGCGATCGACATCCTCGTGCTTAAGGGATTTGACAGCGCGGAATATCAGCAGCTCCTAAGAAACACTCTTTTCCGGAAAGCAATCTTCCGCAGCTGTTCTCGGAAGCGTCGACAACAGGCGGAGCGGTTGGCATCCGCCGGTGCCTTTGGTGGTCTCATCGACCTGCTTTACCGTACCGAGACCTTTACCACGTCCGGCGGGGCGCAACACTTGAGCCTGGGCTCCTTGTTGGATGATTGTACAAAGGCCGGAGAGTGGTACGTTGCATGGTGGCTGGATGACGAAACCGAGCGGGATGCGGAGATTGACCCAGAGGAGAACTGGAGATTCCGGTGTATTTTCAGGGCTCTCTTCTTTAGCGTTATCTTGTTGGGACGACAGAGCAAAGGCAAGGCCCTCCTGCTTAGAGTCGTTACCACACTACCCGCGCGGTGTCCGAACTTCGATGCGCTTGATCTTTGGCTTCAGCGCCACGCTGCGCTCTGCCTCTTTGATGTGTACGGGATAGGGCCTTTCTTGGAAGAACTGCACCACATACGCGATTCCCTGATCTATCACCTCGATCTCAAGCGAGTGCTGACGGCAGCTCAGAAGACGGCTCTCCTGGATGTAGTGCGCTCTCGGCCGGAAGCAGCCGCGACCGACGACTATTTTAGTCTGAGTGAGTGGCTATAATTAGAGATGGCTCCTCTGTTCGGCCCGCTTTCAGACTCGGTTGGCACCTTACCTAAGTCGAGATGTCGAAGCTTGTGGGGGAGGGGAAAGGTTCTTTATTCCTCTGCCAGGATCCTCTTGAGTTCCTTTTCCCACAGCAGCATAGCCGTTTTCTTCTCATTGGCGTACTGGTGCAGGTTGTACACCTTCACCACCCCCTGCTTCTTGTGGTTCAAAACCGCCTCCGCGTGCTCCTCAGGAATGCCCAATCGTGCCATAACGGTGCGGGCCGTCCGTCTTAAGTCATGCGGCGTCCATGTCGTAAGGCCGAAATACTTCTGACTTGCCACATGCTGAGACAGGGTCTGCCTTACGATGGGACGCGCTTCACCGGACGGACCCGGTTTGTAAGATGGGAAGATATACCCATCGTTGTCTCCGATCAACTCGAGGGCCGTAGCTGTGAGGTAGACCCTGTGCGTCTCGCTATTTTTGGTGTCTTGCATGGTCAACCAATTCCCCTCGATCTGGCTGCGGTGCATGGTCGCCACCTCTACCGGGCGCTGGGCGGTTACCAGTATCAGCTTAATCGCCGCTTTCGTCCTCTCATCTCCCGTACCTTCATCCAGTGACTTCCACACATGCTTGATTTCACTGTCGGACAGTATGCGCTTCTTGACCACAGGCTTCAAAGTTGGAACCACCTTGCTAAGCTTCAGCATCGGGTTCGCTTCCAGATGTTCCCGAGATATGGCGTATTCGAACACGGCTCTGGCCACCTTATGAACGTTCTTTGCCTGCCCTGGTGCACGGGCTGCAACGCGTTCCAGAAGCGCGATCGCGTCTCGCCTTTTGATGTCAGCTATGGGCCGGTTCTTCCAGTAGGGCAGGACATCGTTTTGCAATGACATCTTGACCGTCTTATACCAAGCCTTGGCATGATTGGTCTCGGACCACTTGATGTACAGGTCGGCAAAGTCCCCAAAAGTGGCGGTAGCAGGCTCTTCAGCCTTTGGGGGGACAGGGGCCTGGGCTGGGTCTTCCCCCATCTGCACCTTGTTGTAAGCATCGTTGTACTTGAGCCTGGCTTCAGCAAGGGAGACGTATGGGTATTGGCCCAGGTAGAGGTTCTTCTTCTTTCCTTGGAAAAGGTATATGTACAGGAAGGTCTTCGTGCCCGACGGCAGCACCTGTAGGCAAAATCCTCGTTTTTCGCGTATTACCTGTTTCTTCTCCTCCGGCTTGACGCTTTGGAGATATTTTTCTGTAAATTGTTTCCGCATTTTTTACCTTATGGGGAGGTGTAACCTCCCAGTTCCGGCCGTGGATCCTCGATTCTCCTTGCATCCTTTTTGCATCCTTTTGGGCGATGGCAAGGGGTGAGATGGCGTGAGGTGTGTTGACGAGGTTGTAACATCAAAATTGCGGTAAGTCAATGGGTTAGGCGTGGAGAGTGATGTGGAGTGAGCTACGTTTACGTGTGATGAAAAGACTAAATATCAGACTTAGGATCTGGCACCGCAAGGTATAGGGGTTCAAGTCCCCTCTCTC
>MTLC01001526.1_pt1 | contig 14519 bp, 9 predicted proteins | sample 1982451 | NCBI WGS metagenome assembly MTLC01 (sample SAMN05710165, study PRJNA340218) | biofilm metagenome | isolation source: sample SPH anode biofilm adapted to +100 mV | place: USA | collected 2012-02-03 | reverse complement strand
ACTAGCTGCTGGCTACAGCATGTAGATCATTTAAACCACGAAAGGCACGAAAACTGCTAGATGAAGAATTTCGTGTTTTTAGTGTTTTTATTAGTTAAAGGTAATCAGCAACATTTGGAGTTCTTGAATCAGATCTTGATCTTCGTCCTATTTACCACAAAAATGAAGAAGGCACAATGGCTCATCTACATTCGGGGTTTTTGGCATATTGTGTGGCTAATTTCGCTGGGTATCAATCAGTGTGATATAAAACATGGTCAATGAAAGTGTCGAAGTCAGGAAAAATAATCAATATACAATTCTATAACACCATTAATCAGAAATAAAGAGAAAATATTTTCTAAGTACCTCCATCTGACTAATTCCAAACCAGTATGAAATAAAAAAAGGTCATTCTGAAAAAATCCAAAATGACCTTTTTAAAAAGCAATAACCGGGCTTATTCTTCAACAAATTTAACTCCGGGTAGCTCCTTTCCTTCAATATATTCAAGCATAGCACCGCCTCCTGTAGAGACATAGCTCACTTGATTAGCAAGGCTATATTTGTTAATTGCAGCTACAGAGTCACCACCACCAATAAGTGAATAGGTTCCATTGGCAGTTGCTTGAGCTATGGCAAATGCAACTTGCTTCGTACCAATCTCAAAGTTAGCCATCTCAAATACTCCCATAGGGCCATTCCAAAGAATGGTTTTTGACTCTTCAATAACTTTTGCAAAATCTTTTGCAGCTTCAGGACCAATATCTAAGCCCATCCAACCAGAAGGAATCTGATCAGCAGCGACTATCTGACGATTAGCATCATTATCAAATTTATCGGCTACAACAGCATCTTTTGCCAAATGAATCGTCACACCCAACTCTTTTGCCTTAGCAAGGATTGAACGTGCTAAATCTAACAGATCCTCTTCAACCAAAGAGCTTCCAACTTGTCCGCCTAATGCCTTTACAAAGGTGAACATCATACCCCCACCAATGATAAGGTTATCAACCTTTGGAAGCAGATTGGTAATGATCTCTATCTTACCACTAATCTTTGCTCCGCCAAGAATAGCAGTAAATGGTTTGTGACCACTGGTTAATACATGATTTATGCTCTTCAACTCATTACCCATAACATAACCGAACATCTTACTGGTAGGGAAGAATTTTGCGATGACCGCAGTAGAGGCGTGAGCCCTGTGTGCGGTACCAAAAGCATCATTCACGTAGATATCACCAAGTTTAGATAATTTTTCAGCAAAAGCTTCATCACCTTTCTCCTCCTCCTTATAAAAACGAAGGTTCTCAAGCAAAAGGACATCGCCCCCCTTTAATCCAGCGCTAAGCTTCTCAGCAGATTCTCCAATGCAATCATCTGCAAACTTAACATCAACTCCTAATGACTTACTCAGATAAGGCAGCAGATGGCTAAGTGAGTACTTATTCTCGGGTCCTCCCTTAGGACGGCCAAGGTGTGACATAAGGATAGCTGAACCTCCATCATTTAAAATCTTCTTTACCGTAGGAACAGCCGCATCAATACGGGTCGTATCGGTGATTTCAAATTTCTCATTCAGAGGCACGTTGAAGTCAACGCGAATAAGCGCTCGCTTACCGTTAAAACTGATGTCATCAATTGTTTTCATCTCTTATGAATTTGTTTTTTGCGATTGCATGAAATAGACTGATTAACTTAAATCATCCCTTCTTGAAAAGGCAATCTAACCAAGGTTACTTCATGCGACTGAATAATTATTGAGGTCTTGTTTTTCACCACATTGAGTGTTATCAACCAATTCTTGCTGATACCCCCCAACCTGGCATTTTTATCTTAGCTTAATTACTTTCCTTCAAATATAATATACAACATTGATCATGCCATAATCTATCCATGATATTTTGCTTCCCTAAGGCACTATGTGAACCCATATCCACTACGTGTATTTAAAACACAAAGGTAACTCTAAACCTCATAAAACCCTAAAGAAAAAGCAAATAAAATTCAATCCGAAAATTTAAATTGCTAAATATCTGAACTCTCATAAAACGATACCTTCCAAAATCACAAAATGTTGTAGGTTTGCAAAAAGCTGTCTAAATGAGAAAATTATTAACCCTCTGCGTGCAATCGAACATTATTTGGGAAGATTGCAACGCAAATCTGGAAGCATTACACATCCTGTTAGAGAATAAAAAAGCTGATTTAATTGTTTTGCCCGAGTTTTTCGCACATGGTTTTACTATGAAGAGGGAAGGCATTGCGCAACCATCGGAGGAGGGTTTAACTTTATCGTGGATGAAAGATCTAGCCTCTAACACAGGAGCACTTGTTTGTGGCACTCAAATGGTAAATCATAAAGATCAATATTTTAACAGAGCCTTTATTGTTTGTCCCAACGGTGATTTTTCCTATTATGACAAGAAACATCTTTTCTCTATGGGTGGAGAACAAGAAATATTATCATCAGGAAACACCCTTGTTAAAGTGCCCTGGAAAGGTTGGAACATCAGACCATTAATCTGTTATGATCTACGTTTCCCTGTTTGGTCAAGAAACCGCTCTTTTGGAGGAAGTCCGGAATATGATATTTTAATATATATGGCAAATTGGCCAAAAGGGAGAGCAAATCATTGGAGATCGCTACTTATAGCTAGAGCTATTGAAAACCAATGTTGGGTTATTGGGGTCAATAGAACAGGGACTGATGGCAATGGAGTAATTCACCATGGTGGATCTATAGTTGTAAATCCGACAGGAGAAGTTATTGGTGAAGCAGGTTCTGAAGAGATGATATTGGAAGCATCCCTTGATTATGAATCTCTCATGAATTGGAGAAAGAAGTTTAGGGTTTACCGTGATTGGGATTCATTTACAATAGATGAAGCGGGCTGATAGTAAAAAGAAAAACGAAGGCTCTTGAAAGCGTAAACATTCAGAAAAGGTATTAGCGGCAAAGAGGGTGCAATTTTGAGAAAAAAGCATCTCAATGATAGATTTTAGGCATTCAATCTCGAATGTTATCAAAGTGTGATTATTTTTGCCCCCTATTTGACTACGAAATGAACATTATAATTGCAGGAGATGGAGAGGTGGGATTTCACCTTGCTAAGATACTATCAGTTGAGAATCACCATATAACAATTGTTGATCCTCACCATGAATTACTAAAACTACTCGAGTCTCAGACCGATTTAGTGACCTTTGCTGGCGACTCCACCTCAATGAAGATACTCTTAAAGGCAGGAGTTCATGATTGTGATCTGTTAATCTCAGTGGTACATGATGATGCGATTAACCTTGTCACCTGCATGCTTGGCAAGAAAATCGGTGCAAAAAGAACCATTGCACGCGTAAACAACACAGAATATCTTACTGACGACTCAAAAGCATTGATGGCCTCTCTCGGCATAGATGCAATGGTTTGCCCTGAAAGAATTGCAGCAAAAGAGGTCTTAAAACTGTTAAACCAAACAGTGGCTACCGAAATCTTTGACTTCTCAGAAGGGAAGCTCTCTCTCTTTTTATTACGACTAGATGAAGATTGTAGGGTATTAGGAAAGTCGTTAGATGAGGTAGCAAAAGAGTATCCGCGTTTGAACTTCCGAGCGGTGGCCATCCACCGTAACTCCGAAACGATATTACCAAAGGGGCAAGATAGTTTTATTTACGGTGACTTAGCCTATGTTATTACTAAGCCTGATGGAATAGATCATCTGTTAGAGTTAGCCGGCAAGAAAAAAGTTGAGGTAAAGAGGGTAATGATAATCGGAGGAGGTCGTATTGGAAGAAAGACGGCCCGCAGATTGGAGAAAAACATGCATGTAAAGCTCATCGATCGTGACAAAGAACGATGCATGTCTCTTGCTGAGTCTCTTGAGGACACACTGGTAATAAACGCCGATGCCCGAGATGTCGATGTACTTGAATCAGAAGGTATCAGAGAGATGGATGCAGTAGTTGCTGTTACTGACTCTAATGAAACCAATATGTTTATTTGTCTGTTGGCTAAACGTTATGGGGTTAAAAAGGTCATACCTTTAGTTGAGAACATCGACTTCATTGACATAGCTCAGAATTTGGGTATTGAAGCGATCATTAACAAGAAATTAATTGCTGCCAGCTATATTGCACGATTCACCATGCATGCCGAGGTTGCGTCGATAAAATGCCTCAACGGCGTCGATGCTGAAGTCCTGGAATTCGTAGCAGCGAAAAATTCAGTTGTCACCAAATATTTGATAAAAGATATTCCGATGGTAAAAGATAGCATTATTGGCGGTATCATAAGAGGAGAAAATAGCTATATTGCGGTCGGTAATTTCCAGATTGAAGAGGGTGATAATGTAGTAGTATTTGCAATGCCCCATGCGATTAAGAAAATTGAACAACTCTTCAGCTGATGAGATAGATTAACACAACACAGACAACAAAAACAACCAATGAAAGGCAAACTGTTTAGCGTTCTTATCTTTTTATTTATGTGCCAGTCTATTCAGGCACAATACACCCTTCAGGGTCGTTCGTTTATCAGAACTTTAGCCGACACATCATTTCTTGGTCGAGGTTACGCCTATAGAGGTGATCTTAAGGCAGCCACATGGATTGAGAATTATTATAAAAAACTTAATCTGTCGACACTTGGGAATAGCTATAGACACCCCTTTACCTTTTCTGTCAATACTTTTCCCAAAAGAATGTTATTGCAAATCAACCAAAGCACGCTCAATCCGGGACTTGATTATATCATATACCTCTCCTCGCCTTCAACTGACGGTAAATATCGAATCATAACTGATCCTGCCGACACTATTCATACAAGAAAGAGTTATCTTAATAGACACGGCTATTCCGGTTCTATACTTTTTACGACCAACCTTGCTATTACCTCCCCCCCTACTGGCTTTAATGGAATTATCTGGATGATACCCCCCTCTGATCCACTTATCTGGAGAGTCTCAGACGGAACTATTATCAACAAATGGATTAGTGGTAAAATTTACTCGAATCTTATCACATCAAAAGATACATCAGCAACATTAACCTTCGATTCAGACTATATAAAAAATCTTGAAGCAGTTAATATTGCGGCCTACATCCCAGGTAAAACAAATCCTGAAAAATTGGTTCTGATTACCGCCCATTATGACCATCTAGGCCTTATGGGGAGGAAAACAGTTTACCCCGGTGGTCAGGATAATGCCTCTGGCGTAGCAATGATGCTCGATCTGGCTACCTATTTCTCAAACGACGAAAATAGATTACCTTTCTCTATTGGCTTCGTCGCATTTAGTGCAGAAGAGATGCATCTATTTGGAAGTACTTCATTTGCACAAAACCTTCCCTGGAATGCTTCTGACATTAATCTGGTTCTTAACTTAGACATGATGTGCACTGGATCAGATGGTATAATGGTGGTAAATGGAAAAGAATGGCCTGAATTAATTGCAGACCTTAATAAAATTAACACTCGTGAAAATTATCTAAAAGAGATAAAGATCAGACCAAATGCACAAAACAGTGATCATTTCCCTTTTACCAAATTAGGTATTCCCGCTATTTTCTTTTACACTATTGGCGATGAATATACCTTCTATCACACCCCAAAAGACACCTACAATGTCCCATTGACAAAATACAATGAGGTCTTTTTATTACTCAAAGAATTCATCAATTCCTGCGGAGACAAGACTTATAGACAACCCAAACAGTAAAAGAAAACCATTTATCCCATTCCAAAAGTTTAGTATTCGGAGGAATTTTCCATTATAGGGATGAAAAACTACCAGATACAGAAACTAGTAATAAAACAACACACACATTATCAAATATATATATTCAAAAACAAAACATTTCGACAGATTGGTATGTGTTTTGCCCGAAAAAGGATGAAATATTTCGTTAAATAACACCACCTTAGATGGAATCACCTGTTAAAAGAATGCGATGGTTACGCATTCTACTTATTGTTTTGCCAATTCTGGCAATCGGAATCATTGTTTATATTTCAAATATCCAAAGAAAACAACACATAAAATTAGACAAGTCACTTAATGGAATTTCAGCAGTCATCGCTCCAGAGAATATACTGGGAGAGCTTGCGGTGATTTTTGATGAGGTTGAGAGTTCATTTAGACTATATCTGATCTCTGATCGAAAAGAGAATTACGAACTTTACAATTCTAAGCTAAAACAGTTTGTAGCCATATCTGATTCTATGGCAACAATCCTTTCAGGAGACACCAGCAAATTATCTCCATTACTCAAGGGGTTGACTAAACGAAAAGACCTCATGACTGGTATCCAAAAGTTGAAAGTGCAGAGTGACTCGCTAATGGAATTGGCCATATCAATTGACTCGCTAAGATATCAAGCCACGCTCAAAGCCAAGCCCATTCTGGTTCCTTTTGTGATTCCATCTAACCTTGTCATCGACACATTATCAATCACCGAGACCACCAAAAAGGAGAAAAAAGGATTATTCGGCAGAATAAAGAATGCACTGACTGGCTCAAGCGAAGAGGAGTCGAAAAAGACTAAGATCATTGTTAAAACTGGAGGACAGGACGATTCGACTGCTTCAAAACAGGCGGCTCTTGGCATCAATGAATTTACCGATTCGCTATCTCGTAACATGCAACGGTATTATACTCACCTTCTAAGCCAGTTTGTGAATGCTAAAAAGAAGATGGATAAACAGGAGCAGACTCTGGCTTTGGTAAACCTTAATGTTCTTGCCAGAATGAAGAGCATGATTAACCAGTTTTCTCAAATGAGTGCTGAGGAAAAACTTGCAAAAGGACAGTATCTTCTAACCAAAGCTGAGAATAGCGCAGGCAAAATCCGTACAATTGAGTATCTGGCGCTCCTTTTAATTGTACTGCTCTCTATCTTAGTTCTCTTCGAATTACAAAAGATTATCAAATACGAAAAGAGGCTTATCGCGGCAAGAGATCAAGCCATAGCGGTAGCTCAAGAAAAGAGCAGATTTCTGGCTTATATGAGCCATGAAATCAGAACCCCGTTAACCATGGTGGCAGGGTTTAGCGAGCAAATGCAACACACCTCTTTGGATCCAAAACAAACTGAATATCTCAACTACATTGGATCATCATGCGACCTTTTACTGAGCACCGTCAATGACATACTTGATTTCTCAAAATTAGAAGCCGGGAAATTTCATCTAGACTCTAAACCATTTAATCCTAAACGACTGATCGAAGAGACTACTCACTCATTCGAAATGAAGGCAAAAGAGAAAGGACTTAATATCTCATTCTCTTTTAATGGTGATGCTAATCAATGGATATCTGGTGATTCTTTTAGAATCAAGCAAGTTCTGAACAATCTGGTGAGCAATGCAATAAAAAACACCGACAAAGGCAATGTCACCATTAAAGGAGAGATGTCAAGAAAATCTGATAACAATGCTGATTTAAACATCTCTGTAATCGATAGTGGTATTGGCATCCCAAAAAGCCAACTTAACGACATCTTCGCCGAATATAGTCAGGTAACTCAAACAGCTGATCAAAGATGGAAACTGGGCACCGGACTCGGATTACCTATTTGTAAAAAGATAATCCAACAGATGGGTGGCAACATTGGAGTAGAGAGTGAACAATCTAAAGGATCAACCTTCTTCGTTAACTTAACCCTGCCAATGACAGCATCGACTGTACGAAATGAAAATCTCATGGAGGAAGATCTTCTCAAAAAAGGTTCGTTCAGAGGAATGAGAATTCTTGTAGCAGAAGACAACCTCATTGGCCGTAAACTTCTAAGCGCAATGCTTAAAGACTCCGAAGCCGTTATCATAATGAAAGGGGATGGACAAGAGGCATGGGAAGAGCTACAAAACTCGCACTTTGACCTGATCATCAGCGATGTCTTTATGCCTGTCATGAATGGCCTTGACCTAGTTAAAAACATCAGAAAACACGCTGATAAACGTATTTCCAGTATCCCATTTGTATTCCTTACTGCTGACACCCTCCCCGAAGAAGTTGCCAACTATAAGGCTGCCGGTGCCGATGCTTTAATCTTCAAACCTTATCACCAGATTGACCTATGGAGAGTACTTAAACAGTATTCTAAACAGTCATAACTCTTGCCACAAACGCCTTCCTTAAAGCTCTTAACGGGCATTAAATCCTTTGAATTCTTGAATCCTTTGAATTTTGAATCCTTGAACCTCCCCCCTCACTAGTGCCTAAAAAAGAAGAGAGACCCCAATCGGAGTCTCTCTTCTTTTTATTCTAAATACAATTAATCAACGATTTTCATCTCTTTGATCAAGCGATCTGCACCTGCAAATTTATCAATGATAAACAGCACGTAGCGAATATCTACACTGATAGTTCTTTGATAAAAAGGCTCAAAAGCAATATCTCCACTCATTGCCTCCCAGTTACCATCAAAGGCTAAGCCTATTAGCTCACCTTTCCCATTCATAACCGGACTTCCCGAATTACCACCCGTAATATCGGTATTATGGATATAACAAACCTTTAGGGTTCCGTTATCAGCCCAACGTCCGAAATCTTTGTTCAGGAAGAGCTCTTTGAGTTTAGCCGGAACAACAAATTCAGGATTTGTAGGATCTTCTTTATCAAGGATTCCCTGATAGGTTGTAAAGTAGTTATATGTCTTTGCATCGGCAGGATTGTAACCCCCAACACGACCCCATGTAAGACGCATAGTTTGATTTGCATCAGGATAGAACTGACGCTCGGTTTGGAACTGTTTTAGACCATCAACAAAGAGTCTCTTTGCTCTGGTAAACTGCTCATCCGCTTTTGCTGAGGACTCTTTAAGATCTTTGTATTTTTTACTAAAAGCCATATAACAAACATAGGCAGGATCTTCTTGAATCTTCTTAATCTTAGGCTTTTCTAATAGCTTCTTAACCTTCTCAGGATTCGAGAAGATTGACTCAGAAATTATTTCATCAGCCAACTTACTAAAGTTGTTATCGTATTTCTTAGCCATTGTAATCAGCCACTCAGGTTGTTGATTCTGAGGAACCTCCTTAAAGAACATCTCAAACATTGCAGCCAAGAGCTTTTTATCTGTATTGACATTAAAGTCTTTGAAGAATGCATCAGCATTTGCCTGTTTCTCCTTCATTGCTTGTTTAGCTAAGTTAGGATCTTTAGTCTTTTCGGCCTTTTCTATCGTAGCAATCAACTCTGAGAATGAAGCTGCAAAACCAGGAGTCTCAGCCCCTCTGAAGAATGCTTCATTATAATAGACCATTGTCTTAGCAATGGCTCTCTTAGCTGTAAATGCACTATCAAAAAGAGGTAGCGTATTTCCATAACGATCTTTGCGAGCCTCATTCTGATTTGCCCAATCTTCAAATCGAGCCTCCAACTGATGCTTCTTTTCAGCAACATTAAGACGTTGTAAACCTCTGGTTTGTCCGATGAAATACTTCCAATAATTTGCGGTAGATGCGTACTTGGAGGCATACTGAATACGTGTAGCAGGGTCATTTGCCATGTCCTCGCCCATAATATCGAGCTTTTTACGACGAATAGAGACAATTGATGGATTGGTTTCCTCTATGGCTTGATTAACACCCCAACTAGTCATATATCGATTTGTAGTGCCGGGGAAGCCCATGATCATAGTAAAATCGCCCTCTTTAACACCACTGGCATTAATTGGCAAATAGTGTGCGGGTTTAAGAGGTACATTTTCTTTGCTATAAGCTGCTGGTTTGTTATTCTTATCCACATAAACTCTGAACATGCTAAAATCTCCGGTATGTCTTGGCCACATCCAGTTATCAGTGTCAGCACCAAACTTCCCTATCGATTGAGGAGGGGTTCCAACCAGTCGGATATCTTTATAAGTCTGATAGACGAACATATAATACTCATTTCCATCATAAAACTCTTTAACAACAGCATCATAAGTAGTACCATCAATAGCCTGACTGGTCACTCTGCGTATGTTGTCCTCTATAAGCTCCTTGCGTACCTTTTCAGATGCATTAGCACCAACATTACCAAGAATCTTCATGGTTACATCCTCAAAACGAACCAGAAACTTCACGGTTAACCCAGTGATAGGAATCTCCTCTTTTAAGCTTTGCGCCCAGAAACCATCAAACAGATAGTCCTTACCAACGGTGCTGACACTTTGAATGGAGCCGAAACCACAGTGATGATTTGTTAAAATAAGCCCTTGATCAGAGATCACCTCACCAGTGCATCCACGACCGAAAAGGACTATAGCATCCTTTAATGAGCTATGATTTGCTGAATAGATCTCCTCAGGAGTAAGTTTCAAACCATTCTTCTGCATATCTGCATATGCAGCTTTATTAATCAGATAAGGGAGCCACATCCCCTCATCTGCTCTGACTGACGAGGCAAACAACAGAGAGCCCAAGGTCAGTAAAGCAAATAAACGCACTCTTAGTTTCATATAATTATATTTAAACAAATTGATCTCCTTTTTTAATTTTAACGTCGTTTACGATATCACGTAGTTGCTGCTCATCCTTTTTTCTACAAATTAAAAGTATGTTATCATCCTCGGCTACGATAAAATCATCAAGACCCTGAACAACGGCAACCTTGTCTTTCGGCATATTGATGATACAAGAAGTGGTATCATAGGTCATTACATTATTACCCATAATTGCATTCCCACTTCCATCTTTTGGCCTAATAGAATATAATGAGCCCCATGTTCCAAGGTCACTCCATCCGAAATCACTCATCAGCACATAAACGTTCGGAGCTTTCTCCATTATTCCATAGTCAATAGAGATATTGCGACAAACAGCATAAGCTTGTTCAATAAAAAGGGTCTCTTCTGGCGTATTATATACGTTGGCTCCTTTCTCAAAAATGTCATTTACCTCAGGAAGATGTGTCTGAAATGCCTCGTTGATAGCCCTTAGGCTCCATATAAATATTCCGGCATTCCATAAAAAGTCTCCACTTGCCAGAAAAGTGGTGGCTAATTCATGATTTGGTTTCTCTGTGAAGGTCTTTACCTTTCTAACCTTAGGATTAGAGGGACAGACAAGGTCTTCGTTAAATTGGATATAACCATAACCCGTATCAGGCCTACTGGGTGTAATACCCAAAGTAATAAGCCATGGATTCTTTCTTGCAGCTTCAAGAGCACCCACGATAACACTCTTAAAAATATCCTCACGAAGAATGATATGATCAGAGGGGGCAACTACAATGGTAGCATCCGGATTTTGACGTGCTATTTTATGATTTGCATAGGCAATACATGGACCGGTATTCCGACGTGAAGGCTCGCATAATATCTGATGGTCTGCAAGTAATGGCAATTGATTCTTAACAAGATCGCGATAACGATCTGATGTAACCACATAAATATTTTCTGCCGGACAAACATCTAGAAAACGTCTGAAAGTCTGCTGAATTAAGGTCTCACCTGTCCCAAGAATATCAATAAATTGCTTGGGCTTTTCAGTCCTACTCATTGGCCAGAAGCGGGCACCAATTCCCCCGGCCATTATCACACAATAATTGTTTTTATCCATTTTAATTTCGTTGGGGTGTTTACAAAGATACTTCTTAACTTTTTAAATAATACCTCTCATGTTGCAGATATAGCCCGATATATGCTATTCTTTTAGAATGAATCTATCTAATAATATCATGACGGCTCAAAAAATAACATTTACTTCATCAATCCAGAGGTCTGCATGCGGCTACACCTCTTACTCTACAGTTTATTTTATCGCTCTCTCTAACGCACTCGTAAAAGGTTCGAAGCTTTTTCCCTTTAGTAAATGTAAATCCATTCAGTTCAAACCTTGATCCTATTGGAAGACTATCCACCGTAATAACCTCCGGAACCGAAATGATATTCTTTCTGAATAAAAAACGGTCAGCATCGATGCGCTTCATAGGCCCTTTTTCTTCCATAACATAAATATAATAGGGGTCAACTTTCACCACGGTGAGTTGCATATCATCAACCCTAAAGATTGTTCCAACCTTTAGCTCCTTAGCAAAGATCTTATGCTCAGGATCAGAATTATACTTTTCAAGAACCTGCTCTAATTCGGTATCCAAAACGGAGGAGGCTCTACCCGAAGAGGCATGCTTAATATAAGCCTCGGCTATCTCATCAGGAAGCAACTTTGTATCTCTGACAAATTTGGTAATTCGTAAGAAATGGTCTTGCCATTCACGCCCATGCGGTGCTTTAACCTTCCTCCCATCCAATAGCACTGCAAGATGTGCTGTTTCATGTAGAAGAGTTAGAATAAATTTATAGGGTGGTAATGTCGTTTCCATCCCTATCAAATGGTACAAATGGTTAAACTGATAATAACCCAACCTTGTCTTACTCAATGTCAAAGGTTTAATAAACACTTTAACATCCATACCAACACTCTTTTTCCAAACTGAGATCAGTTCAGGCGAAAGATATCTAAGAAGAAATGACTCAGATTGTTTACTGATTGAAATCATGAATGGCGATTTTGAATTTGGAATTTATGGTTGAACTGACCTCATAAAACTAGTCTCACCTATCAATCTAGGCTGATTTTACGATAGTATTTAGCGCTACATAGTCAATATTTAATACACTGACTTGCAACTGATCAACCATTGAAAAAGAGGGACACTCTCTGCATGGAGTCTTCTTAGCCCGGTATCTACCTGAATGTCGTTGTGACTGGCAACCTGTGATAAAGAATAAGATCAACAATATTACCAATAGATGTGATCTTCTTCGTATAAATTTTAAATAACTTCTAAACATCATAGCTGACGGTTTCCCATTAATGGCGTACTACAAAGTTAACGAATCACCTCTCGATTTATGATTATTACAGATCATATATCTAATAACAACCAAGAAGATTCAATTCTTCGCACTGCTAAATATATCACCTAACTAAAGATGAAATAGCTGCTAGGTTTTACCACTTTTAACAGGTCAGGCATAGAAGAACAGGACTTCTCTTTGTCATATTTGAAAAATCGTCTCAATACTAACCAAACACTAGAGTTTAAGAAACTCATTAATCATTAAAAGCCGTAAATTTTGTCCCGGCTATAACATTCAGCTTTTGTGAATGGATTGTAATCTTCAATGGTGTCTGACCAAGACTCTCTCCATCAGACTCAACAGCAAGTGGCGGAACAGCATTTATCTCAACCTCTTTAGCTACCAATGTTTTAATTGCTTTATGCTTTACAAAAGTTCCATTGTAAAGATTCTTAAGTTGCCCTATAACAGTCCATTTACTCACGGCACCGATGATTGTAACGTTTAGAAGTCCATCATCTGGGATCGCCTCAGGAAGTTGCATTATACCCCCACCATTATATTTACCAATACCAACGCTTATACTAAAGATCTTGCCGCTGATTTGATTGCCATCTGCTTTTAAAACAATAGGATTGATACGATACTCAAAAAGGCTGGTCAAAAGCATATAGAGATACATCAACGGCCCTCCAACCCCTTTTTGTTTAGACCGATTAACCTTCTGAGCCACTACAGCATCGTAACCAATACCGGTAACATTCACAAAAAACCGAGTAACAACAGAGCTCCCTTCATGATAACTTACGACACCCACATCTTGAGAAACTTGCTGCCCATTTGAGAGCAACTCAATCGCCTCACGATAGCTGAAGGGTATTTTAAATGTTCTACACCAGTCATTCCCCGTTCCAACCGGTATCATGGCTAAAACAATCTCATCTGCAGAGCTCCGAATAGTTTTAAAAATCCCGTTAATAACCTCATTTAAGGTTCCATCTCCACCAATAACTAAAAAATGAGTTGCCCCGGCAGCAATTCTCTCGGCTACGATCCTTTCAGCATCCAGTGGACCCCCAGTCAAAAACACCTCGAAGAGAATCTTCTTTTTAAGCAACAACCGATTAATTAAGGGCCAATCACGCCTTCCTTTATGTGTTCCGGCATTCGGATTAACAATCGCTTGCCATAAAATCTGACTTTGACCAGATAGAATTCTTTGATCTTCTGCTTGCATATAGTATCATCAATGCTGATTCGCAAGGATACGAAAACTCTTAGATATTAAAAAGAGCCTATTAACTTATTTGTAAAAAATCAGGTTGTAGTAATTAGCTAAAAAGCATCACTAATAAACATAATGACTTAACTAACCTTAGATTTAGTATATGATAACCTTATATTGAATGGCTGTAAATATCAAATATTAACTAACATCTCATTTAATGACTGCTCTAACAAACAACCTTACAAGGCTTTTATAAATCTCATATGTATTCATAGCTCCTGACTTCGACACAAGGACACCCTATATAAAAGGCCTTAACCTTCATCAAATAATCTGGTAAAAGAAAAGATTTTTGGAACTAATCACATGACAAAAATATAAAGATACTGATCAATGACTTAATCTTGAAACTTCTCCGCCTCTCCGCCTCTTTGCCTTCGACTCCGCTCAGGCAGCGACCCAGTGGTTGAGCAGAGTCGAAATCACTGTATCCACAAGGTCATCTCCTGTTCCCCTCCTGTTCTCC
>MTLC01000620.1_pt1 | contig 14547 bp, 13 predicted proteins | sample 1982451 | NCBI WGS metagenome assembly MTLC01 (sample SAMN05710165, study PRJNA340218) | biofilm metagenome | isolation source: sample SPH anode biofilm adapted to +100 mV | place: USA | collected 2012-02-03 | reverse complement strand
TCCTTCCAGGGCTTTAAAAGGTAGCGGTACACCTCGGAGTTGTTGATGGCGGCAAGGGCGGTGGCGAGGTCGACGTAGGAGGAGATGAGCACCTTCACGGTGTCCGGCGAGACGTGGCGCAGCTCGGTGAGAAAATCGAGCCCCGACATCCCGGGCATTTGGTTGTCCGAGACCACCACCGCGATCTCGTGGTGCCGGAACAGCTCCAGCGCCTCCTCCGCGTTGCCGGCGGTGAGGAGGTCGATCCCCTTCGACTTGAAGAGATCTACGGATGCCTGCAGGATCAATTTGTTGTCGTCCACGAACAGAATTTCAGCCGCCATCGGTGCTTCCCCTCGCTCATAACACGCGCATATCCGCGCAGATGCAGTTCCGACCTGAGGTCGTTCGCGCTGCATGGTATGCCTTCATGAATTACTTGTCAATTCTAATCTAATGTAGGAAAAAAGCGCAGGAAGCGGTCATTCGGCGCAGCAGGAGAGCTGGCTCAAATCCCTCTTGAAGGCCTGGGCGCAGAGGCGCAAACCTTCCCCCATCGAGGGGTAGACGTGCAGGGTGTCGGCGAGCTCGGCGACGGTCATGCGGCAGCGTATGGCGAGCGCAGCCTCGTTGATGATGTCGGCGCCGCGGTGCAGGCAGAGGTGGACGCCTAGGATGCGGTCGGTCGCGCGGTCGGCGACGATCTTGACGGCGCCGTCGAGCGAACCGGTGACGTGGGCCTTGGGGATTGCCGATGCGGGGATGGTCTGGCACTCGACGTCGAAGCCCGCTTTTTTCGCGGACTCCTCGCCGTGACCGACCATGGCAACTTCCGGGTCGGTGAAGATGGCCATCGGGAGGCTTTCGTAGTCGAGGGCGCAGTGGCAGCCGGCCTGCAGCATGTTTTCGACGGCGGCGATCCCCTCGCGGGCCCCGACCGTGGCGATCTGCATCCCGCCGGTCACGTCGCCGGCGGCCCAGACGCCTGGGGCGGTGGTGCGCATCTCGCGGTCCACCTTGATGAAGCCGCGCGCGTCCAGTTCCACCCCGGCCTGCTCCAAGCCGATCCCCTCGGTGGCGGGGGCGGTCCCGACCGCGATCAAGAGCTGCTGCGAGCGGAACTCGCGCGGCTCCCCGTCGACGAGCACCTCCACCTTCACCCCGTCGCCGTCCCTTGCCGTCGAGCAGACCGCGGCACCGACCACCACCTGCATCCCCTCGTTCTCAAGGGCCTTTTGCAAGGCAAGCGCAGGCTCTGCCTCGACGGCCGGCAGGACCCGGGAGCCGTGCTCCAGGATGGTGACCGGAACGCCCAGGCGCAGGAACATCTGCCCCAGCTCCAGGGCGATCACGCCCCCCCCGACGATAGTGAGGCTTTCCGGAAGCGATTTCAGCAACAGGGCGCTCTTGCTGGTGAGATACGGGGTCTTCTCGAGGCCGGGGATCTTCGGGACGCGCGGGTGCCCCCCGGTGGCGATGAGGATGCGGTCGCTTTCGATGACCTGGTCTCCCACCTGGATGGTTCCCGGGTCGGTGAAAACGGCCTTTCCCTTCACCAGGGAGAGTTCCGGCAGCCGCTGCAAAACGTCGAGGTACTTCTCTTCCCGAAGCCTTTGCACCACGGCGAACTTGTGTCCGTCGAGGACCTGGTACTCCACGCCGTCGCGGCGCACGCCGAGGCCGAGCCGCTCGCCAAGCTGCGCCTCGTGCCGGAACAGGGCGCAGTGGATCAGGGTCTTCGAGGGGATGCACCCCCAATTAATGCAGGTACCCCCGAGGATGCTCTGCTCGATCATGATCGATTTGACCCCGTGCTCCTTCGCCCTCAGCGCCGCGGCGAACGCGGTGGAACCCGAGCCGACTATGACGATGGTATCGCTGTCTCTCATGTGAAGATCTCCCCCCGATGAGTTTACCGTAAAGGGGTGAGCGGTAAACAGAAGAATTCACCGGTTTTTTTCCGGCTCCCTTTCCCCGCCCCCCGTCGCACGTTTGCCGCAGCCCGGTTTTCCGCCCTTTTCCCGGTGATATTCCTTGACAGGGCGCTTGCCGCTGTTGTAATCTGGCGAGCCTAACTGTTTGGATACAGTAAACTTTTTTCTGCCAAAAGCTGCACCACTTGAAAATATTGATTAGATCGGAGGCGGCGTGTTGACATTTCAGGATCTGATCCTCTCCCTGCAGGGGTATTGGGCAGGGCAGGGGTGCGTAATCCAGCAACCCTATGATACCGAGAAGGGGGCGGGCACCTTCAACCCCGCCACCTTCCTGCGCGTGCTCGGACCCGAACCGTGGAAGGTGGCTTACGTGGAGCCCTCCAGGCGTCCCACCGACGGGCGCTACGGCGAGAACCCGAACCGCCTGCAGCACTACTACCAGTTCCAGGTGATCATGAAGCCCTCCCCCATGAACATCCTGGACCTCTACCTCGACTCCCTGCGCGCCTTCGGCATCGACCCGAACAAGCACGACATCCGCTTCGTCGAGGACGACTGGGAATCACCGACCCTGGGTGCCTGGGGTCTTGGCTGGGAGGTCTGGCTGGACGGCATGGAGATCACCCAGTTCACCTACTTCCAGCAGGCAGGCGGCATCGACCTGAAACCGGTCTCCTCCGAGATCACCTACGGCTGCGAGAGGATCGCCATGTACCTGCAGGGGGTGGACAACGTCTACGACCTCGAGTGGGTCAAGGGGGTCAAGTACGGCGACATCCACCACGAAAGCGAGGTCGAGTTCTCTACCTACAACTTCGAAGAGGCCGACGTCGACATGCTCCTCTCCCTGTTCAAGATGTACGAGAAGGAGTGCATCCGCCTGGTCGATAAGGGGCTCGTGCTCCCGGCCTACGACTACGTCATGAAATGTTCCCACACCTTCAACCTCCTGGACGCCCGCGGCGCCATCTCGGTCACCGAGCGCGCCTCCTACATCGGCAAGGTGAGGAACGTCGCGCGTCTTTGCGCCGAAGGTTACCTGCAGATGCGCGAGCGGCTCGGCTTCCCGCTCCTGAAAGGAGGCCGCTAATGGCAAAGGATCTGTTCCTCGAGATAGGATGCGAGGAGGTTCCCGCCGGCTTCGTCCCGAAGGCGATGGCCGACATGGAAGCCCTCATGAAGCGCGAGCTGGAGACGGCCCGCATCGAGTACGGCGAGATCGTGACGCTTGGTACCCCGCGCCGCCTGGTGCTCGCGGTTAAGGGGATGGCCGAGCGCCAGCCCGACGCCGAGCTGACCGCGATGGGGCCGGCGAAAAGCGCCGCCTACGACGCCGACGGCAACCCGACCAAGGCGGCCCAGGGCTTCGCCCGCGGCCAGGGTATGGACGTCGCCGACCTCAAGGTGGTCATGACACCCAAGGGTGAGTACCTCGCCGCGGTGAAAAGCGAGGTCGGGCGCGACACCGCCGAGCTCCTCCCCGAGATGCTCCCGCGCATGATCGGCGCCATCCCGTTCAAGAAATCGATGCGCTGGGCCGATTTCGACGTCCGCTTCGCCCGTCCGATCCACTGGATCGTGGCGCTCTTCGACGGCGTCGTCGTTCCCTTCTCCTTCGGCAACATCGAAAGCGGCAGCGCCTCGCGTGGGCACCGCTTCATGGCCAACACCACCTTCCCGGTGCGCGACCTCGCAAGCTACCTCGAGGAGTGCGAGCGCCACTTCGTGATCCCGGATCCCGAGAAGAGAAAGGCGATCATCCGCCAGGAGATCGAGCGTGTGGCGCGCCAGGCGAAGGGGAACGTCCTCGCCGACGAGGCGCTCCTCGAGCAGGTCGCCTACCTGGTCGAGTACCCCTCCGCGGTGCACGGCACCTTCTCGCCGGACTTCCTCGTCGTGCCGCGCGAGGTGCTCATCACCTCGATGCGCGAGCACCAGCGCTACTTCTCGCTGGTCGACGACCAGGGAAAACTGCTGCCCGGCTTCATCACCATCAACAACACCCTCACCGAGGACCCCTCCGTGGTGGTCAAGGGGAACGAGCGCGTCCTCAGGGCGCGTCTCTCCGACGCCCGCTTCTTCTTCGACGAGGACCACAAGGTTAAACTCGAGTCCCGCGTGGAATCGCTCAAAAGCGTCGTGTACCAGGCGAAGCTCGGCACCTCCTACGAGAAGATGGAGCGTTTCCGCGAGCTGGCCAAAGGGCTCGCTGGACGTCACAACCCCGCCGTTGCCGACAAGGCCGCCCGCGCCGCCACCCTTTGCAAGGCGGACCTCGTCTCCGGCATGGTCGGTGAGTTCCCCGAGGTGCAGGGGATCATGGGGCGCGAGTACGCCCTGCATGATGGCGAGGACGCGGCGGTAGCCAACGCCATCGCCGAGCACTACCTCCCGACCCAGGCCGGCGGCGAGCTTCCCGCCTCCGACATCGGCGCCTTCGTTTCCCTCGCGGACAAGGTCGACACCATCTGCGGCTGCTTCAGCGTCGGTCTCATCCCGACCGGCTCCGCCGACCCCTACGCGCTGCGCCGCTCCGCGCTCGGGATCATCAACATCATTCTGGAGAAGCAGTACCGTGAGCCGCTCTCCGGCCTGATCCGTGCTTCCCTGGACCTCCTCGCCGCGAAGGCAACCCGCCCGGTCGAGGACGTCTACCGCGACGTGCTGGAGTTCTTCCGTGGCCGTTTCGTGAACCTCATGGCGGACCGCTACCCCTCCGATGTGGTGGAGGCGGTGGTCTCGGTCTCCTTCGACGACCTGGTTGAGGCGGCCGCCAAGATCGAGGCCCTTGCCGGCTTCAGAAAGCGCGAGGACTTCAGCGCGCTCGCCGTCGCCTTCAAGCGCGTCTGCAACATCGTGAAGGACGGGGTGGACACCCCGGTGGACGCGGCGCTCTTCCAGGAGGATGCCGAAGGCGGGCTCTTCCAGGCGCAGCAGGCGGTGAAAGGGAAGGTGGAGGCCGCCGTGGAGCGCGCCGACTACCTCTCCGCGCTCACCGAGATCGCCACCTTGAAACCCGCCGTGGACCTCTTCTTCGACAAGGTGATGGTCATGGCCGAGGACGAGCGGGTGCGGCAAAACCGCCTGGCCCTGCTCACCTCGATCGCAAGGCTCTTTGGTCGCCTCGCCGACTTCGCGAGGTTATCGGCATGATGAGACTGCGACAGCCGGAACCGGGATGCCAAAACCTCGGGAAGGGCGCCGCAGCGGTAACACGAATATCTGACGCTCACGTAAACAGCCGTCCGGGTGGAACTCCCGGCGGCTGTTGCCTTTTTCGGTTTATGTGTATACTTTAAGCTCCAAATTAATTAACAAACTATAAGGAGGGTGCACATGGGAACGCAGTACGTTTACTTCTTCGGCGCGGGCAAGGCTGACGGCAACGCCAAAATGAAAGAGCTCTTGGGGGGTAAGGGGGCGAACCTGGCCGAGATGACCGCAATCGGTCTCCCCGTCCCGGCGGGCTTCACCATCACCACGGAGGTCTGCACCGAGTACTACAAGAACAACCAGCAGTACCCGGCCCCGCTCGCCGCCGAGGTCGAGGCGAACCTCGCTCGTGTGGAAGCTCTCATGGGTAAGAAGTTCGGTGACGCCAAGAACCCGCTCCTCGTCTCGGTCCGCTCCGGCGCCCGCGCTTCCATGCCGGGGATGATGGACACCATCCTGAACCTGGGGTTGAACGACACCACGGTGCAGGGGATCATCGCCCAGTCCGGCGATGAGCGTTTCGCCTATGACGCCTACCGCCGTTTCGTGCAGATGTACTCCGACGTCGTCATGGGGATGCACAAGGACGAGCTTGAGCACCTTCTCGAGCGCAAGAAGGATGCGCGCGGCGTGCACCTCGACACCGAGCTTGCCGCGTCCGATTGGAAGGAGCTCGTCTCCGAGTTCAAGGCGAAGATCAAGGCGACCCTTGGTGTGGACTTCCCCGAGGACCCGAAGGAGCAGCTCTGGGGTGCCATCGGCGCCGTGTTCGGCTCCTGGATGAACCAGCGCGCCATCACCTACCGGAAACTGAACAACATCCCCGCCGAGTGGGGGACCGCGGTCAACGTGCAGTCCATGGTCTTTGGCAACATGGGGGATGACTGCGCAACAGGCGTCGCCTTCACCCGTGACCCCTCCACCGGCGAGAACTACTTCTACGGCGAGTACCTGGTGAACGCGCAGGGCGAGGACGTCGTTGCCGGCATCCGCACCCCGCAGCCGATCAACCGCGCCAAGTACAAGCCGGGCGACCTCCCCTCCATGGAGGAGGTGCTCCCGGAGTGCTACCAGCAGCTCGTGCAGATCCGCGACATCCTGGAGCGTCACTACAAGGACATGCAGGACATCGAGTTCACCATCGAGAAGGGGATCCTCTACATGCTGCAGTGCAGAAGCGGCAAGAGGACGGCGAAGGCCGCCATCAAGATCGCGGTGGACATGGTGGCAGAGGGGCTCATCGACGAGAAAACCGCCGTGCTGCGCGTGGCCCCCTCCCAGCTCGACCAGCTCCTGCACCCCTCCCTCGACCCGAAAGCCGAGAAGAAGGTGATCGCCAAGGGGCTCCCGGCTTCCCCGGGTGCTGCCGCCGGCGAGGTGGTCTTCACCGCCGACGAGGCGGAAAGCGCGGCGAAGCTCGGTCACAAGGTGATCCTGGTGCGCGTCGAGACCTCCCCAGAGGACATCCACGGCATGCACGCGGCGCAGGGTATCCTCACCGCCCGCGGAGGCATGACCTCGCACGCGGCGGTGGTCGCCCGCGGCATGGGCAAGTGCTGCGTCGCCGGCTGCGGCGACATCAAGGTCGACTACCACGCCGGCCAGTTCGTAGCGAAGGACGGCACCGTCATCAAGAAGGGTGACGTGATCACCCTGGACGGCTCCACCGGCGAGGTGATGAAGGGTTCGGTTCCCATGGTCGCGGCCGGGGTCGGGGGCGACTTCGCCACGGTCATGGCCTGGGTGGACAAGTTCCGCAGGATGAAGGTGCGCGCGAACGCCGACACCCCGCACGACGCGAAGACCGCGCGCGACTTCGGCGCCGAAGGTATCGGCCTTTGCCGTACCGAGCATATGTTCTTCGAGGCGGACCGCATCGCCGCGGTGCGCGAGATGATCCTTTCCGCCGACCTCGAGGGGAGGAAGAAGGCGCTCGCCAAGATCCTCCCGATGCAGAAGGGTGACTTCAAGGGGCTCTTCCGCGAGATGAAGGGGCTCCCGGTCACCATCCGCCTCCTCGACCCGCCGCTGCACGAGTTCCTCCCCCAGGAGGACAAGGACATCGACGCGCTTTCCGCCACCATGGGCGTGTCGGCGCAGACCCTGAAGCACAAGGTGGAGTTCCTGCACGAGTTCAACCCGATGCTCGGTCACCGCGGCTGCCGCCTCGGGGTCACCTTCCCCGAGATCTACGACATGCAGGTACAGGCGATCATGGAGGCGGCCTGCGAGCTGGTGAAGGACGAAGGTTTCCAGATCGTTCCCGAGATCATGATCCCGCTCGTCGCTGTGACGAAGGAACTCTCCATCATGCGCGCCAACGCGGTCGCCGTCTGCGAGGACGTGCAGAAGCGCTACGGCGTCAAGGTCGACTACCTGATCGGGACCATGATCGAGCTGCCGCGCGCCGCCATCACCGCGGACAGCATCGCCACCGAGGCTGACTTCTTCTCCTTCGGTACCAACGACCTGACCCAGACCACCTTCGGTCTTTCCCGCGACGACGCCGGCAAGTTCCTTCCCTTCTACGTGGAGAACGGCATCCTCGAGGACGACCCGTTCGTCACTCTCGATCAAAACGGCGTAGGCGCGCTGGTGCGGATGGGTTGCGAGAAGGGACGCTTGACGCGCCCGAAGATCAAGCTCGGCATCTGCGGCGAACACGGCGGCGACCCCGCCTCGGTCATCTTCTGCGACTCGGTCGGACTCGACTACGTCTCCTGCTCGCCGTTCCGGGTGCCCATCGCGCGCCTGGCCGCCGCCCACGCCACGCTGAACGCGCAGGCGGCCGCTCCCGCTGCCAAGGGTGCCGCAGCGGGAAAGGGGAGTGACGCCCAGCAACAGCCCGTGGCAGGCGCCTAGTCCGGCAGGCACCACGGCAGGGACGTCGCAACCGCGCCGGAAACCTTGACATGCTGAAGGTAAACGTGTAATAGCCGATAACGCGTCCATGACGCGAGACGGGGGCGGCCGGCAACGGCCGCCGACAAAAACGAAGGCAGTACCAGGAGAAAGAGAATGGCAAAAGGTGTAGTGAAGTGGTTCAACGACGCGAAGGGTTTTGGGTTCATCGAGCAGGAAAACGGGGGGGACGTGTTCGTGCATTTCTCGTCCATCCAGGGGGACGGCTTCAAGTCCCTCGCCGAAGGTGACTCGGTGACCTTCGACGTGGTCCAGGGCGCCAAAGGGCCCCAGGCCGCCAACGTGGTCAGGAACTAGGCTCGCCTTTGTCCTTGATCGGGCCCCGACGATCTCGTCGGGGCCTTTTTAATGTCCGTCAGGACGGTGTCCCATGCGTATCAACGAAAAATCCGACTCCCGCTCCATAGCAAAGAAGGAAAAAGGGACCCCCGCGAAGGGGGTGGCGGCCCCGGGCGCCCCCCTGTTTGCCGGTCGGCTCGCTGCGGTCACCAAGGCGAGTTCTGACTACTCCGGCGAGTTGCAGCGCCTGAAGGAGGAGATCGACCGGGCCGGGGACATCCTCGAGCAGGAGCCGACCATTGCCAACTTCAAGGCGTTTCGCGAGCTCCTAGGCACCATGGCGCGCAAGGTTTCCGCCGAGGCGTACCGGATGGAACTTCTGGGAGGCGGGGTGACCGGGCGCAGCCACGAGGTGATCAGCGTGATTGACAAGGAGGCCGACCTCCTCTACCATCTGGTCATGCGCGAGCAGAAGGACCACATCCGCATCGTCGCCCAGATCGTGAAGATAAAGGGGCTCGTCGTCGACTTCCTCCTCTAGCGGAGCTTTTCGAATTAAAAAGGGGGACCGGTTAGCCGGTCCCCCTTTTCGTTACTCACACTCGCATCCGCATCCCTTGGAGCCGTCGGGGCTCAGCGGGAGTCGTTTGCCGCACTTCTGGCACCGCCAGAAGAGGCCCCCTCAGCCGGGCATCAGGATCATGAGCCCCTGGCAGTCGGGGCAGCTTTTCTCGTTGGTCATCTCTTGACCCTCCTTTTCATTGAACATCAACTGTCAGCGGACCGAGACCTCGATCCGCCCCACACCGCCGATCTCGGCGACCACGCGGTCCCCGCTTTTCACCGGGCCGACACCGGCCGGCGTGCCGGTAAGCACGAGGTCCCCCGGCTCCAGGGTGAAGACCGAGGAGAGGTAGCAAAGAAGCTCCGGGATGCGGTGGATCATCAGGTCAGTGCCGCCGTCCTGGCGCTTCTCGCCGTTCACGGTGAGGGTGATGCGCAGGGCCTGCGGATCGGATACTTCCCCGGCCGGGATGAAGGAGGAGAGGGGGCAGGCGGTGTCGAACCCTTTGGCGATGTCCCAGGGAAGCCCCTTCTTCTTGAGCTCCGCCTGCACGTCCCTGAGCGTCAGGTCGATGGCGACGCCGTAACCCGCGACGTGTGAGAGCGCGTCAGCGGCCGCGATCTCCTTCCCCTTCTTCCCGATGAGGAGCGCCAGCTCCGCCTCGTGGTGGCAGTCGCCGGAGTAGGGGGGGATGACGATCTCCTCACCCTCGCCGATGACGCTGGAGGCCGGCTTGGTGAAGATGACCGGGCGCTCCGGCGTCTCGTTCCCCAGCTCCTTTATGTGATCCGCATAGTTGCGCCCGATGCAGAGGATCTTGCCGATCCTGACCGGCTCCGCGCTTCCCTTCACTTGTACGCTTTTCATGATTCTCCCGTTGCCCTAGGCCGCACGGACCGCGCGGTCGAGCCGGCATCCCTGCCAGCTCCCCCGCCGCTTGAGTTCGTTCAGCACGGCATACCACATCTCGTTGTTCTTGAGGTTCCAGTTCGGTGCCACCCGGATGGAAAGCGGCGCCGAGCCGTAAAGGCGCTGCACCGAGACCCGCGCGGGGAGCTCCTCCAGGAAATCGCAGGCGGCGGCGATGTACTCGTCGATGCCGATCGGCTGCCAGCTCCCGTCGCGGTACATCTGGGCAAGCCGCGTGTTCTCGACGGCATGGAGCTGGTGCAGCTTCACCGAGGTGACCGGGAGCCCGGCGATGAGCCGCGCCGTCTTAAGGAACCCCTCCCGGGTCTCCCCGGGAAAGCCGTGGATCAGGTGCGTGCAGATCTCCATGCCGCGGCCGGAGAGGCGCTCCACCGCGTTCAAGTACTCGGCCAGGGTGTGCCCCCGGTTGATGCGCGCGAGGATGCCGTCGTCCATCGACTGAAGCCCCAGTTCGACGCAGACGTAGCGGTCCCGCGCGATCTCGGTCAAAAGGTCGATCGCCCCCGGCGCCAGCGAGTCCGGCCGCGTCCCCACCGAGATGCCGAGCACGTCAGGGTGGTCGAGGGCGCGCCGGTAGAGATCGGCCAGCCGCTCCACCGGCGCGTAGGTGTTGGTGAACTTCTGGAAGTAGACGATGAACTTCTCGCTCCCGAGGCGCTCTCTGTGGTACGCCATCCCCGCAGCCATCTGCTCCTCGATCGGGATAACCGCGACCGTCTCCTTCGGCGAGAAGGAGCTGTTGTCACAGTAGATGCACCCGCCGGTGCCCCGGCTGCCGTCCCGGTTGGGGCAGGTGAAACCGCCGTCCACGTTCACCTTGCTGACGCGGCAGGAGAAGCGGCGTCTAAGGTAAGAGCCGTAGGAGTTTATGCGCAGGTCGCTATGGATCAGTTCGCTCGTGGTCATCTAGTCGTTGTGCTCCAGTGGGGGGAGCTGTGCCAGCAGTTTCTTCGCGGCGTCGCGCGGCTCGGGTGCCGACAGGATCGCGGAGATGAGGGCGATGCCGTGGACGCCGCAGGCCACCGCCTCGGCGCAGTTCTCCTGGTTCACCCCCCCGAGGGCGAAGACCGGGATCTGCAACAGCTCAGCCACGTGCGCGAGCTTTTGCACCCCGACCGGCTCCCCGTACTCCGCCTTGCTCGGCGTGAAGAAGACCGGGCCGAAGGTGATGAAGTCGGCCCCCATCTCCTGCGCGGTGATCGCCTGGGTCTGGTTGTGGCAGGAGACGCCGATCAGCCGGCGCTCCCCTATAAGCCTCCGCACCTTGTAAAGCGGCAGGCTCGAACTCCCTATGTGGACTCCGTCCGCGTCGACGGCCAGGGCCACGTCGGTGCGGTCGTTGATGAAAAGCTTCGCGCCGTAACGCGAGGTGAGACGCCTCAGTTCATGCGCGGTCTCGTACAGCTCCTTGCTGCTGGCCCCCTTGTCCCTTAACTGCACGGCGCGCACGCCGCCGCGCAGCGCCTCCTCGACAACGAACTCGAGGTTGCGCCCCAGGGTCTCCCCGCGCCCGGTGATCAGGTACAGGTTAAAGTCGATCCAGGGGGAGTGGAGCTCTCTCACGAGATGAGACCCGCAAGCGGCGACGAGGCGCTCGCGTAGAGCTTCCTCGGTATGCGTCCCGCCTTGTAGGCGAGGCGCCCGGCACGGACGGCGAGGTTCATCGCCAGCGCCATGGCGACGGGATCCTGGGCACCGGCGATCGCGGTGTTCATGAGCACGCCGTCGCAGCCAAGCTCCATGGCGATGGCCGCGTCGGAGGCGGTGCCGACACCGGCATCTACGATAACGGGAACCTTCACCGTCTCCAGGATGATCTGGATGTTGTAAGGGTTCCGGATGCCGAGTCCCGAGCCGATCGGAGCGCCCAGCGGCATGACCGCGGCGCACCCCATATCCTCGAGGCGCTTGCAGACTATGGGGTCGTCGCTCGTGTAGGGGAGCACGGTGAACCCTTCGGCGATGAGAACCTTCGCCGCCTTCAGGAGTTCCTCGTTGTTCGGGTAGAGGGTCTTCTCGTCCCCGAGTACCTCGAGTTTAACGAAGTCGGAGAGGCCGGCCTCGCGGGCGAGCCTGCAGGTCCTGATGGCATCCTCGGCGGTGTAGCACCCCGCGGTGTTCGGCAGGAGGGTGTATTTCTTAAGGTCGATATGGTCAAGGAGGGACTCCTTGGTCCGGTCCGTGATGTTGACGCGTCTTACCGCGACGGTGATGATCTGGGCGCCGGAGACCTCGATGGCGCGCACCATCTGCTGGAAGTCGGCGTACTTGCCGGTCCCCACCATGAGGCGGGAGTCGAATTCACGTCCTGCGATGACGAGCTTGTCGTTTGATTCGGGCATCACTGTTCTCCAATCGGTGTATCGCGTTGGTCGGCTCCGGTCGCTCGCCGCCAGGCGAAGCGCGGAGGAAAGAGGCCGTGGGGCTGGATCAGGCGCGCGCGGCCCCGCCGCCTACGAAGTGGACTATCTCCAGGGTGTCCCCGTCCTTCAGCTGCGTGGCCTCGTATTGCGCCTTCGGGAGGATCTCGAGGTTCAGCTCTACCGCAACCCGCCGCGGGTCGATGCCGAGGGAGACCAGGTACTCCTGAATGGTAAGGGGATTAATCGATACGGCTTCGCCGTTGGTGGTGATGTTCACTGCTGCTCCGTCTTTAAGCGTGGGGTTCGATGCTGCCGGTGTGGTGGGGCAAAAAGCTGGGTCCGGGGATGCCCCGACCGTAAACTAGCAATACGGCCTCTCCCTGTCAATCGTTTTCTTCCGCGCAGTTGCGGCCGGAAGGGGGCGTTTTGCGGGGGATGTAGCGGATTTGTATACGGCTTAGGCCGGGGCGGAGGATTCGGCGCCCGCGTCATCGGGAGCCGGCAGCGAAGGGCTCGGGGCAGGGTGCAGCGGCAGCAGCACGGTGAAGGTGGTCCCAACCCCCTCCTGGCTCTCCACTTCGATCCTTCCCCCGTGCTCCTGGACGATGCCGTAAGAGACGGAGAGGCCGAGCCCGGTTCCCTTGCTCGACTTGGTGCTGAAGAAGGGGTCGAAGATCTTGTCCAGGTTCGCCTCCGGGATGCCGCAGCCGTTGTCGGTGATCTTCACGGAGGCGGTCTCCGTTTTCTGGTCGAACCCGGTCACCACGATGAGCATCCCTTCCCCCATCATGGCGTGTCCCGCGTTGACGAACATGTTGACCAGGACCTGTTCGATCTGGTTCGAGTCGAGGTGCAGCGCGGGGAGCCTCCCGGCGTATTGCCGTACGATGGTGACGTCCTGGAACAGGATCTGGTGCCGGACCAGCTCGAGCGCGGCGTCAGAGATGTCGTTCAGGGAGCAGGGGGCCTTCTGCGGCGGGGCGCAGCGGGCGAACTCGAGAAGCCCCTTGACGATGTCGGCGCAGCGCTTGGTCTCCCGCAGGACCGTCTCGATGTCGCGTTTTAGTGCCGGGTCGAGGGTCGGCGCGCTCTGGATCAGGGAGGAGAACACCATGATCCCGGTGAGCGGGTTGTTGATCTCGTGCGCGATCCCCGCCACCAGCTCCCCCAGTGAGGCGAGCTTTTCCGAGCGGATCAGCTGCGCCTGCATGCGGGTCACCTCGAGGGTGCGCTGCTGCACCATCTGCTCCAGGTCGCGTCCCCACCCCTCGAGCTCCTCGCGCGCCTTCTTCAGGTTGAGCGTCATCGCGTTGAAGGAGTCGGCGAGCTCGCCAAGTTCGTCGTTGGCGAAGCTTGGTACCGAGCCGTCCAACTCCCCCCTTGAGAGCATGTGGGTGTGTTTCAGGAGTTCGCGCACCGGCCGGTTCACCAGCTTCTGGGTGAAGAAGGTGAGGCTGATCGAGGTGAGGGTAATGAGGAGCAGGGTGAGGAACAGCATGCGGTCGCGGTAGGCGACGATCAGGGAGTGCATCCGGTCAAGGGGGACGACCACGTCGAGCACTCCGAGTACCTTGAGCTTTTCGGGGTGGAAGTGGCAGCTTGCCGTGTAGCAGCTCTCCTCGTTGTAGATGGCGTTGGTGATGCCAAGGAACTCCTCGCCGGAAGGGGAGTAGAAGCGGCGGCTGCGGTGCATGGAGGAAGCGGTGAGCAAGAGCTGCGGGCCGCCGTGGCACACGCCGCAAACCTCGGAGTACTTGCTGAGCACGGTGCCGATTTCCGCGTCGTCGGTGGAAAAGATGATGCGGCCGGTCTTGTTGATGAGGCGGATCCTCTCCACCCCCTGCTGAGAGCCCAGCTCCTGTATCGTCTTGTAGAACAGCGGCCGGTCATCCCTTAGCATCTGGTTGTGCGTGGTCCGGATGATGGTTTCGGAGACGCGATCCGCCTCGGCGATGGCCTCCTGCAGCAGGAGCCCCTTAAGACTTCTCAGATTAAGATAGGCGAAGAGGGCGATGGTGCAAAGGAGCACGAGGCCGGAAGCGAGGGCAAGCTTGGAAATGAGGTTGAGGCGCACGTTCCCCCTCCGCCGGCGTGACGGCGCCCAAGGGGGCGCCGGGTAGTCAAGATGCCAGTACATCGTTAGTTTTTTGGGGCTTGACTTCTTTAGAACATAATTCTATATTTTGGCTACAAACAATCCCTGAGGGGCTCATTTTCCACTGTATGACGGGACTCCTTGTTTTAACCCGGTGTCATACGATCCATGATGCGCGGTTTGGGATACGGCGAGTTTAAACACATTAAAAGGGTTTATCAAGCGATTAATTTTCTTGACACGGCTGGTCAAATGGCCTAGTTA
>MTLC01002417.1_pt1 | contig 14558 bp, 12 predicted proteins | sample 1982451 | NCBI WGS metagenome assembly MTLC01 (sample SAMN05710165, study PRJNA340218) | biofilm metagenome | isolation source: sample SPH anode biofilm adapted to +100 mV | place: USA | collected 2012-02-03 | reverse complement strand
AAGTCACCATGGACTTTTTTCTTAAGTGTTCAACTTCATTTTACAATCAACCTAAGATGTTTTCCCCCTCTTTTCAATCGTTCCTGGCATGAGTTTTACCTCCATCTTTCTCTTTGTTGCGGTACCTGTCCACGCGTTTTTTGCTTGCACAGTCGGTATGGTATCGCCAGTTTTTTCTATTATCAGTAATGTCTTGCCATTTACCACATATATCACATGGCTTGTATTTTCGGTTGCCAGCAACTTCCTCGCATAATTGATACCACATGGTAGCTAGTAAAGAAGTGGGCACTATTAGAGGGTACCATTTATTTTTACTTTGACTATATTGGAGTGAATATGTGCAGGTATAGCTTGTGGTGTTTCTTGCTATAAAATAATCAAGCCATGTCGATGATAGCAATTCAATAAAATTAGAAGAAAAAGGTTGATTCTCAAAAAAAGATGGATATATAGAAATAGTAGCGCTTTTATGCGGGGGAAGTCTTTTGGGGTACAAATGGAGTGCCCAATTTGAACTTTTCAATTGAACTATTGCGGCTTTTAAATCGGAAGAAGACTTAATTTTGATATAGGATCCGAAATCATATTGTTGTCTAAGTTTTTGGCTTTCTAAATCTAATTCGAGCAATTCACTATCTGCGCCATTAGTACTTGCTGAACCAATAAAAAAATCATAGAGACTTTCATGATCATGCTGTTTTATAAGGCTAGATAATTTACTGGCAATTTTTAGAAGGTTGTGTGTCTCTTTATAGAAGGAGTAAGAGTGGAAAATCTTGTTGTAATTTGAGAATGAAATTACTGTATTAAGTGTTTTGATTTCTTCCTTAGAAAAATTTCTGGCAAATAGTGGGGATTCCCTTTTTTTGACAAGTGGGTGTTCAATCATTTCTATTAGTGGACCAAATTCATTGACAAATTGAATAAAAAAGTCAGGAGAAGCATCTAGATCAATAAATTGTTTAAAAGCAGGTGGGAGCCTGTTTTTCTTTTTTTCTGCGGCATTCGTGGGAACCAGCGGGTTGATAAAATGACAGCCTCCATTGTAATCTCTTCTCTTTAAAATTACTTCATATTCACTTTGGTTATGGTTGTCCCAATAATATCCTTGATTCTCAACTCTCCACAAAAACTTGTTACAAGTTTCTATGAGTGTGTCAGTTTCATCTATAATTTGCATTTTTACCTCCTAAGTCAAATTGGTAAATGTAACGCCAAACAACACTTATTATACGTTTCGTTATAAGGTATTCTATCACTGTAAGCTATTAAAAGCAAAGGAGAGATAATTGTGGAGATTGAGAAAGAGGTAGAGACACAACTAGGAAAAATAATGACAGCAGATGAGGTTTCAAAAAAATTTTTGGAGGAGCTAAGAGTGCGTGGGCTGTTCTTACGGCGGCCAGGAAAAAACAAATCCCGTCCATTCGGATTGGGCGCAGAGTGTATTTTGATTATGTTGCTATAAGAAAATGGATGATTTCTGAATCTGAAAAAAGTATAGATAAGTTATCGGAAACTGGAATTAGAAGGCTTTAAAAGGGTAGCGCGATTATGAATGAAACGATACAGATTAAGCGCCGACACATAATGTGTACATTGCCGGTTTGGCCGTTCCAACATTGCAAGATGTCGTTGCAAGCCAAAGGTCTATTAGCATTGTTGCTTTCGTTTCCCGACAATTGGAAGATAAGGATGGGCGATATAATTTCTCGCTCAAGTAATGGAAGAGATGCAACAAGGACAGCTTTGAAAGAACTTATTTCTCAAGGATATGTTTGGCGTGAGCGTATTCGAGACGGCGAGTCAAAAAAGTACATTGGATGTATGTACTTTGTGACAGATAATCCACGAACGGATTTTCAGGCGGCGGATTTTCAGGCGGATTAAATACTACAAGATAATATACTACTCGATACTTTTCCTAACGAAAAAGTATCACACCTGACGCAAGTTGTGCATTTAGCCTTCTCGGTCCAGTTTTTCTAGCTCGAAACAAACTACATTAGTAATACAGGCGTATACGATATTTTTTCTGCCTTTTGATTAACAAGGTGAAGAGCGTATACAGAGCTGAAAGGAGGATTATTTACGATGCCTGTAATAAGTTTGCGCATTAGTGCGCACGATGAACAAAAATTAAACCTCGCAGCCAAGAAATCTCAGCTTAGCAAAAGCGAATATATCCGGAAAGTCTTGTTCTCAAATGAAAACGTTGGCTCAAAAATAGACTTCTATGCCAATATCAATGAAGCAATAAAGCAAATTATGATTCACAGTCAAATGAGTGCTCAGTTGATTTGTCATGTACTAGCAAGTCAAACAAATCCGGAAACGGTTCAAGAAATCATCAAAAATATAAAAGATGAGTTGGAGGTCGATTCTTATGAAACCAGATTCTAATGTGATATTGGCCCGATATATTATCATTTTTCTCTTCTTAAACATTGTCTATGCGTCTTTTTCAGCGTTGCTAATTAAAACTTTTTATTCGATAACATTGACCGATCCCAGGATATATGTTGATTACCTCATTTCCTCTGGCTTAACTTGGTTAGAAATAAAACGATTTTCCATAACGATACCGGCCAGTCTTTTACCACACATTCAAGAGCTTGGCTGGATGGATAATAAGGTGGTTGGTTTTGGTTTTAAAGTCTTGGTCGACGATTTACCGTTTTCATGGCTATTAAAACCGATTCCCTATTTTGCGTTGCTATCGATTCCGTTGGCAGGGGTTATCACTAACCAGTTGTCAGCCAGCAAAAGTGATTCAAAACATGTCCGTGGTTCTCGTGTGGCAGCTACCAAACAATTGCAAGCTATATTGTTCAAAGCACAGCAAAATGATACAAGCGGTTCACCGGGACTTCGGCTTGCACCATTGCACCTCCCCGGCGACTTAGAAACAAGGCATATACTTACTGCTGGTAGCACTGGAACCGGTAAATCCGTCCTTCTCTGCCAAGCTATTTGCGATATTATGAGGCGAAAAAACAAAACCCTTATCTATGACCGCAAAGGCGAGTTATTTGCTAAATTCGGTAAGAACGGCGATATTCTCTGGAATCCTTATGATGAGCGATTTTGTGGTTGGACTATTTTTTCTGAGTTTGAATTATATGCAGGTTTGGAATTCATTCCGGAAGAGCTTTCCACCATGGCTAATTCCTTATTCAGTACCGCTGGAAACAACAAAAACAAAGCATTTTATGATGGGGCTGCTTCCATTTTTAAATCAGGCTGCTGCTATTTAAAAATTCATGGACAAACTACCAACAAAGACCTATACACCTTCTTTTCTTCAGGTGCTGATTCCATGGCCAAAGCGATTGCAACTTTGCCGGAAGGGCTACGTGAAGGGCAAGCCTTTCTAATTGGCGGAGGCGATGTTACAGCTAGTTTTATCTCTTGCTTGATGGATCGAGTCAAAGCGTTTCAGCCTTTCATTGGCCGTGACGGCACTTTTAGCGTAAGTAAATGGATTGATAATGCAGATGATCATAGAGTGCTATTTTTAAGCACTGCAGGGAAAAATGAAGCAAGCTATTTGCCCGTTGTTACAATGCTTATTGATATTGTTGGCAACGGAATCCGGGCATTGCCTGAAAACCCCAACCGAAGAATGTTCTTAATACTGGACGAGCTAAGTAGTTTACCGCCTTTAAAGAGTCTGCAAATGCTGCTGCGAGAAGGCCGAAGCAAAGGAGCCAGTTGCATTTTAACGACACAAACAATGGCAGCAATTGAAGATCAATATGGTAAAGCTAGTGCTGCAGACATCATGGGCCTATGCAATAGCTTGTTTATATTCCGAACGAACGAGCCACAGTAAAGTGAATATTTCAGCAAAGCGTTAGGCGATGCAGAGACAGTAAAGCTCCGCCAAACACAAGGGCAAAGCAAAAGAAATGGAGTGTTTCTTGGTGGCGATACCAATCAAAGCGTAAGCGAGCAGCATAGTATTGAGCGCTTATTTTTAGCTGGCGAACTGCAATCGTTGCCAGTCGGCTATGCGGTTGTCAAAATCGCTAATTATCCAGTTTCCAAAGTGCAATTTGAAAACATATATTTTCCTGAGCAAATAGCTGGATTCATTCAGTGCAAAGTCCAATTTGCTTCAGTTGAAGAATTGGAAACGGCCCAAATTACCGCAGAACCAACTCCAAAAGAAAATACGCTCCAATCCCCCACTGAGGATGGATCGCCTAAAACATTTAAATTTTGAGGTGAACGATATGCTGAGTATTGCCAATGTTAAAGCTGTACAAGCCGCTAACTATTATGAGCGCGATGATTACTATATTCGTTCTTTAGATGAACAAGATCAGTGGCAAGGCCGTTTAAAAACGCAATATAGCAAGCACGAATACGTGACCCCGGATGATTTCAATCGCGCCTTACACGCTATGCCGAATCCAGAACGAGCCGCTTTTGATTTAACCTTTAGTGCTCCCAAGAGCGTAAGCATTGTGATGACTCTTACTGCTAAGAGCAAGGCCGATATGCTTCAAGCTCATAGGCAAGCAGTGAACGAGACGTTAAAAGAAGTAGAAGCCAACGAAATTGAAGCGCGAATTACTCAACATGGTGTTACACAGAGGGTAAAAACCGAAAACCTAGCAGTAGCTAAGTTCACCCACTATGTAAGTAGAAACCAAGATATGCAGCTGCATACGCATTGCGTAGTTTTAAATCGAACTGACTATATGGGGCAGTCCTATGCCATTAGCAACGAAAACCTATATAAAAATCATATTTTATATGGACAGCTTTATCGTAATCGACTTGCCAAAAACCTGCTGCGCATGGGCTATTCTTGTACCCTGGTTGATCCTGAAAAGGGTTTTTTTGAGTTAGAAGGGGTCGATAAGGAAACACTACAACAATTTTCTAGCCGCCGAGCAGAGATTGTAGCAAAATTGAAAGACTGGAATGCAGACAGTGCGGCAGCTGCAGATAAAGCAACATTACTAACAAGGAAAGCAAAAGAAAACAAGGATTATTCCATATTAGAACAGTCTTGGCGTGCGCAAATAGGTGATTCTCTTTCTGTTTCCAACGCCACTGAAGCCATTCGCATTACGCCTACTCAAAAGCATATGGCTTTTCAAGAAGCGGTTAAGCGCCTGGAAGAAAAGCAATTCGCCTTTTCTCGAAGGGAATTAGAACGAGCAGTATTAGCTGCCGGTTGTATCGCCGGAATGAACCGCGAAGACTTTATTAAGCAACTAGAACGGTCCGATTTGCTTTTGTTGGGCCGCCTGAAAAACGATGATGGTGAAGTGTATTTTACAACAATTAAAAACAAGATGATTGAAGCGGAAATATCCGCCAATATACGGTATGGGCTTCACCTGCCTACAATAAAACAAGCAGAAGAAAAGTTAGAAGTTCTAGCAAGGCAGCACGGCTTAACCTTAAATAATGAGCAGACAACTGCTGCCTTGCACATTGCAACAAGCCAGGAACAGTATATTGCTGTACAAGGGCTAGCTGGTACAGGCAAGACCTACTCGTTGAATGCCGTTCGCGAGCTATATGAGCGTGAAGGCTGGGCGGTTCATGGAGCTAGCTTCACGGGAAAGGCAGCAGCTGAATTGGAGTCAGACTCTCGAATTAAGAGTACTACCCTTCATAGCTTCTTAAATAGCCTCGAAAAAGAAGCTGGCAACCAAATACAAGAAAAGGACGGTGCTATAAAAACCACGTGGGATTTTGAAGGATTGCGCGAAAGAACTAAGCCCGAATTATGGGTAATCGATGAAGCCGGCTTGACGGATAACAATCTATTAGTGCATGTGCAGCGAGCAGCCAAACTAGCTAAAGCTAAAGTTGTCTTGGTTGGTGACTACCAGCAGCTAGCCCCGGTAGGCGTTGGCAATGCATACTCTAATCTGGTTCAATCGCAAACTATTAAAACGTGCTACTTGACGGATATTAGGAGGCAGAAACAAGAAGACTTGCTCGCTGCTGTAAAAGAATCCGTAAGCGGCAGCATCCACAAAAGCTTTGAACTGCTTTCTGAGTCCATTAAAGAAATCCCAAATGCTAAAAAACGTCTACGGGAAATTGCTAAAGAATATACTACGCTGCCGGAAGAGCAAAGAGAAAAAACCATTGTACTTACTGCCAAAAACAAGGATCGCAATCTTTTAAATCAGCAAATCCGCGAAGGGTTAATTAAAAATGGCAGCATAAACCAAGGCTCTGAAAAAGAATTCACCATAGTTCAAGGCTCTCAGAGAGAAGAAATACAAAAGAAGTTTGCCATAAATGAAAAGATCATTTTTACAGAAAACAACCATACTCTGGGCATCATGAACGGCACTGTGGGAAAAATCCAATCGATAACGGAAGATCAGATAGTAGTAGAAACGAAAGAACAAACCGTAGTAATCCATCCCAGCAGGTATAGTCATTTTGACTACGGCTATTGCGTAACCTCTTATAAAGCCCAGGGAATGACTTTAGATCGTGCGATCATTCATATTGATAGCGAGCAAAAAGCACTGAACACGAGAAATTCCTATTATGTGAATATTAGCCGAGCAAAGCACGCGGTCGCAATTTACACGGATAATACAGAAAAAATTCGTGAACAAGTAAATTCCTGGGTCAAAAAAATTACACTTGATAAGTTTATGGTAAATCAAGAAAATGGTATTGAAGATATGACTGGAGGTTTGAGGAAAGCCAGATCACTCGTTAGAACTAAAGCTAACTCTATTGTTTTAACATCGATAAAAAATACTATCGGAGAGATACAGCGAGAGAATGCAAAGACCCCAAAAATGAGTGCGGGTAAGTGTCATATATAAATTTTCCCGATGATGTTGACTTGCATGTCGACAAGTGCTAAGATGGTGTTGTTGACACGTGAGTCAACAAAATAGACTGGGCAAAGAAATTTTTTGAAATAAGGTGGGTTATATTATGAATTTAGCAGAAAAGTTACTGGAACTTCGCCAACAAAAAGGATGCAGTCAACAAAACGTTGCTGACTATCTTGGTATTCATAAGTCTTTATATTGTAACTATGAGAAAGGGCAACGTACTCCCAATTTGGAAAAGCTTAACGCTTTATCAAACTTTTATAATGTCCCCTTGCGTAGCCTTATTATTCTACCTTTGAAGAACACTGTTGTTTATTCGGACGGATTGCTTGATGAATTAGAAGCTGCAATTGAAAAGTATAATGGCAGCGGAAATGATTACAATAGGGTGAAAAAAAATTATCGCGAGCTTAACGATGTCCTTCACAAAGTGATAAATGAGCGAAACGAAGCACTGGATTTTCCGAATATTGGTATTGATATTAGTGAATATGTTGGGAAGACCATTAAAGAAGTAATGCTGGATATGAGAGGGGAAAAACTTATTTACGAAGCTCTCAAAGTGCAAATGAGGCAGTTAGACTATATTAATGGTGGTGAGCGTTGAAATTTCAAATGAGGCGGTGTAGAAAAAAATTTTTCTACACCGCCTGTTTTTTGTAACAACGTTGAAAGGGGATATCAGTTTGTTAAGAGAAATAGCTATTAAAACTATGTATACTCCATATATTGAATATTATTATACAAAGGAGGGCAAAGCCAAATGAAAGAATCAACATTAAGAGATATTTTGGCTGATAATATTAACTTGCTAGAAGCAGGGTTAACACTTTTGAATAAAGAACAATATCTCCCGAACTCACTAGGTACGAGAGGTTTTATTGATTTATATGCTAGGGATGCTCAGGGACACCACGTGTTAATTGAATTAAAGAGAAGTGAAGCGGCATCTAGAGAAGCGATACATGAGATTTATAAATATGTTGAAGGGGTTAAAAAGCATTTTGGTGTTCGTGATGAAGAGATTCGTGTTATTATTGCCTCGACTGAATGGAGAGAGCTGATAGTTCCGTTTTCTCGCTTGTTAGCAGACACACATATTAATATTATAGGTCTGCAAATTTTATTGAACAATATGAATGAAGTTTCAGGAGTTATTAAAGTAGAAGCGTTGCCCATTCAGAGTGGGAGATTTATTGCTCCTTGGCATGATGTTTATTGGTATATTAATAAAGACAATCTTGATTATGGGCTTGCTTCGATACATACATGGTGTGAGGAAAATAAGATTGAGGACTATATTGTTGTTATTCTTAAGTTTGAAGAACCAATTCCGTCAAAATCTGAAAGAAAAAGAATAGCAGTAATAAAAAAGATTGCAGATAGTTCTTTTAGGGATGACTTGCCAGAGCCTCGGTATAGCAATATCGCTTATTTTGCGATGCAGACTTTGTCGATTGATGATTATTTTCAAAGGCTAAAGGGAAATGATGAAGTGGAGCTTCCAGTAGACTTAGAAAAAATGAGCAATGAGGATAAGCTATATAATTTGCATATGGCGGTAAGCGAACTTGAGCCAAGACCCAAATGGGATTGTTATGAGATTGGATATCCAGCAAAATTGAATGAATTTTTGATGGAAAATAAAGACTGCATAGATTACATAGTTAGAAATGGTGTTTTTAAACGCAATACACTACTCGATGATGATGCAATAATTTCTGAATTGCTTGCTGAAGATGGGGCAACTGGACAAAATGTTGAAACTTCAGTTAATTTATCGGAGTATTCGCAAGTGCATTCTTTAAAATTAAAAGTTGAGACTTGTCTTGAAGAGAATTTAGCATGGAAAAATCAAATTATTAGAATAATAAATGATATTGAACGCGAATTTCCTGAAGCAAGCATAGATGTATCTATATTCAATCCAGGAACAGGGCTGTCCACAATTCTATTTGCTACTTCAAAAGACAATGGGGTAGAATATGTGCCTCATTATTCGATTATTGTAAAAGTTAATGATGCACCGATTCGAATGTATTATGGTGGAATTGGAGTCTACGGATCATCATTAACATTTAGACAATTACTTGATAAATACTATGATGGTCAATTAGATCAATTGCTTTTAACTCTTACTTGGGGTGGGCGTGATGAACGAGATAGTGATATTTTAGATGATGTGGGAGGGGAGTATAGATCATATCGTTGTGACAATCCGCAAGATGAAAATCGCATTTGTTACGAGCTTACTAATGAACGCTGGAGAAGTTCTTCTTTTATTAACCCAATAGAGCTATTTGGGCAATTATTAGAGAAAAACAAACAGCTTATAAAAGAGATGCAATTAAAGATATTACCACTATTAAAAGATGGAGCTTTTTTTTATAAAAATGTTGATGTAATGCTCGGAGAAATTACAAATATTCAAAAAGGACAGGAGTGCGGAGAATTTAAATTAGATGCGCCAATACATTGCTCTATTTGTGGAGGTCTATTTGAAGACGAACAATTTATGATAGATTTAACAAAAACAAAATCAGAGCCGCAATACTGCATTTGCTCTCTTTGTTGGGGAAGCCACTTTGAAGAAGATGATGATGTAGTAGAAGGAGTATATTCCCGGCAAAATGATAAATGGCTATTAGTAGGTGGTAAAAAAATGGTGGAGATTGAAAATAATATGCTTCGAAAAGCTCGCGAAAAGAAAGATAAAAAGAAAAAGAAGTCGAAAAAAATATCAACGAAAATCAGTAGACGTAAAAATAGAAAGTAAGTATATTATTTAAAAAGATAGATAGGGTAGAATACTATTTTTAGTTCGTAAGAGTATAGGGTTTTCTTTAAGAATGCAAAATAGAATTCGCCAAATGGTCGTTAAGATACTTTGCTGAATGAAAACAAGACAAAAAATGTTGTAAAATCAAACATTTTAAAGTACTATATATATGTAAGGGGGGGGCGACATGAATAAACAATTGTTTGAAAGGTTAAAAGAGGCAAGAAAAAATTTAGGACTATCACAAGAATATGTCTCGAAGCAGATAGGTGTACATCGTAGCGTTATTACTGCGATGGAACTAGGTTTGCGGAAAGTGTCTTCTGAAGAACTAAAAAAGCTGTCTGAAGTGTATGGAACTACGCTAGACGAATTGGTTTATGGCAATGATAGGAATGCAGATGTTAAAATGTTTGCAAGGTCTTTTGCGGAATTAACTGAAATAGATAAGAAAGAAATTATGAATCTTATTGATTTCAAGAAAAGGCTAAAAAAAGCATAGTATGATGAATGGTGTGGATTTTAATAAATATTTCCATTCTCCGGAACAGCTTGCTCGAAAAGTGCTTGAAGTCTTTTTTGCAGGCGGAAAATTTGAGTATCCTATAGACCCCTTTAAACTTCTCGATAGTTTTGGTGTTGTTTATCAATTCCGTAACTTCGATAAGTTGGAAGGGGTTTATATTGTACCGGAAAGTGCAGATGATATTGCTATAGTCGGTATTAATAATGTCAATAGACCGATAACCAGACAAAGGTTTACGGCTGCGCACGAGTTGTGTCATCATATCAAAGATAGACATACACAAGACCCTATTGTTTGCCCTAGTAGTGGGAAGAACTCTGTTGAACAGTTTGCGGATAGATTTGCTAGTGCATTGTTGATGCCTATTGATGAATTATGCAAGTTGGTTAAAATGCACGAGAAAGAGGGATGGGTAGACTTTGAAAATATCTTGTATATTGCAGATTATTTTGGAGTCAGTTTTGAAGCGTGTGTTTATAGAGTCGCGTATCGGTTAAAAAAGATACACGGAGATACAAGGCCTTCTGCGTTGCGGCAACGTATTAATAAATTTAAGCCGGGAAAAAAGAGGCAGACTTTCGGGATAGTACGTAATATAGCTTTATTGCAAGATGTTGTAAATTCATATAAATACTCATTCGCCACTGACAGCAAAGCAGTTTGGTACAAATTTAAGAATGACTTTGTTTATAATGAAAACCGTTTAGAAGGACTTGAGATAGATAAAGAAGATGTTGCAGAGATTATTACTGATCTTCGTCTACATAAACAAAGAAGCGAATATTGCTGTTCTGAATATAAAGATATTATAGAGGTGGCAGGCCACGCATCATTATACGAATATGTCATGACAATTGAGGAGCCTATTACTGCTTTTAAAATGCTAGAAATGAATCGAATTTTGTTCCAATATGCTCCCTTCCCAGAAGAAGCAGGGAAAATAAGAACTGATAATAATGTTGTTGTTGGAGCAAGCTTTGAAGCTGCAGATTGTAAGGATATAGCTCAAGAGTTTGTTAGCATTGATAAATTGCTCCAAGCTCTTATAACTAAGGGTAATGAGCTGACATACTCAAAATATATTGATGAGGCTGTAAAAATACACCATAAAGTAACCATTGTTCACCCTTTCAATGATGGAAATGGTCGAATATCTCGTGCTGTCTTGAATTGGCTTTTTAAGCTTAAAGGACTGCCTCCTGTATACTTGAAAGCCGAATCTAAAGAAAATTATTTAGAAGCACTTAGGGCTGTGGATAGAGAAAATAATTGTACTAAGCTAGTGGAAATATTTTATCGGCAAGTATTAGAATCTATGATACAACTTAATAGTACCTTGTTTTGAAGTATTATAATATCGAGAGGGATTTTGGGGTTTGAATTGGGGTTGATTTAGCGCTAAATAACGGTATTATGAACGATTTTTAACAAGGTTGAATATAAAAAAAGCCATAAAACAAAAAGAACTGCAACTGTAAACACCTCTGGAGAAAGAGCGTAAAGCTGACTCTTAATCAGTAGGTTCGGGGTTCGACTCCCCGGTGTGTCACCAGTAAATACGCGCCTCTCAGGCTCTGAGGGGCGCTTTTTTATGTTAAACTGTTGCCTTTTCGCAACCCTCTGACGAGTCTTCCAATTCTCCTCGCGGCTCCAGTTCAATCCTTTTGTTCTTTTGTCTCCTCCGGCAGGTGCGGCTGATGAAGCTTGACCGGATGACTCTGTCTGATTTTCAGGTTGAACATTTCGACGAAGACGGAGAAGGCCATGGCGAAATAGATGTATCCTTTAGGAATGTGCATATCAAGACCGTCGCCGATAAGCACTACGCCGATGAGAAGTAGAAAACTTAAGGCTAGTATTTTGATGGTCGGATGTTGCTCTACAAAAGCGCTGATTTTTCCGGAGAAAATCATCATGAAAATAACGGCAATGATTACGGCTGCAACCATAACACTCAGTTGTTCCGCCATGCCGAGAGCGGTAATGATGGAATCAAGAGAAAAAACAATATCCAGCAGCAAGATTTGAATAATCACAGCGCTGAAAGTGGCTTTAGCTTGTACAGAAGAAGGTCCTTCGACACCTTCGAGCTTTTCGTGAATCTCCATCGTGCTTTTCCAAATCAAAAACAAGCCGCCGGTAATAAGAATCAAATCTCGGCCGGATATTTCGTTGTTTAAAACGGTGAAAAGCGGCAAGGTGAGTCCCATGAGCCAGGAAAGAGAAAACAGCAGTGCAAGGCGTGTAAGCATTGCTAACGCAAGGCCGACCTGTCTCGCCTTAGCCTGAAGATGCGGCGGCAGTTTGCCTGCTTGAATGGATATGAAAACTATATTGTCAATTCCGAGTACGATTTCCAGGGCGCTTAGGGTTATTAAGGCCATCCAGACTTGCGGATTCAGCAACCATTCCATGGGGATAGCTCCTTTCGGCAATAAGAAGAGGTAATAGAGTCTGTTACTTATTGTTTAACCATAGGCTCGCCAAAACGATGGCGCCATAGGTGAACAAGCTGGCGATGTTCGCTGGCGCTAGCACCATCGCTGTCTTACTATCGCGTTTGTACGACAAAGCGGCGCAGTATAAACCGGACATATAGCCCAAAATCATAAATAGCGTTTGGATGCCCGCGATAAGGTGCGTAAACAAGGCGGCAACCAGCAAGCCCCAAAGAAAGCCGGCTATGATTTTGGGAAGCGTGTTTAAGTTTATGATTCTGTTGGCTATAATGTGTGAGAGCTTGCGAAAGGCGAAGGGAAGAAGCAGAAAGAACACGACAAATTTTACTGTGAATTCCAGGTTAATCACCGCCTTTCTACCGCTTTGCAGAGTGGTTTCTAAATATACCGGAAGTTACAGTGTTGATAACGAACCGCGAAATACACGAAAGACGCGAAAGGAGTAATAAAGGCCGCTTGAAACCATGTTCCAAAGCGGCCCTGTAGGATTCAAATCCCTTTAAAACTGCGGCTAAGAAAGAGGACTTCTTCTTCCCGCAATACTTTGGTGATTTGCGTAGTCAGATTTTTAGTCAAATCCATTTCAAAGGGAGTCGGGTAGGGATGACCGTTCGGATCGGCTAACAGGCTGATGGTGGGGCGCATCTGCAGGCGGGGCAGCACTTTAGTGACAATGCCGAATTCACCGCTATCCAAGCGGACAATGCTGCCGATGGGGTAAATTGCAACGGTGCGCAAAAATGCATCCAAATAATAGGGGTCTACATAGCGGCCGCTCAGCGTCATGAGAAGCTCATAAGCTTCATGGGGCAAAAAGCCGCGGCGCTGCGGACGATCCGAGATGAGGGCGTCAAACATATTGGGAATGGCCGTAAGACGAGCGTATTCGTGAATGTCGTCATTGGCAAGCTTGCGCGGATAGCCGCTGCCGTCAAAATTTTCATGATGCTGATAGGCGATGTGTGCGGAAAGAATCGATAATTCGCGTACTTTGCGCAAGGCTTCAAAGCCTTTGGTGGTATGGCTGTGAATAACATCCCATTCGGCAGGGGTAAGCTTGCCGGGCTTATTTAGTATTTCATCGGGGATCAGCATTTCGCCGATGTCATGGAGGACGGCTCCCATGGCAAGGTCGCGCAGGCGTTCTTCGTTGAATTCCATAGTGGCGGCTACTAGAACCGTCATCATAGCCACATTGACAACATGGGCGTATAGATAGTCTTCGTTGGTGCGACAATCAACAAAATGCACCATCATGTGACGATTGCGGACGATTTCGCTGACAAGGCGATTGATTCTCGGTTTTAAAGGCTCGATTTCAATTTGGCCGTTTTCCTGGAAGGTTTTATATACTTGTTGGACTTGCTTGACTAAAAGACGTCGATCATCTTCTTCCAGGAGGTCTTCAGGCAGCTCCAAACCGCTATAGAGCATGTTTTTTACATAGATCGACCGCAGCCCCAGGGTTTTTAAACGGGCGACATACTGGTCGTCTAGCTCGCGGTCAGCGCTAACTAAAAGCACGCCTTCGCTATTGTAAATATTGTGAGCTGTGATCATGCCTGGTTGCAGAAGAGAGACGGAAACCCGCAGCATTTTGTGTCCACCTTTCACACTGTACATGGAAACTAAATTACATTTTCAACTAATTAGGCGCGAAGGGACCAAAATCCTGCTTTTGCGCAAAAAAGAAAACCCACCGTCTTGCCGTTCGGCAAGGCGGTGGGAAGAGGCTCGCTGGCATGAGACTCACGGACTAGGCTTGGCATTCCGACTTTTCGGCCCTTGAAGACCCACGGGACAGGTGAACGAGGATTCGACAGAACTGGGATAACGAACACCGATTGACACCACCGGGTTGACAGGAATTCGATTTGGGGAATGCCAGCGAGTTCACTTATAATATACCATGAAACGATAAATATAACAACTATTCTGACAAAAATGAAAGGTAG
>MTLC01002519.1_pt2 | contig 14663 bp, 10 predicted proteins | sample 1982451 | NCBI WGS metagenome assembly MTLC01 (sample SAMN05710165, study PRJNA340218) | biofilm metagenome | isolation source: sample SPH anode biofilm adapted to +100 mV | place: USA | collected 2012-02-03 | reverse complement strand
ATGGTGCCGTCCCCACCCTGCATGATTATTTTATCGATAGTGCCTGAGAAGGGGGCGCAAATTTTGTTGAACATCTTCATGACTTCGATGATGTAGAGCGGCTGCCCTTTTTCAAAATGCATCCCCTCGCTTACAAAAGTCGGCATGCCGGGCGCTTCCTGACCGTAGTACATGCCGCCGCAGACAGAGACGATTTCGTCGGCCTTGGTGGCCGGAGGGGGCACCAGCACCTTCTTCATGCGAATCTGCAGATCCGGATCATTCAGATATTCGGGAATGGTCACCTCCATATTTTCTTCGACCCGCAGATCCCAGAACTTGACGTTTTCACCTATCAGGAACAGCATTCCGAGCAGTTCCAGCCCGGCTTCGTAGGCGAAATGGGCCGAACGGATCTGTTCCCAGGTTTCCTTGTCATAGCCACCCTGCGGCTCTTCATTGTCAAGGATGTCATTAAGTCTGAAATACTCGTCCCTGGCGAGACCGAAATGCTCACGTATCGTACGTGAAAACTCCAGCGACTCCTGCAACAGCTCCCGGTCGTGGCTCCAGATGATATCCGCAGCCGGCTTGTGGGGACGGTGCGACATGTGCAAAAACTCGTAGGTTTCGTTAAGAACGCCCAAGGGATTTCTCAGCCAGACGACATTCCCACCATCAATGCGGAAGTTTTTGGTATTCATGCTCAGCCAGCCTGAAAGAAGGTGCGGATCACCCAGCAGGCGTTCCATCGGGCGTGTAATCAGAGTTCCCTTCCGGTCAAGCACTTCGGACATGTTCTTAACGGCCTTGGGATTGCCCGGATATTCTTTTTCAATCAGCTTGGCGTAATGTTTTTTGGTCTGCACGAAGGCGTAGACCGGATCCAGCAGATTGGCCTCTTCCTTGAGTGTCCCGACCAGCGTCAGATAAGGGACGACAAAACGGGTGGTCGGCTTGGCGTTGACATTGCGGCCGAGGAACCAGTTGACCAGTCCGAAATGGAATTCAAGATTGGTTGCCAGATTGTCGCCGTTGATGGTGGTGCTGCGAATGACTTCAGCCAAGCGCTCATAACTCTCCAGACGGTCATTGCCGGTGGTCAGCAGCAGGGCGATATTGGAATCATAGGCGCCGGCCACGTTATATTTCATGAACTGGCCAGTGTCGGGATTCAGCATACTGATACCCTGATCGTCACGAACCTCCCCCTGAATCGGCTTAGACCAGTAGCGGATCACACCGCCGGCGTTGGGTGAAAGCGAAGCGTCAGTCGCGTTCAGACGCGCCTCGACCGAAGCGTTGAAGCGCACGAAACGGACCGGCTTGGGAACTCTTTTCTTGTGTCGCGCCAACAGAGCCATGGCCTCCACCAAAGATTCCACCACGAAGAAATCGCTGGAATCATCCGGATTGATGAATTTCAGGCTGTAGCAAAGCTCGGTGACCCGGTGTTCAACCTGGATTCTGGTGTTCACTTCCATGAAGAAGTGATTTTCCCGGTCGACGATACACTCGAAAGTCGAAGCGGAGTCCAGTCCGACCGCTTTGCCAAAGCGCTCCGACTCCTCTTCCATATGCCTGAGAACCTTCAGGTCACTCTCAAGAGCCTTGACTTCAGCGGCTTTGCCGCCAGCCTTGGCGGTGGCGATAGCAGCCAGCAGGCCTTCCTGGGTTACGGAAACCTCCAGCAGTTTCTGCTCGTGCATCTGCAATGAACAGTCGCGTCCGCCAAGGGCGATACACCAGTCGCCGTTACCCAGCAACTGGATCTCGTTATGGCGGGTCTGCTCGATATTCAGCTCTACCAGAACATTCTTGTTGTCGCCAATGCCGTTGGCCTTGACTTCGTTGAGGATTTCGCGCACCAGTCCGGGCGCTTCCGAAGCGGACTTGTTGATGGCGGCATTGTCCAGCTTTTTTGCCGTCAGCAGCTCGGCGCCAAGAATCCGCTGCCCTTTGCCGCCCCCTCCGCCGATTGCCTTGAGACGGACCCGGCTGCGGGGATATTTGGTAAACATGGCGGCAACTTCCTGCTGGACCTGTGCGCAGAGTTCCTCGACCGAAAACAGGTCAACCCCTTTGGCATACGAGGCATACAGGATATGATCGGCCAGATCTTCCAGGGAAATCTTGGAATCCTTAAAAACTTTGGGATCGCACTCGAGCCCTTCCGCTTTCACCAACGCCAAAAGCTGTTTGCGATCCGGGTGCTTTTTCACGAGAGTGCGGGCGGTCACGTTGTCGATACCGGGTGTAACGCTGACATTTACGCTCAGGGCGGTCCGCTTGGCCTCGTCTTTCTTTCCGGCGCCATCCTGGGTGGCCGAGCAGGGTCCGATGAAGGTGAGTCCCGCCTTTTCGATGGCGGCAACGAACTCGCCATCTTCGGCCATAAAGCCGTAACCGGCAAAAATGGAATCGTAACCGTTGTCCAGGGCGATCTGTATGATCTGATCGATGCGCTCGACACGCTCTTCCTTGCTGGCGCCGGTGTAATCCGGCACCCGGTGCACACGCCGCGAATCGGTCAGGGAGCGCAGCTCAGGAGCCAGGGCGCGCGGATAGGCAATCGAATCCTTTTCCGAGATCAGAATCCCGAAGTGAGTGATTCCCATTTCGGCATAAACATCCATGGCTTCCTTGCGGATCGGACCACGGCAAACTATCAATGGCTTCAGATCCTCGCAGGCAAATGAGCGGACCCAGGCGGAGGGTGATGCGGAGAGGCGGCGATCCTTATGAATGAGCGGATTGTTCTGGTAATAATCGGATTGTGGCATTGGTATCTATCTCCCGTCTGATAACGAAGTCAAAAACGTTGGATTGTCGTTAGAAAAATTCACGCTGGACGGCCTGCATCGGCGCTGCCCTGTAATGCCTCAGGAAGAAGTTCATATTTTCCCCCAGCACTTTGCGCAGGTCGGTCGGCATTACCAGAGAAGAGATCGAACCGAGGCAAAGCGCCTCTTTCGGGTTCATAAGCTCTTTTTCGTAACGTGTATTGAGCAACGTTTCCTGGCTCTTCAGCCACTCGGCCGCCTCTTTTTCGGCGTCACTTTTTGCGACCGTATCTGAGCAACCACTCTCCAGCCGTTCTTTTATCCCCTGTTTGATACGCAGAGGAACGGCAACACGCAGTTTGCGAAGCTCATCCTTGTAAACGAACTCCTTTCCGGCCGGCCCCATAACCGCCAGACGGGTGGTCGGCAGAGCCAGAACCAGATCGGCGCCGGTCGGATAGTTATTATATGAGGCATAGGCGCCGCCGTAGGCATTACGCAGGATCAGCAGGATGCGCGGAGTGCGGATATCGACGATCGAATCCAGCATGGCGCGACCGGCCTGGACAATGCCGCGGGCTTCCTGCTCGCGACCGGGCAGGAAACCGGTGGTATCTTCCATGAAAATCATCGGGATGTTGTAGATATTGCAGAAGCGGTTGAAACGCGCAATTTTGTAGGCGGCATCGCAGTCGATCTGCCCTGAGTCAACCGCGCTGTTGTTGGCCACGAACCCGACCACATTGCCGCCCAGACGTCCAAAGGCGGTGATGACATTGCGGGCCCGGTCCCGCTGCAGCTCGAAGTAATCGCCATGGTCGCAGATCTGCTGAATTATGATCGAGGCGTCAAATGGCGTGTTGAAGCCGGTCGGCGAGTTGAAAGCCTTCTTGAGCAGGGTGTTGATCTCCCAGGTTTTCCGGTCGAGCGGGTCGCTGGTCTGTTGAAAAGGGGCCATCACGCTATTATTGTCCGGCAGGTAGCTCAGCAGTTGCAAAGTGGTGCGCAGGGCGGCGACTTCATCCTCAACGGTCAGATCGGCCACGCCGGACTGCCCGTGCACCATCGGCCCGCCAAGCTCTTCCGGCGTAATATCCTCACCCAGTACGGATTTGACGACACCCGGACCGGTCAGACCGAAAAAGGTGTCCTTGGGCTGAATCACAAAACTTCCCTGGCGGGGGAGATAACTGCCTCCGCCGGCATTGAAACCGAACATGCACATAATGCTGGGAACCACACCGCTGATTTTTCGCAGGGCTGTAAAGGCCTCGGCATAACCGTCCAGGCCGCCGACACCGGCCGGCACAAAGGCTCCGGCGCTATCGTTCATCCCGATCACCGGAATCCCTTTATCGCCCGCCATCTGAAACAGTCGGGCCAGTTTTTTACCGTTGGTGGCGTCCATCGAACCGGCCCGGACGGTGAAGTCATGCCCATACAGCGCCACGTCGCGGCCATTGATATTGAGAATCCCGGTTACAAGCGAAGCCCCGTCCAGGTTCTTGCCCCAGTTCTGAAACAGGATGTTGGGCTCGCGTTCGGTCAGAACCTTGATCCGCTCCCAGACTGTCATTCTTTTTTTGAAGTGCTGTTTTTCGATCTGGCTGATGCTGACCGATTTGACCGGGCGTTCGATCAGATCATGCCCTTCCTGCATCGCCTCTTCGTAGCCGCCGGCTGCGCGGGAAATCTCGCCGGGGATGTTAAACTCCATTTTTTGAATCTTCTTCAGCGGGTTTTTCAGTACTGGTAAAATTACCTTACGAGACATTTTTGCCACCCTTCCGATATGTGGGATAGTTCAAAAAAACATTGCTGCTGCGTTGGATCAAAATGAGCTGGAACTTCTACCTCATTACAACCGCCAAAACCTTGACTTCATCGCCGTTGGATGAAAGCAGACGATGCTTGAGAGTCGCATCAAAATAAACACTGTCCCCTTCGCTCAGGACGATGCGCTGGTCGTCCAGCAACAGCTCGGCGGTTCCCTTCATAACGTAGAGAAACTCTTCCCCGTTGTGGCTGTAGGTATCAGTATTGGTGACTTTTTCATTGAGAGTAAGAAGAAAGGGATCCATCTTTTTGTTCTTTTTGCGGACAGAAAGAGATTCAAAGAAATAACCATGATTGGTGCCGTCCTGCGACATTACCTTTGGAATAATCGTGCGCTCGTTGCCGCGAAGAACCTCAAAGCGGCATTCCTCCTCGCCTTCGCTGAAAAAGTAGCCGATTTTTACGTCAAAGAAGTGGGAGATTTTGGAAAGGGTGGCAATCGGCGGGGAAACATTGTTGTTTTCAATCTGAGACAGGAGTGCGGTCGAAAACCCCGTTTCATTGGCCACATCCTGAAGAGTCATTTTTTTTGTTCTGCGCAGAGCTTTTATCTTCGCTCCAATATTGTACTCCGACATGCATACACCTCTGAAATGTTACGTTTTCTGGTAACTGCCTGGTGATTCCTGCTTGCTTTGCCGCCGTCTGCCAATAGCAAACAGTAGTTCTATCCCTATTTTTTTACTAACGATAAAATAGTTCATTGAAAACAAATGTCAATGACTATTTATCTATAATAAATTTTTTTACTATTGATAAAGTATACAGAAATGACTTTATGCCTGCTTTCAATGGAACAATAAACGGTGTGATGGAAGTTGACAGCATGGAAAAGCGCAAATGACAACCGCGTACGAGAGTCGAGTTTTCCGATTCCCGTACGCGGCCAGGCTTGATTTGTGTGAGGGTTATTTCACCTGAATGTTAATCTGTTTGGGCTTGGTTTCCTCTTTTTTAGGGAGGGTAATGGTCAAAATCCCTTTGTCACAATTCGCCTCAACTTTTTCCTGGTTTATTGTTGCCGGGAGACTGAAGCTGCGCTGGAATGAACCGAAGTAGCGCTCGATCCGATGGTAATTTTCCTTGCGAACCTCACCTTCATGCTTGCGTTCACCTTTCAGAATCAGAGTGCTGTCCTCAATCCGCACTTCTATATCCTTCTGGTCCACATCTGGCAATTCGGCCTTGATGACAATAGCATCTGCGGTTTCATAAATATCCACCGCCGGTTGCCAGATCCCCTCTTTGATATCCTCACCCGGAAGGTCGTGGTTCCAGGAGAGATTGAGGAGACGGTTCATCTGATCCTGCATACTGCGCAGTTCCCGTAACGGATTGTACTTTACAAGTGCCATCGCTTTATCCTCCTTTTTTTTGGTAAGTTTGCCGTGCGTGCCTAGTAAATTATAATCACTATGGCGAGTAAGTCAAGGGACTGACTTCGTTGGGCGTCACTCTACATCTGACTGGTCTGCCGCAGGAAATCCAGGCTTTTAAGCTTCCGGCCGGTGTGGGAAACGATAACATCGTCAAGCAGCCTGCCGACCGGCAGAATCCCGTCAGCAGTGAAGCGCACCAGCCCGAAACGGCCGGTGGAGAGGCAGGAACGCAGCTCACGCAAGGCCTGTATCGGCATCGGAAAACCTGTGGCGGCACAGATTCGGCAGGCCAGCTCGCCGCCACTTTGAATAAGAGCCCCTCTTTCGCCAAAATCGGCTCCGCAGCGGCTGCATTTTTCCAGTAGTGGCCGATAGCCGAGGATATTCAGGAGGTTGATTTCAAACATCCTGCGATCTTCAGGATTCCCGGCGCCGGAATCCAACCTTTCCAGATAGGTGGTCAACAGGCGGTACAGGCGCGGAACCGGATGCCCTTCGGGGGTAATGGATTCCACCAGTTCACAGGCATAGAGCGCATGGGCAATGCTGCTCAATTCCCCCCTGATCCCGCTGTACAAGGTGATCACATCCGCTTGTTTCAGCGACGACAGTCCATCTTTGCGCAGCAGTTGCAGATTGATCCGGGCAAAAGTTTCCAGTGCGGGACCGAAGCGTTTGCGGCTGTTGCGGGCGCCACGTGCAAAACCTTTGATCCGGCCATGTTCGAGCGTAAACAAAGTTGCTATCCGGTCGCTTTCACCGTAGTCCGATGAAGAAAGCACTATGGCCTGAAGTTTTTCCTGAAGCATTTAATTGTTCCTGAAGAATCAGAAAATGGTGATGCGATAAAATCTATGCTACAATTTCCCGGCTATCTTTCGTGATGCCGGTTCTCCACCGGAAGCCGCGTCAGAAGCCAACTCCACAAACATTATCACACAGGCCGACTACATGATAGCAGCAGAAACACTTGCCCGTCTGGAATTCAACAAACTTCTGACCGAAATCGCCCGCCATGCCCACAGCCAATCCAGCTTTGACCTTATCCAGACCATTTCTCCCGGCACTAATCTTGAGTTATTGAGAGAGCGGAGTGGACGGATCAGAGAGCTCCGCGCCCTGCAGCGGCTGGGTATTTCCATTTCCATCAGCAGCTTCGAGGATATCCGCCCCCTGCTTGATCTGCTGAAACCGGCCGGGGCGTTTCTGACGCCACAGGATTTGCTGCTGTTTATTCCTGTACTGGATAATTTCAAAAACATTGCCCGTCAGTTTTCCCACCGTGACGACATTCCGCTGCTGAAAACAATCGATCCGCAGCTGAAGGGATTCCCGGACATTCTGGAACCGCTGACCGCCTCCATTGACCATGACGGCAGCATCATGGACTCAGCCTCATCCTTCCTCAAGGAGACCCGCCGTGCCAAACGGACCCTGGCGGGTCGCATCCGCAAAAAGATCGAAGAGATCATTCGTGACAGCGGCATTGAAATATTCCTGCAGGACGATTTCATCACCCAGCGTTCCGGGCGCTGGGTCATCCCGGTGCGGATGGATTCCAAAGGAATGGTCAAAGGGGTGGTGCACGATGTCTCCTCATCGGGCGAAACCGCTTTCATGGAGCCGCTGGAAATCATTCCTTTTGTCAATGAGCTGGAAAACCTGGCGGCCGAGGAGAAAGCCGAGGAGATCCGCGTCCTGCGCCAGCTATCAAGCTGGATAAGGGAGGATGCCGAAGAATTGGCGGCCCGTTTTGAAACGCTGCTGTTGCTGGACATGCTCAACAGCATCGCCCGCTTTGCCGAAGAATTTGACCTTGAGTCGGCCAACCTGAATGAACAGGGCGAACTACGCCTGGTGGATGCCCGCCATCCGCTGCTGCTGATGATGCAGAAACGGGGCATGCTGGCGCGGGTGGAACCGCTTGGGCTGCAACTGGGGGGCGGCTCCGGCCCGGACTCGGTCATGGTTATCACCGGCCCCAATGCCGGCGGCAAAACAATCGCCCTCAAGACAGCTGGAATGCTGTCACTGATGGCGCTTTGCGGCCTGCCGGTTTCGGCGGGGCCCCGTTCGACCTTTCCTCTGCTGGATACACTGCTGGTTGATATCGGCGATGAACAATCGATTGAGCAGAGTCATTCCACTTTTTCAGCCCACGCCGCCCGGATTACCACGATCCTGGGTCAGGCCGGGGCCCGCAGCCTGGTGCTGTTGGACGAACTGGGCGCAGGCACCGAACCGCTGCAGGGGGCGGCCATCGCCTGCGGCGTGCTGAGTGAATTGCAGCAGCAGGGGTGCCTGGTCATTGCAACCACCCATCTGTCCGAAATCATCGGCTTCGTCCATCGTTCACCCGGCATGATCAATGCCGGAATGGAGTTCGACGACAACAGCTTCACTCCGCTTTACCGCCTGATCGTCGGCGAACCGGGGCAGTCGCATGCGGTGGAGATCGCACGCCGTTTCGGTATGCCGGAACGGGTGATCACCTTTGCCCGCCAGATGCTGGGGAGCGCCGGAAGCGAATTTGCTTCGCTGCTGACCGAGTTGCGCCGTCGGCGGGCCGAACTTGAGAAGACCCGACAGGAGCTGGATCAGCGGGAAAAGCGGTTAACAGATCGTGATACGGAGCTGAAACTGCGTGCGGCGGAAGTCGATAAAATTAGACGTGAGGCGGCTGAAAAGGCCTGGGATGACGCCAAAGAGCTGATTTCAACCAGCAGGAGAAAAATGAACATGCTGCTGGAGGAATTGAAGCGGGAAAAACGGAGTGATATCGTTGACAAACTGAGGCGGAGCGAGGCGGAATTGACGGAACAGCTCAAACCGCAGAATGTGAAACCGGAATTATTGCCACTGGAAAGAGTCAAGGCGGGTGACAGCGTTCATTTGCGTTCCCTCGGCTGCGACGCCGTCGTGCTTTCAACCGACGAGCGGAGCGGCAAGGTCCGTGTCAGGGCCGGCCGAATGGAGTTGGATCTGCAACTGGCGGAACTGGCCAAACCGCAGTCAAAGAGCGAGACGGGACGCAAAAAGACTCCGGCCGGGACCTGGCGTGTCAATATTGAAGAAAGCGACCAGCGCGAACTGAAGCTGATCGGGATGCGGGTGGACGAAGCTCTGGCCGAGCTGGAAACATTCATCAGCCACGCCGCTGCCGCCGGAGTGCGGGAAGTGCGGGTTATTCACGGCATCGGCACCGGCCGACTGCGTGATGCGGTGCGGGAAGAGCTGGGACGACATCCGCTGGTGGAAAACCACCGGAGCGGAGAACCGCACGAAGGGCGCGACGGCGCGACGGTGGTGACGCTGAGGAACTGAGTATTCCTGTCGTTTTTTTGTGGGAAACAAAAAACAGATTTATTCTTTCTATTTCAGTTCCCAGACAGTCAGCTCGGCCACCGTATGCTGGAATTTTCTCCTCGTCTCGCGGATCACAAACGGCACGTCTTTTGGTTCGCCCACCATCCGGAAATGCGGTTCCAGCGTTTCTTTTAGCCCATCCAACGACCAGACCGGTTCCCCTGCGGCGCGGTACCCCCCCAGCCACTCCTCTTTTTTGGTGTACTCCTCCAGCCAGGTATACGGCGATGTTATTACCAGCAGACCGCCCGGATTGAGCCGTTCGTGAATCATGCTCAGGAATTTGCGCGGCGAGTAGAGCCGGTCTATCAGATTGGCCGCCAAAACCAGATCATAGCCGGTAAACTTTTCAGGCAGGTTGCAGGCGTCAGCCTGGTAGAACTGTACCCGGTCACGCACCCCATCCAACCCCAGTTCAGTCAGGCTGATTTCGTGGAAAGAGACGATTTCGCCCTCTTCGGGAAGAGCGTAGCGCAGGTAACCTTCTTCACACATGCGGGTTGCCAGCCGGAAAAAACGGGCCGAAAAATCCAGGCCGGTCACCAGCTCAAACCCGCCCTTGGCCAGCTCAAATGCCGTCCGTCCAACGGCACACCCCAAATCCAGGGCCTGCCCCTTTCTGTGACCATTCATCGCCGCCAACGCCATGTCAGCACAGCTTACCTGGAAATTGGGCACCCAAAAATGATCCGCCCCGTAATGGGCGTCGCAATACTGGGCCGCCAGGGCATCGCTTTCATATTGGTCCTGATGAATCTCGATCGGCGCGGCGCTTTCCACATAACGGAACCCGGCATGCTGCATGAAGTGCCGCCGGAAGGCGTATCTGGCATCCCGGGTTGCTTCGTTGCCGGTCGAGATCCAGGACCCTCCCTTGATCAGATTGTGGCGGGCATCGAAAGTCGGAGTTGAAAAATCGTCGTAGCACGGATGAACCTGGAAACCGTGAAAAGGGTAAATCGAAGTTTCAGTCCATTGCCAGACATTACCAAGCACATCGAAGAAATCTCCGGTTTTGAATTTATCGACCGGACATGGCGAACTCCAATGCTCCAGATTTATGTTGCCGGGCGCTTTATCCCAATAAGGCTGATCCGGTATTTCACAGCTATCCCGCAGCCGGTTCCACTCATCCTCACTCGGCAGCCGGATCGGGAGACCGGTTTCGGCCGCCTTCCAGTTGCAGAAAGCCTTGGCTTCAAGATAATTGACCTCCACCGGCCAGTTCCAGGGCATGTCTATCTCACTGGCCATGCAGCGCAACCGCCAGCCGCTTGCGCCGCTGATCCAGAACAGCGGATGAGCGGCCTGTTTGAACTCGCGCCAACCCCAACCTTCTTCGCTCCACCACTGTTGCTGGCGGTATCCCCCCGCTTCGACAAACCCCATGAACTCCCGGTTGGAGACCAGCTGCCGGGATGCTTTGAAATCCTTTACTTCGACTTCGTGCAGTCCGTATTCGTTGTCCCAGCCATAGAGAGGGTCGGTGACAGACTTGCCGAGAACAACTTTTCCGCCGCTTACATTCAATAGTTGATTTGCAGGAGGCTCGCCAGTCTCTGTGCAGATGCTCCAGAACGGAAGCTGCACAACCTGGTTGATCGGCAGCTGGCGGATCAACACCGACGAGGTTTCCAGATGGATGCGCTCGTGTTCAATCCCCATCATGATCACCCAGTAGGGATTTTCCCAGGTTACGGGTAGAGTCAGCGGAAGAGTCCGGATAAGTCCGTCAACCAGCTCACGGACCTTGTCGCGATACTCTTTGACCTGCTGGCGTGTCGGCCAGTCGTAATGGGAATCGTTCAGGTCATCCCAGGACATTTCATCAACCCCGACGGCGAACATCGACTCAAACCGGGGGTTGATTCGCTGGTCGATCACCCGCGCAATGATCAATTTATTGATAAAGAAAGTGGCGGTGTGGCCAAAGTAGAAGATCAGCGGATGACGCAAGCGGTCGGCCCGCAGATAAAAGGTGTCGTCATGCTTGAGGGTTTCATAAAGTTTTTCGTCTACGTCAAAGGTGGCATGGAAGTAGCGCAGAATTTCGTCCCGCTTCTGCTCGGGGTCCCCCTGATCAAGCACTATGGTTTTACTGTGTCTGATATCCATATTATTTACTCCCTCTTGAGGGTGATATTTGAAACAATGCAGCGGCCTGCGATTAATTGTAACGGATTGTGGCAATAAGAGAATTAAAAAAATATTTTGGCACAGTTGCGATTTGGGCAACCTATGCTAAGCTGGCCTTAATGTTTTGACAGGATGATTTGAGGTCAACAGCCGCCACACACCAAAAGGAGGATATGCCATGTCATCAACGCTCTTTACCAGCAACACGTTCATCTGCTTTATGGCCGGTTTTGCCGCCCTGCTCCCCCAACATGCCTCTGCCGATGAAATCATGCTGGACAACGGAGTCCGAATAACGGGAACCGTAACGGCCCTTAGCGGGGATACGCTATCGGTTGCAACCGATTATGCCGAACCGATCAAACTTAAAATCGGCCGAATCACCAAAATCGTCACCGACAAACCGGTAGAGATCCGGACCAAAAGCGGGGAAACCTTGAAGGGCAGCCTGAAAACATCCGATAATGGCATGCTTGCGGTGGAGCAATCGGCCGGCAGGGGTCGGGTTGAGCTTGATATGAAGGATGTTTTGGCGATCAATCCGCCTCCCTTGGGGCAATGGAGCGGGTCAGTCGTTGCCGCCGGAAACTACCAAACCGGCAACACGGACCGGACCGCCTTCAGGCTCGGGGCCGATGCCGTGAAACGGGGTGAGAAAGACCGTTTCAGCATGCGTTTCCTTTATGACATATCCGAGGAAAAAGACGTTCTCTCGTCACGAAGCGTTTATGGCGCTCTTAAATACGATTATTTCTTCACCAAGAAGCTTTATGGATATCTGGGGGTTGAGCTTCTTAACGATAAATTCAAGGATCTCAACCTTCGGACAATCGTCGGTCCCGGCGTTGGCTACCAGATCTGGGATGAGCCCCAAAAGGCTCTTGCCGTGGAAGCCGGCCTTGCCTATTACTCAGATGATCACAGAATCGCCAGCGATAAAAGCTGGATTGCAGCCCGACTGGCGGCCAATTTCCGTTACAAGATCAGCGATTCGATCATGTTCACCAACGACCTTGTGCTATATCCCAGCCTTGGGAACATGGCAGACTTTAATTTAAGGAATGAGGCGGCAATCGCTACAGGCCTTGGCTCCGGCTGGTCATTGAGGCTGGCCAATATTCTTGATTACAACAACTCACCCGCAGCCGGCACAAAAAGTACCGATTCAAATTTCCTGGTCGGACTCCAGTACGCATTCTGAGTTCAACATTCAACACGTGCAACGCGGGTGAAGATATATTCATAGACATTTGCATCCTGAATTATTATCTTCACCTCATTGGATTCGTCGATCCATAGAGTTTATTCCAAAGGAGGAGTCAATCATGAGCATGCTTAAGGAGTTCAAGGAGTTCGCAGTAAAGGGTAATGTGGTTGACATGGCGGTCGGTATCATTATCGGTGCGGCATTCGGCAAAATAATTTCATCATTGGTTGGCGATGTAATCATGCCGCCAATCGGAGTCCTTTTGGGTGGGGTTGATTTTTCCAACCTCTCCATTATGGTGCAGGAGGCGGTCGATAAAAAACCAGCCGTTGTCATCAGCTACGGAAAATTCCTGCAGACAATCATCGATTTCACTATTATCGCTTTTGCTATTTTTATGGCCGTTAAGGCGATGAACACTCTTAAGAAAAAGGAAGCGGAAGCTCCCGCGGCACCGGCGGCGCCACCCAACCAGGAAGTGTTGCTGGCTGAAATACGGGATTTGCTCAAGGAAAAAAAATAGGGTTTACATACTCACATGATTCCAAAAACGGAAAAGCGGAAGAGGCGTCAACCTCTCCCGCTTTTTTTGACAGTTGAGCTTTCTTGAATATTTTCTGAATTCAGTCACGACAGGCAATTGTATTGCGCTGCACGACCTTGATATCGCCGCAAGTCATGTCGTAAACCCAGCCATGGACGGCAAGCTTTCCAGCGTTCATGGCATTACGGACAAACGGATACTCCTGCAAATGTTCCAACTGTAGCCGGACGTTTTCCTCCACAATCAGATTCATGCGCTGTTCTGATGAGATCGAATCGCGAAACTCCAAAAGTCTGTCATCAACCCGTTCCCTGGCCTTATAGGCGTTATTCAGCCAGATCGGGATGTAGCGGTCTTCATCGTTTTCTTCATCAAGGGCGGCCATGCCGCCGCAACCGTAGTGCCCGCAGACAATCACATCCGGTATCTGCAGGTGGTTGATAGAGAACTCCAGCACGGCAGATAGATTCCAGTCGTTGGTTGCAACAATATTGCCGACATTGCGGTGAACAAATATTTCACCGGGCCTGGTCTGGGTAATGGTATTGACCGGCACGCGGGAATCGGAGCAACCGATCCATAATACGGTCGGGCGCTGATGCTTGGCCAGCAAAGCAAAATAATCACGCTCCCGGTCAAATATCTCGGTAACAAATCGGCGATTGCCATCCAGAAGTGTGCTGATCATAGTTGCCCCGTTCACGCTTTGTCCGAACTAACTGCGCAAGTTTATAATGAAACTGGACGTTGCTTCAATAAATTATTCCCGAGAAACGTTTACAACCAGTCAGCAAAATATATCTGGACGAAAGCTCAACGTTCCCGTACTCTGTTCAGTTGCAGGACAAACAAAACAATGAGGGGCAAAACAATGGCACAGGCAGAAAAAGGCAATTTAGTAACAATCAACTTTACCGGAACATTGGAAGACGGCACGGTATTCGACTCAACTCTGGAAGATATGGAATGTGGCGACGAAGAGTGCTGCGACGATGATTGTAATGATGATGAGTGTGGCTGCGGCGGACATGATGCAGGTCCGATGACTTTTGTTCTGGGGGAGTCAGTTCTGTTTCCAAAGATCGACGAAGCGATTGTAGGAATGTCACCAGGCGAGAAAAAGACTATCCAGATTTCTGCAGCCGAAGCATTCGGCGAGTACGACAAAGAGCAGATTTTCACCGTACCGCGTAGCGACCTGCCGGACGACCTGATTCCTGCCGTTGGCGACGAACTGGTTCTTGCCAATGAGGATGACGAGGAAATCGGCGTAGTTGTTCTGGAAATGACTGAGGAAGAAGTGACTTTCGACGGCAATCACCCGCTGGCCGGCGAAGATGTCACTTTTGAGATCGAACTGGTGAGCATCGGCTAAACGACTGTATTTATTACCGACAGCAAAACAAACAACGAAGGGCGGCCCATATGGGCCG